>Ga0209824_10000759_pt1 | contig 19629 bp, 27 predicted proteins | sample VDWuncwatermetaG_FD_184124 | JGI IMG/M metagenome (GOLD analysis project Ga0209824, IMG submission 184124) | Wastewater microbial communities from Netherlands to study Microbial Dark Matter (Phase II) - VDW unchlorinated drinking water (SPAdes)... ... | reverse complement strand
CTGACTCCGGCTCTTGGTCTGGCGTGGTTGTGCCAAGGTTACATGCGCCAGGTTGTAAGGGGGTGAGGATGGGGGGGCGGCTTGAAGAGGGGACGGATGGGTGGTACGATAGGATACATATTGAACGAAAGGGGGCGACCGGTTTCGACGGGGATCAAGACGCCAGGGTGGCATGCCGAGCTCCGGGAACTCGTAAAAGTCCGGAAACAACAACAGCCAAACACGAACTGGCTCTCGCCGCTTAATTAACGGTGACGTCTCTCTCCTGGTGCCTGCGTGGGGGAAGAGGCGACGACAGCAGGATGGTCCGGCGCCGGTGCTCAGCGGCGACGGGCGAGACAATCTGGGCTAGCAACCGTTTGAAGCCTGCCGGAGGGCGTGGACGGACGCGAAACACCAAATCGCCGGCTATGCATGTAGAAGCCCTTCGCTGACGGTCTTCGGACAGGGGTTCAACTCCCCTCGCCTCCACCAATCACAAGGGCCCGGATCATCTCCGGGCCCTTGTTCTTGCCTGACATTCCCGCGTGGCGCGGGGTTCTGGATGCCGTTTTTTCTGGCCGAACAACCTGGGGGACCATGATGTTGACCGGGTTTTGTGGCGCGATGACCTGGGCGCGATACCAGGCGATGAAGGCACAGGGGTTATTGGGCGGGTTCGTCGGGGAAGGACAGGCATTCCGCATGTTCGCCTGAGACGGCCTTCAGTCGGCGGCTGGTGGTCTGCGCCAGTTTTTTATAAATTTTATAGCCGAGGATTGGGTGAGCGTCCATCAACGCGGAGAATTTCGCGCTGTCAATCGTCAGGGCCTTAAACACCGACGTCGCGCGTATGGTCGCCGATGCGACGGCGTGATCATAGAGGGAAAGCTCACCGAGAATGGTTCCCTTCTGGACCTCTCCGAGCACCGACTGTTTCGACGGATCCGCCCCTTTGGTGACGACGGCCTGTCCTGCGAGCAGGAAGAACAGGGACTTGACGGGCAAGTCCTCTTTGATCAGGCGGTCGTCGGCTTTGCCTTCCACCAGGCGGCAGAGTGGAGCGATCAGGCTAATCTCCTCGTCGGCGAGATCCTTAAAGAGCGGTACTTGCTTCAGAAATTCACGGAAGGTCATGGCTGCGTCTCCTGTGTGGCTGTTGACGGTGGACTGACTGGCTCGCCCCGCGCCCATTATAAACCAGTACGGTCGAAGAATCACGCGCTCTATCATGGGGGTGACAAGTGGCGGGGTCTCGTGTACTGTGGGAGCCATGTCGCGCGTTCTGAAACCCTGCCCTTCGTCCCCTAATTGTGTCTCGTCGTTGGCGAGCGAAGACGCGGCGCATCGCATTGCTCCGCTAGCGTGGACAGGTGGCCTCGCGCAGGCCAAGGCCCGGCTCCGGCAGGCCGTGATGGCAAGTGGCAACGCGATGGTTGTTGTTGAAGAAGACACCTATTGGCACATTGAATTTCGCAGTCGCTTGTTTCGATTTGTGGACGATGTCGAGTGTCTGTTTGATCTGAGAAACAGGCTGATCCACGTTCGTTCGGCCTCGCGCGTGGGGCACTCCGACCTCGGCGTGAACCGCGCGCGGGTCGAGCAGATTCGGGCGCGGTTTCAATGAGATGTCGGCGTGATTGACTCTGAGCGGCCCGATCCCTATAATAAGCTTCACGGAATAAGCCTCACGTCATCGTCTAACTGAACGTAAAGGAGTCGTCATATGTCCGCCACCATGCGGCAACCGTCGAACAAAGCGCGGAAACGCACCCATGGGTTTCTCGAACGGATGAAAACACCGGGCGGCCGACGAGTGTTGGCGCGCCGTCGAGCCAAGGGACGGCACAAGCTGACCGTCTGATCCTGGTCGGTGGGTTCCCCTCGCTCCATTCGCGCACCACACCTCCTTCGCAACAGCGCCGCGATTCGGTTGGTCTTCAAGGAAGGGAGGCGGGTGTCGTGCCCGCTGTTCACGCTTCTGTACCGCCGGAACGAGTTGACCCACACGAGGGTCGGCGTGGTGGTGGGGAAGAAGCTTGGAGAGGCGGTGGCCCGGAACCGCGCCAAGCGACGATTCCGCGAGCTGGGTCGTCTGAGCCTGGCACGTCTTCCCGAGGGGGTGGATCTGTTGGTCTTACCGAAACGAGAATCCGTGCTTGAACCAGCAGGGCGCTTGCGCGACGCCTGGCACGTTGTCCTGAAGCGGGCGCAGTTGGTCATGCCAGAGAATTCATGATGACTCGAATGTTGGTCGCAGTGATTGCGTTCTATCAGCGGTGGGTCTCGCCGATGGGCCAGCCCTGCTGCGGGTTTGTGCCGACCTGCTCGGCCTACGCCCACGAGGCGTTAACACGCCATGGTCTCCTGCGCGGACTGGGCATGGCGGCGCGACGCCTGTTGAAGTGCCATCCCCTCCATCGCGGCGGCTACGATCCGGTCCAGCCGGTCCGCTGACCAGCGCCTCGCATGGAAAAACGCCTTATCTTTTTCCTTGTCTGCTCGATGGCGATCATCGTGCTCTACCCCGCGCTCCTGGAGAAATTGGGCGTGGCGAAACGGCCGGCGCCGGCCATGTCCACGCCGGTCGTTACAGAGCCGGAGGCCGAGAAGCAGTCAGGAACCCTGCCATCCTTACCGACGCCGACGGTCGCGCCATCGTTGCCTTCTGCCAAGGCCCAGCCAGCCCACGCCAGGATTGACGAGCGCGAACAGACGGTGACGGTCGAGACGGACTTGGTGAAGGTCCAGTTCTCGAACCGTGGTGGGGTGGTCACGCAATGGGTACTCAAGCGCTATCTGAACACGGATCCCAAGCAGCCCAAGCCCATCCAGCTTGTGCCTGCTGATGAAAAAACCGTCTCGCTGATCCCGCCGCTGACCATTGAGGTTCCCGATGCGGGGCTACAGAAACGGCTGGCCAGGGGCTTGTATGAAGTTTCTGGAAAGGACCTCAGCCTGAGCGAGGCGCAGCCCACCGGCGAGGTCGCGTTTTCGTATCGGGATCCGGAGACCGGTGCGCGGGTCACAAAGCGCCTCACCTTTCGCCACGGCAGCTACCTCGTGGATCTGGTGGTCGAGACATCCGGCGTGCGCAGTTCCACCACCCTCTCCCTGGGCACGAATTTCGGCATCCATCAATGGGAGGAAGGCTTTGTCGGCTTTATCGGGCCTGCCACCTACAGCGGGGAGACGCTCGATAAGTCTACCCCCGACAAGGAAGACCTGCGAGTAGCGCCGATCACATGGGCCGCCATCCAGGATAAATATTTTCTGGCCGCCGCCATCCCCGACGCCACGACGACCCAGATCGGCGTTGTTCGTAAGGAAGGCGAACGGCTGGTCTCGGTTGGTCTGCGCACGGTCGCCTCACCGGGAGGCAGCATCAGCCGCTATCAGTTGTTCGTCGGCCCCAAAGCCTACGACCAATTGGCGGCGCTGAAAATCAAACTGGAAGAGACGATTGATTTCGGCTGGTTCATCTATGACAGCTTTTCGTTCGTGCGGGCGGTGGCCAAGCCCGTGTTCTATGCCGTGAGTGCCCTCTACGATCTCACCCACAATTACGGCGCGGCCATCATCATCGTCACCATCGGAATCAAGCTCCTGCTTTCGCCGTTGGCCTACAAGAGCTATAAGTCCATGAAGGACATGGCGGCGGTCCAGCCGGAGTTGATGGCCTTGCAGAAAAAATACGCCAACGACCGCGAGAAGTTGAACAAGGAACTCATCAAACTCTACAAGGACAAGAAGGTGAATCCGGTGGGTGGATGCCTGCCAATGTTCTTTCAGATTCCCATTTTCATTGCGCTGTTCAACATCCTCTATATGACCATCGAGCTGCGCCAGGCGCCGTTCATGCTGTGGGTGCAGGACCTCTCGGTGCAAGACCCCTATTATGTGCTGCCGATCTTGATGGGCGTCACGATGTTCATTCAACAGAAAATTCAACCGACCACGATGGATCCGAAGCAGGCGCAAATCATGTTGCTGCTGCCGGTCTTTCTCACGTTCCTGTTCATCACGTTCCCAGCGGGGCTGGTGTTATACTGGCTGACGAACAACATCCTCACCATCGCCCAGCAAGTCATCACGGATCGCTACATCCTGCCGAAAGCGCCGGCCCTGGCCGTCAAATGAGCGCCGATGAACGCCAGCGATACGATCTGCGCCATTGCCACCCCGCCCGGTGAGGGCGGCATCGGCATTCTCCGGCTATCCGGCGACAAGGCTCTCGACATTGCGTCCCTAGTTTTTGCCGATACGGCCAGACGGCCCGTCCGCGACTATCTGACCCACACCCTGCACCATGGCGAGTTGTGTGCGCCCGACGGCAGACGCATAGACGACGTCCTGCTTGCGGTGATGAAGGCTCCTCGGAGTTACACCGGCGACGATGTGGTCGAATTTCACTGCCACGGCGGACCGCTTATTTTGAGGCTGGGGTTGGAAGCTCTTCTCCAGAGCGGTGCACGGTTGGCCGAACCGGGCGAGTTCACGAAACGCGCGTTTCTGAGCGGACGACTCGATCTCGCGCAAGCCGAAGCGGTGATGGATTTGATTACCGCCCGTACTGAGGCCGGCTTGCGGGTTGCGCTTGAGCAATTGCGTGGCGCTCTGTCGGAAGAACTGGGGCGGTTGCGCGACGGGCTGGTGCGGCTGCTGGTCGAAGTCGAGGCCGGCATTGACTTCTCCGATGAAGACATTACGTTTATTTCCGCGCAAGGTCTGACGAGTGGCGTGATGGCAGCACGCGACCGGATCGCGCAGCTCATCCGCACGGCGGAGGATGGGCGTATCCTCCGGGAAGGTGTGACCGTGGCGCTGGTCGGGCGTCCCAACGTGGGGAAGTCCAGCCTTATGAATGCGTTGGCGAAGGCGGATCGCGCGATTGTGACGGCCATCCCTGGCACGACCAGGGATGTGTTGGAAGAATTGGTGAACGTGCGTGGCGTCCCCGTGCGCTTGCTGGACACGGCGGGATTGCGAGAAACCTTGGATGTGGTGGAGCGCGAGGGCGTCCGCCGCTCGCACGACGCGCTGGCACGGGCCGAGCTTGTCCTGGCGGTGCTCGATGGGAGCGAACCGTTCTGCGAGGAAGATCGGCGGCTGCTGGAATCGGCGAAGGGAAAGGCGACGGTCGTGGTCGTCAATAAATCAGACCAGCCGACCGGCCTAGACCTGCGTACCCTCCCAGGGATCACGGAGAAAACCCGCCTCGTTCACACGTCGGCGATGACTGGCGCCGGCTTGGATGACCTGCGCGATGCCATCCGCGATGCCGTCCTCACGCAGGGGTTGGAGTCACGCGAAGGCCTGTTCATCACCCATCTGCGCCATCGCGGTGCGCTCGAACGGGCAGAGACGGCGCTTGACCAAGTGCTGCGTTCCATCGAGTGCGGCATGGCCGCCGAATGCGTGGCGGCAGACCTGCGCGGGGCCGTCAACGCGCTTGGCGAGATCATCGGCGCGACGACGACGGACGACATCCTCGCCCGCATCTTCAAGGAATTCTGCATCGGCAAATGACCGTCCAGGATTAAGGGAGTCCTGTCTCCCGATGAACGCGCGTGACAAGCTGCCGTGGAGGTGTATCCTCAAGTGGTGTCACCTGCAATAAATCTGCTAGTCTAGAGCCTACAGACAGAGGCGTCCGCGCTGGTCGTGTCCGTTGGTGTGCGGATTGTGACTCCCGTTGATGCGATGCAGCGGCCGGAATGGTTCCCGCGACGATAGAATTGCGCAACAGATTTGTACAACCGGCTCTTCAATTGAACATGATGATCGTGAGTCATAATGAAACGTTCGACGTGATCGTCGTCGGCGGCGGCCACGCGGGTTGTGAAGCCGCGTTGGCGGCGTCGCGTATGGGTGCGCGCACGGCGCTGCTGACGATGGAGGAAGACAAGATCGCGCAAATGTCCTGCAATCCTGCCATCGGGGGGATTGCCAAGGGGCATCTGGTGAAGGAAATAGACGCGCTTGGCGGCGAGATGGGGCGCAACACCGACCAGACCGGCATTCAGTTTCGGATGCTCAATACGCGGAACGGACCGGCTGTGCGTTCGCTACGGGCCCAGTGCGACAAAAAGCAGTACCGGCTGGTCATGCAACAGACGCTCCGCGCTCAGTCTGGCTTGGCGGTCATTCGCGGGATGGTGGATCGGATTGAGACGGTTGGCGGGAAGGTCAGTGGCGTTGTTACAGGTGCGGGCGCGAGGCTGGCGGCCAAGGCCGTGATCCTGACTACAGGAACATTCTTACATGGACTCATTCATGTCGGGCTGAACCACTTTCCGTCGGGGCGCGCTGGTGAGGCTCCAGCCGAGCAGCTCTCTGATTGTATGAGGGAATTCGGCTTCGAGTTGGGGCGGTTGAAGACCGGCACCCCACCGCGTCTTGACCGTGCGACCATTGATTTTTCGATGCTTGAGCCGCAATGGGGCGATCAGCCGCCTGAGCCGTTCTCCTTTCGGACCGAGCAGATCCCGCTGCCACAAGTCTGCTGCCATCTCACGTACACCAACGACGAGACCCATCGCATCATCCAGGACAACCTGGACCGGTCGCCCCTGTTCACCGGTGTGATCGAAGGCACGGGGCCACGCTATTGCCCCTCCATTGAGGACAAGGTCGTGCGGTTCGCCGACAAGCCTCGGCACCAGATCTTCCTTGAGCCGGAGGGGCTGGATACGCACGAGTATTACCCGAACGGCATCTCGACCAGCCTGCCGGTGGATGTACAGGCGGCGTTCCTGAAAACCATTCCTGGCCTCGAGCGCGCCGTGATGCTCAAGCCTGGCTATGCCGTGGAATACGACTACTTTCCGCCCCGCCAACTCTATCCCACGCTGGAAACGAAGCTGGTGGAGGGGCTGTACCATGCAGGTCAGATCAATGGCACGTCTGGGTATGAAGAGGCGGCGGCGCAGGGCCTTATGGCCGGGAGCAACGCCGTCCTGAAGATTCGAGGCGAGGCACCCTGCATCCTGGATCGGTCGGAAGCCTACATTGGGGTGCTGATTGACGATCTCATCACCAAGGACGCACGGGAGCCCTATCGGATGTTCACGTCACGGGCGGAATACCGGCTGCTCCTCCGCCAGGACAATGCGGATCTCCGGCTCACGGACATCGGCCACCGGCTGGGGCTTATACCGACTGACGCCTACCGGCGGTTCTGCGGCAAACTGGACGCGATCAACCTGGAGCGCGAACGTCTCACCAAGACCAGGCCCAAACTGACTCCTGACGTGATTGCCAGAGCCTCCGCCTTGGGCATGGACAGTCTGAACCCTGAGACGACGCTGGCTGGCTTGCTCAAGCGCCCAGAACTGGATTACGCAGGCGTGATGGGCCTGGCTGGACTGGAGAGCCACCCAACTCCAGCCGTGTGTAAACAGGTTGAAATCCAGATAAAGTACGAGGGGTATATCCACCGTCAATCCCACGATGTGGATAACTTTAAACGCCTGGAATCACGCAAAATACCACGTGATTTTGACTACAGCAGCGTCAGAGGCTTCTCGAACGAGGCGTTGGAGAAATTCCAGAAGGTTCGTCCCTATTCACTCGGGCAGGCGTCGCGGATTGAGGGAGTCACGCCCGCTGCCGTGTCGCTCCTCCAGGTTTCGCTGGAACGGTCGAAAAGGGCCTGATTGTTCCACGTGGAACAATCGCCCGCCACTCACGCTACGCCTGCTCTGGACTCACCGGCTGCCGTCCTCATGGAAGGGGCGCTGCGCCTTGGGATGCCGCTCTCCTCCCATACCGTCGCCAGGCTGGTCTTGTACCTCCAGGAATTGATCCGCTGGAACGCCAAGGTCAACCTCACGGGGCATCGAACACAGGAGGATATCCTCACGAAAGACTTTCTGGACTCACTGGCCGCCTGGCCGCTCATCAAGCCAGACCCTGGACTGATCCGGCCTGGCCCTGGTCTTCGGATGCTGGATATTGGCACAGGCGCCGGGTTTCCTGGGCTGGTGTTGAAGATACAGGATCCGGACTTGGCCGTGACGTTGCTCGAACCAGTGCAGAAAAAAGCGGCATTTCTCCATCATGTGATGGGGCGTCTGGGCATCTCAGGGGCCAGGGTCTTGACGGCCAAGGTGGAAGACCTCGCAGTCGGCCACACACCAGGCGCCTTCGATCCCAAGCCAGGCCTCATGGACCGATTTGACCTCATCACAGGCCGGGCCATCCGGCCAGAGATCATCCTCGCGGAATCCCCCAGGCTCCTCGCCCCAGGCGGCCGAGTCCTGCTTTTCCGGGCCAATCCGATAGTGCAGGCCCCGTCCGGGTATCGGCTTGTCCAGGAACAATCCTTCACCCTCCCCTTCACCAATGATCCCCGCACCCTCACTCTGCTGGCACGGACCTAATGTTCCACGTGGAACAATTAGGTCGGCATTTTCGTTGACACGGGGGGGCGCAGTTGCTAGCATGGCCTCTTTGGGAGGGCGCATAGCCATTCTATGGGGCGAGTCCTCGCGATTGCCAATCAAAAAGGCGGAGTCGGCAAGACCACCACCGCGATCAATCTGGCCGCCTCTTTGGCGGTGGCGGGACGGACGGTTCTGCTGGTGGACCTGGATCCTCAGGCCAATGCCACGAGCGGGGTGGGGGTTGATCGGGGCGGAATCGAGCGTTCGACCTATGATGTGTTGATCCGGGGCCGGAAGGTTTCGGAAGTGGTCGTGCCATCATCCGTGCCCCGACTGACCGTGCTGCCGTCCGAGCCTGATCTGGCGGCGGCAGAAGTGGAACTGGCCAGCCTGGAGAACCGTGAGCTGGTGCTGCGGCGGGCCTTGGAAGATGTCGCCGGGCAGTATGACGTGGTCGTGGTGGATTGCCCCCCGGCGCTGGGGTTGCTGACGGTGAACGCCCTTGCGGCGGCGGATGCGGTGGTGATTCCCGTGCAATGCGAGTTTTATGCGATGGAAGGGCTGGGTCGTCTGATGCAGACCGTCGAGAGGATACGTCAGTCCTTGCATCCGTCGCTGGTCGTCGAGGGGATCCTCTTGACGCTGTTCGATGGGCGGAATAATCTCCACAAGCAGGTGGCGGAGGAGATTCAGACGCATTTTCCTGGCGCCGTGTTCAAATCCGTGATCCCACGTAATATCAGGCTGGCGGAGGCACCGAGCCATGGGGCGCCCGTGCTCATGTACGATGTGGCGTCGTCCGGGGCGCAGGCCTACTTGAACCTGGCGAAGGAAGTTCTGGCCCATGCAAAAAAAAGCGCTCGGTAGAGGACTCCAGGCACTGATTCCTGCCGGCAATGCCGGTGGGAGGGATGAGATCGAGGACGTGCTGTTGTCCCTGGTCACGCCCAATCCCTACCAGCCGCGCCGCGTGTTCAATGAAGCCGAGCTTGGCGAATTGGCCGACTCGGTCAAGACGAAGGGCGTCCTGCAACCAATCCTGGTGCGGAAGCTTGGAGACGGGGGGTTCGAGCTGATCGCCGGTGAGCGGCGGTGGCGCGCAGCCAAACTCGCCGGCCTCAAAAAAATTCCAGCTATTATCCGTCCGGCCACCGACGCCGAGGCGATGGAGATGGCCTTGATCGAGAACCTGCAACGCAAGGACCTGAACCCCATAGAGGCCGCGCGGGCCTATCAACGCCTGATGAAAGAATTCGGGCTGACGCAGGAGGTGGTCTCGCGGACCCTGGGAAAAGAGCGGTCCTCAATTGCGAACACCGTGCGCCTGCTGGCGTTGCAGTCCGAGGTGCAAACGTGGGTTGAAGGGGAACACCTGTCGTGGGGCCATGCCAAGGTCCTGCTGGCTGTTTCGGATCCCGAACAGCAGATTCGCCTGGGGCGGCGGACGGTGACGGAACGGCTGTCGGTGCGGGAGCTTGAGCGTCTGGTCCGGCCCACCCCTCGTGCCGGACGCTCGAATCATACCGGCAAGAACCATCAGCCCAGCGAGATTGAGGAACGGCTGTCGCGTCGCCTGGGCACGAAGGTACGACTGCTCCATGGGAAAACGGCTGGAAAGGTCGTCATTGCGTATTCTTCGCCGGCTGAACGGGAACGTGTCATTGATCTGATTCTCGGATAAGCACGGAAGGAGCAGGCCCATGTGGTTCAAGAAAAAACAGCGCGACCCCTTGATGAGTATGGGCAAGGACTCGTTGACGTTTCTCGGCAAAGGCTCGCAGTTTACGGGAGCCATCACCTTTGAAGGCGTGATTCGAATTGACGGCCGGCTCGACGGGGAGATCCACACGAAGGGCACTCTTGTGGTGGGTGAACATGCTGTGATCGAAGGGGACGTGAACGCCGATGTGGCGATCATCGGCGGACGGGTTGCCGGCACGGTCATCGCCAGAGAAAAGGTCCACCTGCTCGCCACTGGAGCGGTGATCGGGACCATCAAGACGCAGGTGTTTTTGGTGGAAGAAGGCGCCTGCTTCATGGGCGACTGTGAGGCGTCAGGGTGGGGCGAGGTCAGGGCCTTGGACGGGCGAAAAGGGGCGGTCTCGAAATTGTCGCAAGCGGTTGGCGCGGGCTCACGGCTCATAGTCGAGAAGGAATGAAGGCATGCTTGACGCACGAGGCAAGGCGCACCAGATTTCGTCGGAGGGGAAAGAAACTTTTACATTTTTGGCGCGTGGGTTTGTGTTCAAGGGGACGTTGACCTTTGATGGCACGGTCCGTATTGACGGCTTCGTGACGGGAGAAATCCAGTCAACTGGCACAGTTATGCTGGGCGAACATGCGGTTGTCGAGGGCGACATTAGGGCCGGGACGATTGTGAGCAGCGGGATCATCACGGGGAATGTGCGGGCGACGGGAAAAGTCCACTTGCTTCCAAACGCCGTGCTACGAGGGGATGTGAAGGCCCCGCTTGTGCAAATGGACGAAGGCGTGAGCTTTCACGGGACCTGCGAAGCGGACGGCCGCGTCGACAATCAGCGCGCGGATGCGCTTCGTACGGGCGTGTCTTCGGTGCCGACGGTTCGCGTGGCGCATCGTGAGGAGACAGGGAGCGTTCGATGACGTCTATCGTCGTGGGTCTGTCAGGCGGTGTGGACAGCGCCGTGGCCGCGTCGTTGCTGGTCGAGCAGGGTTATCAGGTACAGGCGGTCACGCTCCAGACCTGGGAGACCGAGGACGACGCGACCACCTCGAAGAAGTGGCAGGAGCGCGGCTGTTGCAAGATCGGCATCGCCCGCTACGTCGCCGAACGGTTGCAGATTCCACACCGGGTGATAGATATCCGCGAGCAGTTCCGCGCGGCGGTGGTGCAGGACTTCATCCAGGGGTATCGCGCGGGACTGACCCCGAATCCTTGCGTTCGCTGCAACGAGCGGGTGAAGTTCGGTGGCCTGGTGGACGCAGCCCGTGAGTTGGGAGCGGACTATGTGGCGACCGGCCATTACGCACAAGTATTTCCGGATGCGAACGGACGCCTGCACCTCTATAAAGGCGGAGACCCCAAGAAAGACCAGAGCTATTTTCTCTACCGCCTGAACCGGGACTGGTTGCCCCGCCTCCTGTTTCCCGTGGGAGGGATGCAAAAAAACGATGTCTGGGCTGCGGCGGAGGCGCTCGACTTGCCGGCCGACGAACTGAAAGAGAGCCAGGAAATTTGTTTCGTGACACAGGGCGACTATCGCGGCTTTCTCGAAGCGGAGGCCCCAGAGATCGCGCAGGCCGGCGCGTTTGTCGGCACGGACGGCGCGGTCGTGGGCACACACAAGGGCGTACCGTTCTACACGCCCGGCCAGCGGCGCGGATTGGGATTACCTGGGGCAGAGCGGCTCTATGTCGTCCGTGTAGACGCGCCCAGCAATACCGTGGTCGTGGGTAAGGACGAGGATCTGCTCGAAACCGCCTGCACCGTCGGCGATCTGAATCTCCTTGGGCTGAATCTCATTGAGATGGCGCAAGGCGAGGTACCACTCCGCGCACAGGTAAAGGTTCGATACGCCAGCCCGGCCGTCCCGGCAACCATCCGACCCATGGACGAAGGGCGTCTCCGCATTGAATTCGATACGCCCCAGCGTGCCCTCAGCCCCGGGCAGTCGGCCGTCTTCTACCAAGGCGATCGCGTCCTCGGCGGCGGCATCATCGAGGCCAAGCACGCCAACGGCTGACGATACGCGTGGTCGGGATGGAGAGGCAAACCTGTGCGATCAAGACGTGATCCCGTTGACGCATCTTGTTTTGAATGGATAACGAGAAAGGAGACATCATGGCGGTAACATTATTCCAAAGACGAAACCTCGTCGGCGATTCAGCCCTCATCAGCAGTGACCAAGACGACTTGAGGGATATACCGCTTGGCAGGAATCCATTATCCATGAACATGACCAATACCAACGACGCCGTACTGCTATACGAGCGACGCGACTGGCGAGGCGGCGTCATGTATCGACGCGGCATGCAAACGATTAACGACCTCGGTGCGGCCAGTATCGCATCCGCCCGTGTTACGCCGTTTCATATTAACCTGAACGTCACAGTGGTAACCCAATCGGATGGATCGGTTCCCGGAACAGCTGCCAATTTCAATGCGGTGAGCACTACAGTTAATAATGTGGTTGGCTTGGCAAATACTTTCTATGCCAATCAGCATGCGTTACTGATTGCTAATGTGGCGCACATTACGCAGCGAGTTCATGATAACAAGTTCAATCTTTCCATGGCCGAAGCAGCAAGTTTCCCCGCAGCCTGGAAGAACGCTCGTGAAATTGACTGCATACTCGTCAATTCGTTCGATGCTGGATTATTGGGGCTTGGAAAACTCCCGTGGTGGGGAAAAGTCGTAGTTGTCGCGATGCGTAATACAGGGGCCAGTGGCACACAGCGCACGACAGAACAGATTGCAAAAACTCTAGCGCACGAAATCGGCCACTTTCTTGGTTCTCCGCATGCCGATGGTGCAACTAATATTATGAGGCAGGGTAGCTTTGACATCGCAACTCGTACGGCAAGCGTCGCCCAAATCGAGGAGTGGCAGAGAGCACTGTCGCGAAATCTGACGCGGCGAAGGAATAGGCGCGAAGCATAAGAAGCTGCTCATGATGAGGAAAATACTGGTCCCGGGCAGTCGGACGTCTTCTACCAGGGCGATCGCGTCCTGGGCGGCGGCATCATCGAGGCCGGAAAAGGAAACGGCTGACTGACGGAGAGGGTGCCTTGCGCAAGGCACGGCGGTTGCGTCCCAAGCTACAGAATGCGAGAATACGCCCAATGCCTCCAAGGACAAAACTCACGATCAATGTAGATGAGTCGTTTCAGCACCTCCCGCATGCGCCAATCGTGGAAGCGGTGATCGACATCCGATCTCAACCGACCGTGGCATTTGAAGAAGCGACGTTCAAACCGCAACTGGAAGCCAAGCTTGGCGGTTACGAGTACTTAGACTCACAGCGGACATTCCAACATGAATTTCGAGTGGAGGCTGGGAAGCCTCCCAGTGCGATGGCCAGAGACATGGGCTGGCAGGGACTGCGCTTTCAATCCACCGACAAGAAACAGATTGCGCAATTCAATCGAAACGAGTTTGTGTTGAGCCGCCTTGAGCCGTACCAGAGTTGGGAGCAGCTTTACGAGGAAGGCATGCGGCTTTGGTCTTTGTATGTTGAACTGGCCCAGCCCGTCGAGATCAAGCGGATCGGGCTGCGCTATATCAACCGTATTCAACTACCTCCAGGCGAATTGCGCTTTGAAAAATACATGGGTCCGGCTCCGGCGCCGCCCCAAGGTCTGACGCTACCATTTCGCGGATTCATGCATCAGGACACACTCGAAGTCACGGGTCATCCGTATGCGATCAACGTCATCAGGACGATACAGCCGTCAGGAGATTCGGGCGTCCCAGGCATGGGACTGATCCTTGATATTGATGCATTCACGACGGAAGAATTTGAGTTGAATGAGGTGTTATTGAAGCGGCACTTGCTGGCAATGCGGTGGTTGAAAAACAAAATGTTCTTTGGCAGCGTGACGCCAATGGCACTGAAATTGTGCCAGTAAACTTCGGAGGCGCGAGCAATGACGACGCTAGCACTGTATCCATTTTCTGGTAGGCTCTCGAGTGGTGCGAGCGAGACGGCGAGAGTTATTGCTGATGGGATTGCGCAATGGCGGTCGCGTTTACAGGATTCCTATGCCCTTGGTCAACGGGCGAAGGGATCACTCACGGAGCTATGTCAGGTCTTTGATGACTGTCGCCACGCCAACTGGGATGGTTACGGCGCCAGGCCCGTCGCCGAGTCTGCATTCCGGTTGGCATCTCAATTCTTGGAGGCCTTACCGTTGGGGACGCCCGCCCCATCCGTTGGTGCTGAACCGGATGGACACCTGACGCTTGAGTGGCACCGGTCGCCGCGCCGGACGCTCTCCCTCAGCATGAGCCCTGAGGGCGATCTGCATTACGCGGCCTTGCTCGGCACGAGCAAACGGTATGGAACCGAGCCGTTCTGCGGCGAAGCGCCCCCAGTCATTGTTGATCTTATTGGCCGCGTCTTGACCGCATGAGCGATGAAGGAGCAGGATCGCCCGTCACAGATGACGAGCAACTGGCTCGCTTCATTTTCTTCAGGAAATGGATTCGCCATGCTGCGCCGGACCAGACAGTCAAACCGGATGCGTTCATCCCGCACCCCTATCCCGATCTGTCGGTTACTCGACACAAGCATCTTTCGGAGCAAGAGCGTTGGCGTATAGGTCAGGGCATCGCGGACGCAAGGCCGGCCACACTGTACGGGCGGGCAGACATTCGCGCCGCAGAAGTGCGGCGACAGTCGCTTGACGTCGCACCAAGGCCGGCTGCCAACAATCCGAACCATGCCGATGTGATTGGCTGGCCTGCCGACAAGCCGGCGCAGAAGATGATCGCGCAAGAACTTGCCACCCAAGCCAATTTTGTGCGCAAGGCACTGCTCACCTGACAGAATCGAGGTGGCCGGTGACTGAGATTCTACTAATCGTGACTGTCGTTCTGCAGGCCACCACAGTGGCTCTCCTGCTCCTGCTCTTGCGTAAAACCACGCCATCTGCCGCCGCCGCCACGCTGGATGCCCGTCTGGATCTGTTCGAAAAAGCACAGGAACGCACCGAGCGCGTGATCCGAGAAGAAGTGGCGTTGAATCGAGACGAATTGGGGAAGACGGGGCGTGAGCAACGGAAGGAACTGACCGAGGGCGCGAAACAACTGCGGGAAGAAATGACCGGGACGCTGACGACGTTGTCCGAGACCATCACCAAGACGATGGGCGATCTGGCCAAGGTCCAGCAGTCCCAGCTTGACCACATCCGGCAGACCGTGGATGAGAAGCTCCAAGGGACGCTGGAAAAGCGTCTGGGGGAGTCCTTCAAGCAGGTCAGCGAACGCCTGGAGCAGGTGCATAAGGGGCTGGGGGAGATGCAGACATTGGCCACGGGCGTCGGCGATCTCAAAAAGGTCCTCACCAACGTCAAGACGCGCGGGACGTGGGGGGAAGTGCAACTCGGGGCGTTGTTGGAGCAGGTGCTGACGCCCGATCAGTTCGCCGTCAATGTGGCGACGAAGGAAGGGGGCGAGCGTGTCGAGTTTGCGATCAAGCTGCCGGGACAAGGCCTGGACAAGGACGAGACCGTCTGGCTCCCGATTGATGCCAAGTTTCCCATCGAAGACTATCACCGTCTGATTGAGGCGCAGGAGCGGGCGGACGCCGACGGCGTGGACGCGGCCGGCAAGCAACTCGAAAACCGCGTCAAAGCCTGTGCGCGGGACATTTGCGGGAAATACGTCAATCCCCCCAAGACCACGGACTTCGGCATTCTGTTCCTGCCCATCGAGGGACTCTTTGCCGAAGTCATCCGCCGGACGGGGTTAAGCGAGACGATTCAACGGGAGTCCCGTGTGACGATCGCCGGCCCGACGACGCTGTGGTCTATTTTGAACAGCCTGCAGATGGGGTTCCGCACCCTGGCGATCCAGAAACGTTCCAGTGAGGTCTGGCACATCCTGGCGGCGGTCAAAACCGAGTGGACGAAGTATGGCGAGGTGCTGGACGCCGTGCAGAAGAAGCTGCATCAGGCATCGGACACTATCGAGAAGGCCCAGGCGAGGTCACGAGCGGTCGGGAGGAAACTCAAAGCGGTCCAAGAACTTCCCGTCGGCGAGGCCGGCGGCCTGCTTGCCCTCCCTGTGAATGCGATGGACGAGGATGCCGAGGCTGCTGAAATCCCAGAAGGATAGGGCTTCTCATTCATAGTGCGTCCACATGCGCAAGACGCGAACCGTTTTCTGTCTGGTAAAAACTTCGTACACGATGCGGTGCTGGATGTTGATGCGGCGAGAGTATGCGCCGGCGAGATCACCGACCAACTTCTCGAAGGGCGGCGGATTCTGGAACGGGTCGTTGGCAAGAACCGCGAGCAGTTTTTGCGCTTTTGGTTTGAGGCCGCTTGCGGCAAGCTTTTTTGCATCTTTCATTGCCGGCTTGGCATACACAACAGCCCAACTCACCACTTAAGCTCTTTCGAGCTTTTGGCGAGGGGTTCAGCCATACCCGCCTTGATGGACTCGCGCATGCCAGGCACGGCCAGCAAGTAGAGGGTTTCTTGAATCGCGCTCCAGTCTTCCGTGGAGAGCAGTACGGCACTGCTGCGTTTTCCGGAAATAACGATGGGTTCGTGAGACTCAACTGTTTGATCAATAAGCCGGTACAGATTTGCGCGCGCTTCGCTGGCGGTAAGGGTGTTCACTTCGGTGCTCCTTCAAAGAAACCCAAAAGATACGATATTGCGTACGTCTTGTCAAGTGGTGGCGCGAGAGGCTGTTAGCGCAGGCCCCAACGTAGAGTTACGCGGTGCGCCGCTTTTGGCGCGTCCCGCTTGAACGCCATGTTAGGGCTTTACCTGCGAGCATAGTTAAGCAGTTCCCATTGCGCTGGGGCAAGGCTTTTTGCACTTGCAATCACATTGATTTCTTTGATTACGTCTTCGTACGGCTTTCGCTCTTTAATTTCCGTCCAGTTAACTTTGTCTTTGTACTTTGTTTTGTTGATAACAATTCGATCAACTGGGCAATGAGGCGGTTCCTTGATGTGTCCAAGACACCACATATATTTAACTGCGAGGTTGAGCAGTTTCTGGGCAACACCGTACTTATAGCCGTCAGACCCAAGAATACCGTTGCCAAGAGTATTTGCCTTCGTAATAAGCGATTCTATGTTCGTATAGTGTTGCTCTTCGTCGCAGCCATTCTTGTAGCTTTCGAATATATCCGATTTGATGTAGGCAATAATGGAGGCCCTGAAGTCAGGCGCCTTTCTGTCTTTTGAACTCAAACCCTTCTTATATAACTTTGCCCGTTGCACGGAAGCATTCCAAGCAAGAATCCATATTTCGTTGACGATAAATTCCTGCTCTTTTGTCATGGCCAATTTCATCACCGTTTCCTAAAGCCCTAACGCCGTGGTTCAGGCACGGTCCGAACGCGCAGTGCGAGGACCGTCGCCTGGAACCGCTTGTTGGGCGTTACCAAGTGCCCACATCACGCCGGTACCGGAAGGTCCCGCCAAGACTTCCAACGCATTTTTTCTAGGTCTTGCTTCAACGCGTTTACAACAGCTTCCTCTCGATCCTTCCAGGCGCTCCATAGCGCACCAAGTGCCTTGGTGATGCTATCTGCCGACACCAAGCCCGCCAAAGGACCCGCTGCGCAAACCCACCCAGGCGCGCAGGGCTGCGGCGCGACCAAATGGATCAATGCATTCGTTTCGTCGGTAATGCGTTTTATGTCGTTGGAGAAGTCCTGACCGGCAAGAGAGCGGGCCGTAAGGTTGAATTGGATTCTCGTTATTGCTGCATTAGCAGCGGCGGCAGCGTTGGAGTAGTGAGCTTGCGCTTGTTTCAGTATTTCAGAATCCTTGGCGAACCGTGTCTGCACGATATAGGCATTGTGTTCACTGATCTCCTTGAGATGCTCCAATTGACTTACGGCGTCCTGTACCTGCTTATCTGAAACGCCGGCCGGTGTTACAGCGCACGCTCCAAAGCTGATAAGAACAGTTAGAAGTAGAACCCGAAGTCCAACCGATCCTGAGATCATTTGTTGCCCCCTTGTTGCTAGTGCTCGCCAATAGCCAAAAGCCCCTTTAGTAACGCCTAACGTGGAGCTAAGGGGCGCGCCGCTTTTGGCGCGTCCCGCTTGAGCGCAGGGTTAGGCGGCTTCAAGATATAACGTAAGTAATAACAACGATGATTACGATCCCCGCGAGAATGTAGCTTCCTGCGGAGCTCTTTTCCGACGGATCGGCACCAGGTGCCCACACTCGAATTGCCCCGCCACAGCCTGGGCAGGCCATAACCCGGTTGACCTGACCCTTAGGGACCGCGAAACGTCGATCGCCGGGTTGAAACGTAAACGAGCAGTCGGGGCAACTGAAGTGTGTTGGTTCTGTCATTGCTGAATCCTCCGGTGGAAGTTTGATGGTGGCCTAACGCCCGCGCTCACGGGCAGCGCGCGAGCGCAGCGAGAACGACATCCCATGGAGCGCTTTGTTGGGCGCGTAGGGCACGTTACCTTGTATCTGGCATTGCAGATCCATGAAGGACACCACGCACTGTTACTCCACTGCCCTGCCAGCGGTAATTCCATGCGGCTTTATCGATCGGATGTGGGCTCAATTCAATTGTGCCCCCATCAATACATTTGTCCTTTCCGAATTGTAGAGACTCCTTGTACGAATATGCCCCTCCATTTGACCGCAGGAGATCAAGTCTTCCTCCGCAGCCTAGAGAGGAATAGTTGACACTTCCCTTGTCGCCATAAAGCTCTATCTCGACTGCATATGTGGAGTTCGGCTGGTCTTGGGTGACGCTGCCCTGCAATGTGCCGCCTAGCCCTGCGGCATAGGATGACGCCGCAGCAAGGCCAAAGCTAAATGCGGCTGACGCAAGAATGAGGTGAAGTAAACGGTGCGACATGACAACCTCCTTTGTTTGAACAGCGAATGTGACAGCAAAGCACCCAACGTGGAGTTGAGGCGACGCGACGCTTCATCGCGGTCGCCTCGAACGCCGGGTTAGGCAATAAGGCCATGAGTGACCAAATAACGCCTGCCGTTCTGGGCAAGCTCCCAAGGGAACTCTTCGCAGCTCATGGAATAGCTTCTGCGAATGAATTTGGTGGCAGAAAGCTCATGTAAGTGAAACGCCGCAACTTGGGAGCCAACGCCTACAGCTTGGGCGACATTGCTTTCGTAAGTATCTTTTTGGGCTAACAGAATTAGGATTTTTTCTTTAACTTCATCGAGGTGATCGCCATGAGATTTTTCTGTAAGTTTTTTGAGATTTTGTATCTCAACCTTTGCCTCCTGAAGGTCGCTACGAAGAGCTTGATTATTAGACTCAAGATTTTTCGCTCTGAGTTCAGATGCAGAAAGCTTCTCTTCCAGCGCGGCGTACTTGTCGTTAGCCAGCGCGATGCGCTCCTTGAGGATTACCGCGAGCCATGCTCGTTAATGAGCTTTTCAAGACCGTCAAGCAACCCCATGAGGCCTCCTTAGTGCATAACGTCGCCATTGAGCCGCGCCGACAGGCGTCGGCTCAAATGGCTTGTTATGTGACTGTGTCATCTGGGGTTAGCAAGTGCCGCTCGCATAGTGCACTTGAACAAATCTGCCCATGTGAGCCACCC
>Ga0209824_10000758_pt1 | contig 19635 bp, 17 predicted proteins | sample VDWuncwatermetaG_FD_184124 | JGI IMG/M metagenome (GOLD analysis project Ga0209824, IMG submission 184124) | Wastewater microbial communities from Netherlands to study Microbial Dark Matter (Phase II) - VDW unchlorinated drinking water (SPAdes)... ... | reverse complement strand
CCGGATACCCCTGCTTTATAGCCGTAACCGAAAACATTACCTCCTCGCCCATTAGCGCCATCTTTTCATCTGAAGGATCAAGAAAGGTTAACGGATTGCCATCGGCTTTGGCAGTATCAATATAGCTTACATAGTTTAGTGATAAAAAAAGTGTTAAAAAAGTGGCCAAAATAAAAGAGCCCTTATAAATTTTTAAACTTTTCATGATATGGACCCCTTTTTATATTGCATTTTATTAAATCCCTCTGTTTCTACTATAAAGTATATCACATAATCTGAATTTTACAAGTAAAACTAGCTAACTTTTTTTATCTTAACTCTCAACTAACCCTGCAAGTCCCTGCCTGCCGGCAAGCAGGTAACCGGATTACTTCTTTGCTTTGCCCTGGCTAGCCACCGCATCCATCGCTTTTTTAACCTCTTCGGGATCGCCAAGATAATAACTCTTGATTGGTTTTAACTTGTCATCCAGTTCATAGACAAGCGGCAGGCCGGTGGGAATATTCAGAGAAACGATATCTTTATCAGAAACATTATCCAAGTATTTTACAAGGGCGCGTAAAGAATTTCCATGCGCCGCTATAATGACTCTTTTTCCCGATTTTACAGTCGGCACTATTGTTTCGTGCCAGTAAGGCAGGAATCTTGCCACGGTATCTTTAAGACATTCGGTAGTTGGTATGTCTTTTTTTGCCAAATCTTTGTAGCGTGGGTCGTTGCCCGGATAACGAGGGTCCGTCTTTTCAAGCGCGGGCGGCCGAATGTCGTAGCTTCTTCGCCATATAAGCACCTGCTCCTCGCCGTATTTTTGCGCCATCTCGGATTTATTCAACCCCTGAAGCGCTCCATAGTGCCTCTCGTTTAGCCGCCAGCTGTTATATACAGGAATCCACATCAGGTCCATCTCATCAAGTGTAATCCATAGTGTCCTTATCGCTCTTTTAAGCACGGATGTATAGGCGACATCAAAGACGAACCCTTCTTTTTTCAAGACCTGCCCGGCTTTTTTCGCCTCTGCCAGGCCTTTCTCGGATAAATCAACGTCTGTCCACCCGGTAAAACGATTTTCTCTATTCCACGCGCTTTCGCCATGCCTTACTAAAACAAGTTTCTTCATGTAAAGCTTCCTCCGAAATTATCGCAACACCTTCATTTTTTTCTCAATAGAGCCGATCAGCGAGTTAAACGAGTCGGAAAACGCCTTAACGCCTTCTTTCTGAAGTTCGTTAGAGATATCTTCTATGTTTATACCCATTTTCTCGATCTTGTCTAAAATATTTTTTGCCTTGTCAATGCCTTCTTCTATGCATGGCTTTACAACACCGTGGTCGTGAAACGCGAAAACCGTCTGATGCGGCATCGTATTTATGCTGTTTGGCCCGATAAGCTCCTCCACATATTTTACATCCCTGTAATCCGGGTTTTTTGTGCTTGTAGAGGCCCACAGGACCCTCTGGGCCCTGGCGCCTTTCTTCGCAAGCTCGCTAAATTCGTCTCCGGAAAATATATCTTTGAAACGTTTATAGATCATCTTTGAATTCGCCACGGCGGCCTTGCCTCTCAGATCTAAAATTCCCCAGCTTCCTGTCTTGCTGTCTTGAGCGCCGGCCAGGTTGTCCAGCATCTTATCTATCTTTGTATCAATCCTGCTTACAAATACGCTTGCGACAGAGGTGACATCGCCCAAACTTTCTTTACCGCGGGCCCTTTTCTTCAGGCCGTCAATATATGCCCCGGCTATCGCCTCATAATGCCGGACAGAGAACAATAAGGTAACATTGATATTTATGCCTTCCGCGATAAGCTGGGTTATGGCGGGCAGCGCCTCCTTTGTCCCCGGGACTTTGATAAGTATATTTTTGCGGCCAAGCCACTGAAAGATCTTCCTTGCGTAGTCAATGGTATTTTCAGGATCATACGCGTACTGCGGCAATACCTCGATACTGACATAACCATCCATGCCATTTGTGCTATTATATATATCCAGCAACATATCCGCGGCCATACCGATATCCTCAATAGCGAGCTCATCGTAAATGGCGTGGCTGTTATTGTGGGATTTTATAAGGGTTTTTATGCGCTCATCGTAGTCGCTGGATGAGCCTATCGCCTTGTCAAATATAGTCGGGTTTGAAGTCACGCCCACTATGCCGTATTCATTTATAAGCTTCGCAAATTCTCCTGTCTTAAAAAGGCGGCGTTCAATATTGTCATACCACGGGCTTTGGCCCACTTCATAAAGCATCCGCAATGGATTCGGTTTTCGGTTCTCGGTTCTTGGTTCTCGCCTTATTTCCATATCCCCGCTATCTTTGTAGCGCACTTCGGACATCTTCCCTCCTTTATAACATTCCTTTTGACATCGTAGCCAATCCTGTCAATCAAAACCTCATTACAATTATAGCACAAAGTGGCCTCTCTTTCACCCGGCATATTCCCCAGATAAACATAATAAAGGCCGGCGGCCTTCCCGATATGATATGCCTTTTTTAAGGTTGAAACAGCCGTAGGCTGAACATTATCCATTTTATATTGGGGATAAAATCTCGATATATGCCAGGGAATATCTTTTGAAACACCCGCCAGGAACGCGGCGATCTGTTTCAGTTCTTCGTCGCTGTCATTTTTGCCCGGGACAACCAGCGTAGTTACCTCAACCCAGATATTTTTGTTCTTCATATAATCAATTGACTCCAGCATCGGTTTAAGGCGGCCGCCGCACACCTTTTTATAATAGTCGTCGCTAAAGCTTTTCAAATCCACATTTGCGGCGTCCAAAACACCGCCAAGCATATCCAAACACTCTTTAGTCATATATCCGTTTGTGACAAATACATTAAACAGGCCCTCTTTTTTGGCGAGCTTGGCAATTTCAAACGCATATTCAAAAAATATTGTCGGCTCTGTATAGGTATATGAGATGCTTTCGCATTTGGACTGCCTCGCCTCCCTGATAATCTCCTCGCAAGGCACATCAAAAGGTGCTAGGCGCAGGGTATCCGCTTGGCTCTTCTGGGAGATCTGCCAGTTCTGGCAGAAATCGCAGTGGAAATTGCAGCCTGCCGCCGCGATTGAATAAGACCTGGAACCGGGTAAAAGATGAAAAATAGGTTTTTTTTCTATCGGGTCAATATTAGACGAGATGAGTTTTCCGTATGAATGGGTGTATAAAACCCCGTTTATATTCTGCCTGACCCCGCACACCCCGAATTTTCCGTCAGAAATAAGGCAGCGATGAGCGCACAAATGGCACAGCGCCCTTTTATCTTCTTTTTTCTCATAAAGCAGCGCTTCTTTCATCGTCTATTTAGCGTCATTGCCGTTTCAAATATCAACAAAACCGCCAACACAAGTAATACTGAACCCGTTAGCCCTACCAGATTAAATATGCCGGGTTTAATGATAAAATATAATGACACGATCGCAATAATCATCATAAAAACAGACGGCAGCAACACAAATTTATATTTCATTTTATTCTTAAATAGCCACACGCTTAGCCCGAGAAGCACCAGCGCCGCAAGCAGCTGATTACTTGAGCCGAAAACCGTCCAAAACACCTTCCAGGCAGGGATGACATTGCCCTGGCTGTCCAGTATTTTCCTTGAGACAAAGATAACAGGCAGAGCCAGCGTCGCCAATGTCGCGGCGCATGAACTTAATTTACCCCGCCAGCCGGTAAGCTCCTGAAAAACATACCTGCCTAACCTGGTAGCCACATCCAGTGTATCATACACAAAAGTAGCGAAAGCAAGAAGGGCAAAATTAAAAGCGAATTCTTTATTTATACGCAAGTTGGACAGAAACGCGGATATGCCATTCGCAAATATCTGATTTGGATCCTGTAATTTCTGGGCCTGGGAAGCGCTGATAAACAAAAGGGTGCTAAGCGCTATAATGGCGACAAAACTTTCAAGCAGCATGCCGCCGTAGCCGATAAGTTTTATGTCCGTTTCCCTTGAGACCTGTTTTGCCGTTGTGCCGGACGCGACAATCGCGTGAAAACCGGAACAGGCGCCGCAGGCGACAGTGGTAAAAAGAAGCGGGAATACAGGAAGCCCGTGCGGGTTTACCCAACCTTTAAAAGCGGGGAACTGAATTAAATAATGCTGAGTAAAATTGCCTACGATTATCCCCAAGAAACTTAATCCCGCCGTAAAACTTAAGAAAAATCCGCCGAGATACCCCCTGGGCTGCAAAAGCAGCCACATAGGTATGATCGCGGCTATAAAACAATACGCCAAAAGCATAATATCCCAGCTGGCCCTGATATCCAATCCTAATATTGGCGGCAATGCCAAAGGAAAGCGAGGGCCCAGATAAATGCAGACAAATACCAATGGCAGGAATATAAATGTGGCAACCGAAACAGACAATTTAAATAGGCGCATAACAACGCCCATCACCAGCGCCAAGGCAAGGTACATCATAGAAGAGGAAGCGACCCCGGCCCCATTTATCTCTTCGGCGAATGTGCTCGCGGTTATGTCGGTAAATGCGGTAATAATATAAACGAGGGAAAACCATAAGAATAATAAAAACAATATAAAGGCGCGCCTGCTCATATTTTCTCTTATGACCTCAGCGATAGACCTGCCTTGATGCCTTACGGAAGCGATAAGGGCGGTAAAATCATGCACGCCGCCTATAAATATGCCGCCAAAGATTATCCAAAGAATGGTAGGAAGCCAGCCGAACCACATGCCCGCCAGTATCGGCCCTACGATGGGGCCGGCAGCGGCTATCGCTGAAAGATGCTGGCCTAAAAGATAAAATTTCCCCGCGGGCACAAAATCAACATTATCATTAAATTCATGGGCGGGCGTCTTGGCTTCTTTACGCAGATGGAGGGCCTTGCTTAAAAAATTGCCATATAAGAAATACCCCAAAAGAAGCAGCGTTATACCAGAAAATACAAGCGCAAGAAGATTCATATATTATATCTTTAACGCACAAATTTTAAAAGCCACATAAAAATCACGCCGAGACAAAGCAATGTAAATTGAATTACCGCGCCTTTTATTGTTTCGCTTTTTCTAAATTCAGGCAGTAAATCTACCAGGGCCATGTACAGGAAATTGCCGCCCGCAAACGCTATCAGGATGGGAGTTAAATTATCTATATGGGTCGCGAAGAAATAAGCGATGATACCGCCCATGACGCAGGTCATGGCGCAGATAAGATTATAGGTGAGCGCCTTTGCCTTAGTCAATCCGCTGTGCACCAGGATGCCGAAATCGCCTATCTCCTGCGGGATCTCATGCGCGATAGAAAGGATAGTTATTGTTATGCCGAGCTTGATATTCGCGACAAACGCAGCCGCGACAACGGTACCGTCTACAAAGTTATGTACGCCGTCCCCGATAAGGTTCAGATACCTCAGGGGATGAACCTCGCAGTCTTCATCATGGCAATGCCGCCAAAACAAAAATTTCTCCAGCACAAAGAAGGCGACAATGCCCATAAGTATCCATAGAGGGGCGTTTATCTTTGACTCAAATGCCTCCGGCAGAAGATGAAATATCGCTCCGCCCAACAGCACGCCTGTCGCAAATGTGACAAGCTCTACTATAATCTTATTAAGAAGTTCTTTTCTTATGGATATAAAAAATATACCCACAAGAGAGACCAGGCTTATCACTATAGTAGAGATAATTATATATACTAGCGTCATTTTAACCTATGCCTTAAAGGCCTTTAGATGTTCCTTGCTTATTTTCATAAAAACCTGAAACGCGTTTCTCCTTTTTGAATTTTTTATCAACCTGACCGTCTCGATAGCAGCCCAGGCCGCGTAAACCCATAAAATCTCCTCGCGTATCCCGGGAATCAGAAATTGAACAAACCATAAAACAAATAAGGCGCTTGCTTCAAAAAACTTAAAATCCATACTTACTAAAAAAAGAAATCCCAGATAAGACTGGACAATGGTCAAAAGTATTTCTAATCTTTGATGTTCATCAAAAACAACAGGTGTAATTTTTCCCAGCCCAAAAGAATAAATGAAAGGTATCATAGCCACAAGAATAGTCCACTGGTTTATGGAAGAGGAAACGAAATTCATAAGCGCCATGGGCGCCTTCGTGACTTTTCTTGCCCAGTAAAAGGCCGAGAGCTTCTCCGGAAATTCGCTCAGGAAGGGCGCTACCCACTGCACAAAAACGAATTGCGAGATCCCTATTGATGCGGCTATCGCAAGCATAGACGTAAGAAACGGGTGCGCTGAAAAATATAAAATGACAGTGCCGGCCGCAAAAAAACAAGCTATCCACGCGATATTGGCCGGGTATTTGCGACTCATCGCGTATTTCGGTATGCGGCCTAAATCATCTATTGTCTCCTTGTCTTTAGGGGGTATTTTTGAAACTAAATAAAGATACGCGAAATAAATAACGCTCAATATCAGGCCGTCAAAAATGTTCAGCGTGCCTTTGAAATAAATCACCAAAAAATATAGAAGCGCGGGCAAAAGCGAGATAACCGCGATGGAGTGCTCGTCTTCTAATTCTATAGCCCGCCACCCCTGTTTCCTGTTATTCTTTCTGCCGAAGAACGCGGAAACAAAATAGACCATAGGCCACCCCAAGCCGACAAATAACCTTAATGAGCCCGTGTAGTTGGCGGTAATAAGATGGACCTTTGCCGGGTCTTTAGCCGCGTCCAGCGCGATAACCGCTTCAACCGCGAATTCGGGGAGCGTCTGCACCCACGCAAGCACGGCCAGCGCCAGGCCCTGAGAAATAAAAAATTGCCCGCATTCAGCCGCCCATGCTATAAGCATCGCGGCTAAAACAATCGCGGGAAAAGTCCATAAAGCGTTAAGTACTTCCATTTTTTAACGTTTAGGTGGCTCTGATATGAGCAGTTTGTTTAAGAGGGCCTCATTTCATAGCGCCATTTCCAGATCGCGTATATTGGCGGATACACTAATAATTCCAAAATAAAGCTTGTAAAGATACCGCCTATCATGGGGGCGGCGATCCTCTTCATCATATCAGCGCCTGCGCCCATAGACCACATGATAGGTATCAGGCCCATAAACATCGCGGCCACAGTCATCATCTTGGGCCTTATGCGCTTCACGGCGCCGTGCACTATCGCCTCTTTTAAGTCCTCGTATGTTTTCATCCTGCCCTGCCTGACCATATCATTATACGATAAGTCCAGAAACAGCAGCATAAACACGCCCGTCTCGGCATCTAACCCCATCAGGGCTATCATACCTACCCAAACAGCAATGGAAATATTATAATGGAGGAAATATAAAAACCATATAGCCCCGACTAAAGAGAATGGCACCGCCAGCATTACGATAGAGGCCTTGACTGCCGATTTGGTGTTCATATAAAGTAAAACAAATATTATAAATATAGTAAGAGGTATTACAACCTTAAGACGTTCTCTAACCCTCAGCATATTTTCATATTGGCCGCTCCATTGTAACGAATATCCCGTAGGCAATGGAAATTTATCCTGCGCCCGCTTTTTTGCCTCTGTAACGTAGCTGCCGACATCGCGGCCGGCTATGTCAATGTACACATAACCCGAGAGCATACCGTTTTCGTCCCTTATCATGGCCGGGCCGGATACTAAATGTATGTCGGCTAATTCTCCCATAGGTATTTGCGCGCCGGATATTGTCTGTACCAGCACACGCTGCAATTTATCCAAATCATCCCGCAGCTCCCGGGCATAGCGCACATTCACCGTATAACGCTCTCTGCCCTCTATAGTAGTGGTAACGGGCTCGCCGCCTATCGCGGACATTATTACCATCTCCACATCTTTTATGGTCAGGCCGTATCTCGCAAGCTGCTCGCGTTTTATGTCAAAATCCACAAAATATCCGCCTGTGACGCGCTCGGCGTAAATAGAACGCGTCCCTTTCACATCTTTTAAAATCATCTCAAGGCGCATGCCTATCTTTTCTATTTCCCCAAGATCGGCCCCATAAATCTTTATACCCACGGGCGTGCGCACCCCTGTTGATAGCATGTCTATCCTTGCCTTAATAGGCATGGTCCACGCGTTAGTTACGCCGGGAAGCTGCAATTTAGCGTCCAACTCGTTAATTATGTCTTCCCATGTGATGCGATCGCGCCATATGGGCCTAAACGGCGCTTGTAATACGCCGGGCATCCACGAATACCAGCGATGAACCTTGCGCCACTCGTTTTCTGGTTTTAATATGATTGTGGTCTCCATCATAGAGAACGGGGCTGGATCTGTAGATGTTTCGGCCCGGCCCGCCTTGCCAAAAACGCGTTCTACTTCGGGCACACTGCTTATAACCTTGTCCATGGTCTGAAGCAGCTTTTGAGTCTCCGTCACAGAGATGCCCGGCAATGTAGTCGGCATATACAGGATACTGCCTTCATTTAACGGAGGCATGAATTCTGAACCTAACTGAAAATAGACAGGCACTGTAGCGAGCATCAATACCGCGGCAGAGATCAGTGTCAACTTTTTATGCTTGAGCACAAAATTGCAGGCCGGTTCATAAATCCTGAACAATACCCTGCTTACCGGATGTTTTTCTTCAGGATAGTATTTACCGACGGTAACGATATTGGTTATATTTGACAGCCATCTTGGCTTGAAATGCTTATAGTCCATTCTCGTAAACAGCATTCGCATCGCCGGGTCCAGCGTGATAGCCAACAACGCCGCTATCGCCATTGCCAGGTTTTTGCTAAACGCCAATGGCCTGAATAGCCTCCCCTCCTGATCAACTAAGGTGAACACGGGTATAAACGCGACAGCGATGACCAATAGCGAAAAAAATACCGAAGGGCCAACCTCTTTCAAGGCCCTCAGCCTTACCTCGTGGTAATCGCCTATGCGGCCCCCCGCCTCCCACAATTGCAATTTTTTATACGCGTTTTCCACCTCCACTATGGCGCCGTCAACAAGCACGCCTATGGAAATCGCGATGCCTGACAAAGACATGATGTTTGAGGTCAGCCTCATTCCAAACATCGGTATAAATGACAAGAATACCGCTATAGGAATGGTTACAATCGGGATTATCGCTGAGGGAAAATGCCACAAGAAGATAAGGATAACAATACTGACAATAATCATCTCTTCTATGAGCTGATGCTTTAATGTTTCAATAGAGCGTTTTATCAACTCTGAGCGGTCATAAGTAGTAATTATCTCTACGCCTTTAGGTAATGATGCCCTGACTTCTTCAATCTTTTCTTTGACCCTATTTATTACATTTAGGGCGTTTTCACCCTGTCTCATGACGACTATGCCGCCTACAGTATCGCCTTCGCCGTCCAGGTCCGCCACGCCGCGGCGTATCTCGGGCCCCAGCGCGACATTCGCGACGCTCTTAACCAGAACAGGCACGCCGGAGGGATTATTGCCCACTACGATATCCTCAATGTCCTTTACGGACTTGGCGTAGCCTCTGCCCCTTACCATATATTCTTTTCCGGAGAATTCCACGAGCCTCCCGCCCACGTCGTTGTTCCCATCCCGTATGGCATCAACAACCTTCGAAAGCGGGATTTTATAAGACAGCAGGGCATTAGGGTCTACATTTACCTGATATTGTTTTTGAAAACCGCCCACCGAGGCAACCTCAGCCACGCCGGGGACGCTTTGTATCCAATAACGCATGTACCAATCCTGGAAACCGCGCAGCTTGGCAAGGTCGTTTTTACCTGTCTTGTCAACGAGCGCGTATTGATATACCCATCCAACGCCGGTCGCGTCAGGGCCGAGCTCTGTTTTCACCCCTTCAGGCAGCTTGGGTATGATTTTGCTTAAATATTCCAAGGTGCGGCTGCGCGCCCAGTATATGTCTGTGCCGTCCTTAAAAATAACGTAAACGTAAGAAAACCCGAAGTCCGAGAAACCGCGTATCGCCTTTATCTTGGGCGCGCCGAGCATAGAGGTAACTATAGGGTATGTCACCTGGTCCTCAATAATATCAGGGGATCTGTCCCAGCGCGAATAGATTATCACCTGCGTATCAGATAAATCAGGGATCGCGTCCAAAGGGATGTTTTTAATGCAGTAAAATGCCGCGACCATTGCCGCGGCGGTAAAGATGATTACGATATATTTATTTTTTGCGGAAAATTCTATTATCTTTTCAATCATGCTATTCGTGTTGGCGCCCAACGCCTTGGGCCGCGGATTTAAGCTTGCTCTCCGAGTCAACTAAAAAATTCCCGCTTGTTACGACAACGTCGCCTTCGTTTAAGCCATCCAAAACTTCGTAATAGCCTTCGGCCTTCTGGCCCGTTTTGATTTCGCGGGATTCCAGCACATTGCCCTCCTCTGATAGATAAACAATCTTTCGTATGCCGGTATCTAAAACAGCTGCCTCAGGCACCGCCAACCTTTCGCCAAGATCAACTTTTATTTTGGCGTTTACGAACATCTCCGGTTTTAATTTATTCTGAGGGTTGGCCACCTCCACCCTCACCTGATTTGTCCTTGTCGCGCTGTCTAATACCGGACTTATTGATATAATCTTTCCGGAAAATTGTTCGCCCGGATAAGCTACCGCCTCTATCTCTACCACGGCGCCCGGTTGAATTAACCCTATCTCATACTCATAAATTGAAACATATGCCCATACGCTTTCTCCTTCACCGGGAAGATAGAGGTTTGTCTGGGCCTTTTTTGTTTTCTCCAACTCAGTTATTTGCTCTTCGCTCATTCCCAAAAGTTTTAATTTGTTCCGCGCGGCCTGGGTAAGTGATTTTGCCCTGTCTATAACATCCTGAAGCGGTGAATCCTTGGTATTTTCCTCATTAATTAACGCCTGAATAAATTCCTCCTGCGTTGTAACAAGCTCCGGGTCATACGCGATCTTGCCTGAGGCGCGAACGGCCTTTTGCAGATTAATCTTCTTTACGGGCTCGGTTTTTATCCCGATAAGTTGCTGCCTTTCAGGGCTTATGGTTATAGTTGGTCCGGCGGACTCCGGCCGGCTTTCCTCTTCATACACAGGCACATAATCCATTCCCATGGAATCCTTCATAGGGGTCGGCGAAGTAACCTCCGGGTTCATCGGGTTTCTATAATAAAGGAGCCTGTGTTCCTTCTTGGCGCCTGCTTGTTGCGTAGGCGCCGCGGCCTGAACCGTTAGAGGAAGCTGTTTTATTATCTCTACTACCCTGCTATTTGCAGTGGACACCACCTCTCCGCATACAGGACAAATTATCCTCTCACCGGGTTTCAAGCGGGCCTTAACATCCATCACGCATCCCTTCATAGTGCATTTATGCTCTATGCATACCTCTTCCAATGATTTCTCTTCGGCAGGAGTCACAACTGCGGCATTTTGATTTGCCGCAGCTTTTTCAACTGGTTTATCCATTTTCACGAGCTTCATCCCGCATATTGGACAATCGCCGGGTTTATCAGAGGTGTATGCCGGATGCATGGGGCAATGGTACAGGGCCTTGGCGTGTGAGATATTACCGCCTTTGCCGGCGCGGCCGCACCCGGTAATTGTAAATGACACCGCGATAAACGCGCTCAATATAACTGCTAGAAAAAGTATATTTTTATTTCTTTTCATGTACGCCTCTCATTATTTAGTTACGTCAATATCGCTTCCTATTGAACGCTCAAGGTCCGCAAGCGCTAACCTAAGCTCAAGAATTGCCTTGTAGTGATCCAGTTTGAATTCTATAAGCATCCTCTGGCTGTCCAATAGCGTCAGGAAATCAGATTTTCCTGATTGGTAGCCCTTCAGCGACGCCTTAACCGCCTCATCTGCCTGGGGAATAAATGCCGTTTCATATAGTTCAACCAATTTTTTATTCGCCTCTACTCTCGCGTAAGAATCTCTTACATCAAATAAGACCATATTTTCCTTTGCCTTATATTCAGCCTTGATCATATCAAGCTCAGACTTCATCTCTTTAACGCCAAAGGCCTGCTTTTGGAAAAACCACAAGGGGATTGTCACGCCGACCATGCCTGCCCAGCTTCCTTCTTCAAAATCACCTTTTCTGACCATCTGTTTGTACTTCACCATAAAGTCCGGCATGAATTCATTAATAGAGAGGCTGTATGCGGCTTTGCCTTTTTCAATGGCGTAACGATACACCTTAAGCTCAGGGTTGTTTTGTTTCGCCAGCGTATAAAATTCTTCAAGCGGCCGCGTGAAAGAAATCGGCCTTTCTGAGGCAGGAATGCCCAACTCATCCTTCGGGTCCTTATTAATTAAAACATTAATCCTCGCCTGCTTTGAAAGCCTTTGTTGTTCCAATAAAATCAATTGATTGTCTATTTTCGCGAGTTCTATTTGCGCCTTTAGCGCGTCCGCCTGTGTCCCCTGGTCCGTAGAATACCTCGTTGTGGCAGCGTTGGAAAATTGCGCCAGGATGCCCTTGTTTTCTTTTTCAATTTCAATTGATTTATAAATTAAAGCTAACTCCGAGTAGGAGCTTTTTACCTGGGACAAGACGCTTATCTGCCTTGCCTTATAATTTTCATACGCCATCTTGGCTAATTTTGAGGCGATCTTGGCGCGTAGATACAGTTTTGTGGGAAAAGGGATCTCCTGCGAAACCGCGAGAGTCTTCATGGGGTCGCCGGTGAGCATCCTGTCTGCGGTAATCTTGTCATATTCAAATTCTAATACGGGGTCATTTAAGGCCGCCGCCTGCCAAATCCTCGCGCCCGCAGCATCGGATGAGCGCTTAGCAGCTAAAATTTCAGGATTATCCTGGAGGGTTTCATTGATAAGAGTTTTTAAATTTATCGTCTGCTGGGCATCCGCTGCAAGAGAATTATTATAATAGAGGAATCCCCATATGATAAAGATAAAGAAGATACGGCTACTTAAAGTTTTATTTATCTTCATTATTATTGAAAACATATTAATATAGTTTACCATACCGCTTACTATTTTGCAACCCTGTAAGAGCTTAAGCGTCAAATGCTTATCTATATTTCTCCGTAAAATTTATAATCTGGGTCATCATCCTTACTGCTTCAACCGGATACCTGCCAGATGCGGTCTCGGCTGAGAGCATCACAAAATCTGTCCCATCCAGAATGGCGTTGGCCACATCCGTTACCTCTGCCCTTGTCGGAATTATATTGTCAACCATGCGCTCCAGCATCTGTGTGGCGGTGATGACAAATTTCTTCTTCCTGTTGCATTTTTTTATTATCTCTTTCTGCACCATCGGAATCTCATAAATAGGAATTGAGATGCCCATATCGCCCCGCGCTATCATTATTCCGTCTGAGGCATCTATTATCCTGTCAATATTTCTAATGCCTTCCCTATTTTCTATCTTGGATATTAGCTTACATTCAGGCAATCTATCTTTAATCAATTGCCTTACTTCCTTTACATCCTTTTCATTCCTGACAAACGACTGGGCGATATAATCAACCTTGTGAGCTATCCCAAAGTCTATATCTTGCTTATCCTTCGCGCTTAATCCTTCAAACTTAAGATGCGCACCCGGAATATTAATGCCCTTTCTCTCACCGAGTAGCCCGTCTGCAACAACTTCTGTTTTTAACTTCCTGCTTTCAACGCTCTTGACCTTTAGAGCGATACGTCCGTCATCTATATAGATGAACTGTCCTGGTTTAATATCCTTTATGGAGCCCTGATAATCAAAGAATACCGCATTACCTTCGCCTGTACAATCTATGGATTGGATAAGCCAGAGTATCTGTCTCTTTTTAAGCGTAACCGGCCTGCCATCCTTAAGCCGGCCTATCCTTATCCTATGGCCTTCTAAGTCCTGAAGTATCCTTATATGGCGTCGGTATTTCTTATTTATCCGCCTTACTATATCAAGACGCGCCTTATGCTGCGCATGGGTTCCGTGCGAGAAATTAAGCCGCGCAACGTCCATGCCCAGCAGCACCATCTTGCGTATGAGCGTCTCGGTGCTGCTGGCCGGACCTAACGTGCAAATTATCTTAGTCTTTGCCATAGACTACTTTTCCAGAAGCCATTCCACTGCGTAGGTGGAATGGTCCCAATCAATGATGATGCTCATGCCCTTCTTTATTTTCTTGTTCTTTCATTTTTTCAATATATTTTTCCGGATCCTTTTTAAATGAGGGGATGCACATTGGGCAGCAGAAGTTATAGATCTTACCTTTATATTCGTAAGTCGCCTTTGTCTCTTCAGTAATCGCTTCGCCGCTTACCGGGCATACCGTATTACCAACTTCTTCGGCGGCTTTTTGCGCGGAAGAACCTGTTTCCGCGGCCTCCGCGTGGCCGCTATGCCCTTTCGCGCCGCCGCCTCCCATGTCGCACATCCCAATCATCGCAAGGGATGACTTATTTGCCCAAAAGATAACAATCCCTGCAACTAAAATCATAAGTATTTTCCTGCTCATTTTACCCTCCTCGTTAATTTACGTTTACTTTTTCACCACAAGACAATCTTCCCTAAACCAACACTTTTCTATCCTCATTTTATTACCTCCGCTTTAGGTTAGTCAATCGAAATCGATGTAAAAACTATTTTAAAAGGGCGCTAACGGAGGGGCGCGGTTGGAGACGGCCTCAGGATAAATCTGATGAATATTTAGGTATGAAATACATCGGCCTAAATAAAAATCGGTAGGATAGCTTAAATGGTATGATGGATGAGACGAAACACCCGCGGCTATATGCCGTAAAAATAGCGGTGTGTTTATTTTTAAACTTTCTATAGAAAAATTTTCTGTCTTTGTGCCAACTATCTTTTTAGCCGCGCAATGCCAGAGACAATCCTGGTTCGGAGGGGAAATAGGGACAGGATTACCGGGACAACAATTGGGCTTATTCTCATGCTTGTCAGTTAAGCATAACCCAAAAGATGACATTCCCACTAGAAATACTATGATTAACGCTATCACCACATATTTTTTATTCATCGGGATTCATCTTTTTCAGGCGCTTTTTCTAAATCTTACCCCCCCCTATGGTGTGTCAAGCGAAACTTATCACTCAATAATATCTCCGACTATCGGCTCAACCTTTACGCCGTGTTTTTCTAAAAATGCCAGCCCTTTCTCCAGATTTTCATCTGTCCCGTCAAGTTCAAGGACAATCTCGCCTATTGTCTCGGTAACTTTTGCCCGGCGGATATTCGGCATAATATCATATTTTTTTGCCATCTGAAATGTGAGAGGTTTTTTAACAAGCCCCTCCGGGAACGTAAGCTTCACTAATCTTTTAGCCATTTATTTCTCCTTTCGCTCAATTCCTCGCTTCGCTCGGAGTTGACAAAATTCCTCATAATCAATCAATTTAGTTATCGTAGGCCTCCTGCCGCATATCGGGCAATCTTCATTCTTCGGGACCTTGACTATTCTGAAAGTAGAATCAAGCGCATTGAATACCAAAAGCCTCCCCGCCAACGGCTCGCCTATTCCTAGAATCAATTTCAATACCTCATTCGCCTGTATTACGCCGATAACGCCGGCGACCGCGCCCAATATGCCCGCCTCCTGGCAGCCCGGCACAAGCCCCGGCGGCGGCGGTTCAGGAAAGAGGCACCTGTAGCAGGCGCTTTTCCCGGGCACAATAGTTATCGCCTGGCCGTCAAAACGGAAAATCCCGCCGTGAGAAAGCGGCTTCTTTGAAAGAACGCAGGCATCATTTACAAGATACCTTGTAGGAAAATTATCAGACCCGTCCACAATTATATCATAATCCTTTATAATATCTAAGATATTCTCTGAGGTAAGCCTGGTTTTATATGGGATTACCGCTATATCTGTATTAATGGCTGTGAGCCTTTCCCTGGCGGAATCCACCTTTGGAACACCGACATTTTTTGTGCTGTGTAAAATCTGCCTCTGCAGGTTATTAAGTTCAACCGCGTCGGAATCAACTATACCTATCTTGCCTACCCCGGCCGAAGCCAGGTATAAAGATACAGGGCTGCCGAGCCCGCCTGCGCCGATAACCAGCACCTTGGCGTTCAGCAGCTTCTCCTGGCCTTTTCCGCCTACGTTCGGCAAAATAATCTGCCTTGAATATCTTTCAACCTGATCATCCCGTAAACTCATATTTATCCCCCCGCAATCGCCGGGATTATCGACACCTCATCCCCGTCCTTAACCGGCGTATTGTCTTTCTGCAAAAATCTGATATCCTCCTCATTGACATAGATATTTATAAACCTGCGTAATCTACCCCCTTCGTCATAAAATCTTTCTTTTAACCCCGGGTACTCCTTTTCCAGATTATCAATCAATTCCCTGATCGTCGAACCGGTACACTCAACCTCCGCGTTATTCTTAGTCAATTTTTGTAACGGCGTTGGTATCCTCACATTTATAGCCATCATCAATTACCTCCCTTTTATATGTTCCTCAAATGCGCTTAAATTTGGTTTTATTTTTATAGGCTTGCCTATTTTTTCATAAACCGCCTCTTGCGTCTTTAGCCCGTTTCCTGTTATACAAACCACTATAGACTCATCCCTTGGGATCTTACCCTGCTCTATCAGTTTTTTGGCAACCCCCATGGTAACACCGCCCGCGGTTTCCGTAAATATCCCCTCGGTTGAGGCCAGGAGTTTTATCGCCTCCACAATTTCTTCATCGGACACATCCTCCGCGCAGCCCCCCGATTCCTTCACAACCCCTACAGCGTAAATGCCGTCCGCGGGATTTCCTATGGCCAGCGATTTAGCTATTGTATGCGGTTTTACCGGTTTGATGATCTCAGAGTTTTCCTTTATAGCGGTAACGATAGGCGCGCATCCCGAGGCCTGGGCCGCGTACATCTTCGTCTCAACCTTATCTATAAACCTTAATTTATGAAATTCATTCAGCCCCTTCCATATCTTAGTTATAAGAGAACCGCCGGCGCAAGGAACAATAACATGCCTTGGCGCGCGCCATCCAAGCTGTTCAGCAATCTCATATCCGTATGTTTTGGAACCTTCGGCGTAATAAGGCCTGATATTAATATTCACAAATGCCCATTTGTATTTTGTGGCAATTTCCGAACATAAGCGGTTTACCTGGTCGTAATTGCCCTCAACGGCCACCAGTATAGGATGGTAAACTAACGTAGCCACGACCTTGCCCATCTCCAGATCCGCAGGAATAAAAATATAGCATTTGAGCCCCGCTATAGCCGCCTGCGCGGCTACCGAATTTGCCAGATTGCCGGTTGAGGCGCAGGAAACCGTGTCAAAACCGAATTCCTTTGCCTTGGATAAGGCAACAGCTACGACCCTGTCCTTAAATGATAAGGTCGGGTGGCTAACCGAGTCATCCTTAATATACAATTCCTTAACGCCTAAAACCTTTGCCAGGTTCCTCGCCCTGATCAAAGGCGTAAACCCTGAATCCAGGCCATCCGTCGGTTTGCCGTCTATAGGTAAAAGCTCTCTGTATCTCCAGAGATTATGCGGCCTTGATTCGATCTCTTTTACGGTAAGCGCGTGCTTTATCTTTTCATAGTCATAATCAACCTCTAAAGGCCCGAAGCAATATTCGCAAACATACAGCGCGTGTTTAGGGTACGGCCTTGAGCATTCTCTGCATTTTAATCCCTTCACGTAACTCATCTTACGCTCCCTTTTCAATTAACAAACGAAAGTGGCTGTTTAATTTCTCTACCTTAATTATCTTGTGCCCTTCCTCTTTTATGCTCCTTGGGACATTCGCTATGGGCTCCCCTTCGTCAATAATTATCTCTAAAATCTCTCCCGAATTCATTTCTTCAAGTTTCAGTTTTGCCTTGACGAAGTTTGTAGGACAAATAACACCCCTCAAGTCTAAAGAGGCAATTGGTTTTTTTTCTTCCATGAACTAACCCCCTATTCTATCACTGGCTCGGGCTGCCAACCAGTTTGAAATGTATGAATTTTTATAAATTCTGGCCTTTTTGGATTCTTGACCGCATATTCACCCAGGACCGGCTTTATGAAATCCACGAAGTCTTGCCATTTCTTCATTAAGATATCTCCGATGCGGACCCTGCCCTTGCCTTTGCCTCTGTCATTATACCACTCAATAACTTTCTCTATAACTTGTCCCATTTTTTCTTCAGGCAAGAGTTCAGCTATTGCTGAACCATTGACAGGATGCCGGCCGTGCCTGCCGCCTACACGCACAATAAGGCCCTTTTTCCCTTCCTTCCACGAATTTGTAGGACAGGCGCGAATACAATCGGCGCAGTAAAGGCACTTGCTTCTGTCGATAGTCGGTTTGCCTGTTTCTGGATCATTCGTAATTGCGCCTTCTTTGCAGGCATAACCGCATATCCCGCAGCCGGTGCAGGTCTTCTCATCCCATATCGGCTCAACCCCACCCTGGAAACCTAAATCCATTTCATTGGTGCGGAAACAATCAATGGGGCAACCAGAGAGAGAAATCTTAAATTTGTGATTACATTGAATCCCAAAATATTTCTGGTCAACCTCCTGGCAGAGTTTTTGCACATCTATCAGGCCATTTGGGTTATATTCGCAACCCGAGCAGGCTGTAGGCACGCGCACCCTTGGTCCGCAGGAGGCTATCTTTTGGTTCACTTCTTTTAGCTCCTCTGATAATTGCGCAAAATCTTTATAATTAACGTAAGGTATCTCTATAGATTGCCGCACACTAATATGCGCGTAATCCTTCTTAGAATACTTTTTTCCTACTTCGGCAATCTTCTTTAATTTTTCAAAAGCGACCCGCCCCCCAGGACAACGGAGCCTAACTGTAAAAAGATCTTTTTGCCGCTGTCGTATATAACCACCCGACTTAAGCTGGTCGAGATTGAAAACTTCTTTCTTGCCCTTCTCTAACTCCACTTCTACCTTTGGTCTTTTCTGCTCTTCCAAGGCGTGGTCGTATTTTATGTCTATATTCTTCTTTTTTCCCATATTTGTAATTCTCCCTTCTTCACGCGTGAAAATACTGTTCCATAGAAAAGTATCTCTCGCCTGTATCAGGGAAAACCGTCACTATGGTCTTCCCTTTGCCCAATTCTTTAGCCACCTTTAATGACGCCCAGGCTGCCGCGCCCGCTGAGATGCCGACAAACAACCCCTCTTCTCTCGCGAGCCTGCGCGAGGTTTTAAACGCCTCGTCATCATCCACCTGGATTATGCGATCTATAATCTTTCTATTTAAGACATCGGGAATAAACCCTGCCCCTATGCCCTGGATCTTGTGTGGCCCGGGAGGGTTGCCTGAAAGCACCGCGCTTGCCTTTGGCTCAACAGCGATTACCGTAACGTTCGGATTGCCTTTTTTCAAAACTTCCCCCACGCCTGTTATGGTCCCGCCCGTGCCCACGCCCGCCAGAAAAACGTCAATCTTGGTGGCGTCTATGACCTGTAAAATCTCTTTTGCCGTCGTTTTTCTGTGAACTTCCGGATTCGCGGGGTTTTTAAACTGCTGCGGCATAAAACCATTCGGGGTTTTTTTAAGCAATTGCTCCGCCTTCTTTATCGCCCCGGTCATTCCTTCGGTGCCGGGCGTGAGTATGATTTCCGCGCCGTAGGATTTCAGGATGTATATGCGCTCAAGGCTCATTGTTTCGGGCATGGTGAGCACGCACTTGTATCCTTTTGTCGCGGCTATCATTGATAATCCTATGCCTGTGTTGCCGCTCGTAGGCTCTATAATTGTCGCTCCTTTTTTGAGCAACCCCTTCTTTTCCGCTTCTTCAATCATAGCAAG
>Ga0209824_10000754_pt1 | contig 19650 bp, 22 predicted proteins | sample VDWuncwatermetaG_FD_184124 | JGI IMG/M metagenome (GOLD analysis project Ga0209824, IMG submission 184124) | Wastewater microbial communities from Netherlands to study Microbial Dark Matter (Phase II) - VDW unchlorinated drinking water (SPAdes)... ... | reverse complement strand
AATACTGAATATACGCTCACCTGTACAAATTCCGTAGGAACCAATATTCAGAGTGTAACAGTCGCGGTTGAAGTTAATCCGGGACCCGAGGAGTTTTAAAGATTATATGAAAAAAAAAGAAAATTTTGTGCTTGCGGCTTTAGGAAACCCTGGAAAAGAATATGAACTAAACAGACACAACACTGGAAGAATTATTTTAGAACTATATTTTAAAAAAAATGAATTTCCATTATTAGAATACGATAAAAAAATAAATTCCCTAAAAACAGAAAAAAGAAATATAACAATTTTGTTTCCGGAAACATTTATGAATAAGTCCGGAGACGCGATAAAAAAAATAATTACTTCAAAACAAAAAGCAAATAATCTCATAATTCTGCACGACGATTTGGATATTCCTCTTAGTAAATTTAAAATATCATTCAATAGAGGAGCGGCGGGACACAAAGGCGTAGAATCAATAATTCGCGCGCTTAAAACTAAAGAATTTACAAGAGTGAGGATTGGAATATCACCTCAAACACCTGCTGGAAAATTAAAAAAAATACAAGATAAAAATTTGCTTCAAGATTTTAAAAAAGAGGAACTTCAGACACTAAAAAAAATTTCTAAAGATATATTTAGCGCGCTTGATTTAATCTGTGAAGGCGAGCGTCAAAAAGCAATGAGCGAGTTTAATTAAGTTTTTTTCAATTTTTTTAATCTTATTATAGATATAATTAATTATTCTCATTTTATAAGCCATGGCTTAAATTTTAAGAACGTTGATTGAAATGTATTATTTAATTTAAATCTTATCTAAAGTTAACTTCTCTAATAAACTTACTCCTGTCATTTCTTTCGGTGTTTCTAAACCCATTAAGTTCAGAATAGTTGGAGCTATATCCGTAAGGGAGCCCTGTATTTTTTGGTATTTTTCTTTTATGGTTTCTTCGTCTTCCGGTTTTTTAGACATAAATTTTCGGGCGATTAAATATAGGGGGACGGGATTTGTAGAGTGTTTTGTTTTTCTTTGACCAGAAAGAGCGTAAATTTTTTCTTCGGCGTTCCCATGGTCTCCTGTTATTATAACCGCCGCGCCCGCATCTTCCGCTTTTGTTATGATTTCAGAAATACAAAAATCCAAAACCTCAAATGCTTTTACGGTCGCCTCAAAATTTCCAGTATGTCCCACCATATCGGCATTCGCGAAATTCGCCAAGATAAAATCGTATTTATTTATGTTGTTAATTATTTCATCTTTTATTTGAAACGCGGACATTTCTGGCGTTTCTTCAAAATTCGCATCTCTTACGGAAGGAATTAAAATTCTGTGTTCGCCTTGAAACGGCTCTTCCCTTCCCCCGTTAAAGAAATATGTGACATGGGCGTATTTTTCGGTTTCGGCGATATGCAATTGTTTTAATTTTGCGTTTTCTAAAACCTTTGCTAAAGGATTTAAAACATTATCAGGAGGAAAAACAGCAGTTCCTAATCCTTTTTTATATTCCATAATTGTTGCGAAAAAAACATCGTTTAAATCCTCTCTTTTGAATTTGTCAAAATTTTGGGCGGCAAAAGCGGATGTTAATTCCCGCATACTGTCTTCGCGAAAATTAAAAAATATGACCGCGTCTCCGTTTTTTATCATTCCTTGCGGCGCGCCGTTTTCTTCCGTTAAAACCGCTGGAGGAATGAACTCGTCTGAAATATTTTTTTTATAGCATTCTTTTATGTATTCGGACGCAACTTTAAATTTATCGCCCTCTCCTTGAGTTAAAAGGCGGTAAGTTTTTTCAATTTTATCAAAGTGGCCGTCTCTGTCCATCGCAAAATTCCGTCCTATTAGTGATGCTATTTTTGTATTTTTGTATTTTGTGTTAATTTTCTTTTCTAACTCTAAAATAAAACCTGCGGCTTCTGTTTGCGAAGCGTCTCGTCCGTCAGTAAATAAGTGCAGAAAAACTTGCGGCGCGTTATTTTTTAAAGCGAGTTCAAGAAGCGCGTATAAATGTTCGGCATAACTATGCACCGAACCGCTAGAATATAGTCCGACAAAATGAAGCGCGTTGTTTCCCGTTGTACTCGCATAACTTACGGCTTTAAGCAAAACATCGTTTTTAAAAAAAGAACCGTCTTGTATCGCGAAAGAGATTCTTGGCAAGGCGGAATAAACAATTCTTCCCGCACCTATTGTCAAATGTCCCACTTCGCTGTTCCCCTCTTCTTTATATGGAAGTCCAACCGCCATGCCGGACGCTTGAAGCGCGGTAAAAGGATAAAATTTTTCTATTTCGTGAAAAAACGGACTTTTGGCGTATTTCCACGGAGATTCAATTAGTTTTGGATTTACTCCAAAACCGTCAAGCACAAGTAAAATAACTTTTTTATATTTAATTTTTTTTTCTTCAATTTTAAGAGTTGAAATTTTTTTAAACAAATTGAACATTGTTAAATTTTAACAAAAATAAAACAGCAATGCAAAAATTTAAACAATTTTAAAAATAAGTATTTGAAAAAAAATTAATTATGATAATATAATAAATATTATTAAATAATAAAAACGCGCGGTATTTGTTAATTAATTAAAAAACGCCGCGCTAAATGTTAAAAATATGTATGCAAAAAAGAAAGCGATTCACGAACGCGCGTCGGGAATTGAAAATATTATTAAAGAAATTCAGGCAAAATACGGCGAAGGTTCAATTATGAAACTCGGCGAAAGTCGCAGGGTCGATGTTGACGCCATACCCACAGGTTCATTAAGTTTAGATATTGCTTTAGGTGTAGGCGGAGTGCCAAAAGGCAGAATAATAGAAGTGTACGGGCCGGAGTCATCAGGTAAAACAACCTTAGCGCTTCATATAGTTGCAGAAGCGCAAAAAAAAGGAGGACTTTGCGCGTATATAGACGCAGAACACGCTCTTGATCCTGAATATGCCAAACGATTAGGGGTAAAAACTGATGACTTGCTTATTTCTCAGCCGGATACAGGCGAGCAGGCGCTTGATATATTGGAAAGTTTAATACGGTCAGGCAGTATTTCCTGCGCGGTTGTTGATTCTGTGGCGGCGCTTACTCCTGCCGCGGAAATTGAAGGAGAAATGGGAGACAAGCACATCGGGCTTCAAGCGCGGCTTATGTCCCTCGCTCTTCGGAAACTTACCGCTATTGTCGCGCGCTCACATACTACGGTAATTTTTATAAACCAAATAAGAATGCAAATAGGAATTATGTTTGGAAATCCGGAAACGACCCCAGGCGGAAAAGCGTTAAAATTTTATTCTTCAGTTCGTATGGATGTGCGGCGCATTGCTCAAATTAAAAAAGGAGAGGATGTGATAGGAAGCCGTGTGCGGGTAAAAGTTGTAAAAAACAAAGTGGCTTCGCCTTTTAAAATTGCGGAGTTTGATTTGCTATATAACGAAGGAATATCTTATTTTGGAGAAATTATTACGCTCGGCTTAAAATATGGAATAATTGATAAGTCCGGAACTTCTTTAAGTTTTGGCGAAGTAAAACTCGGACGCGGAATGGACTCGGCAAAAGAATTTTTAAAAACTGAACCAAAAATAGTAAAAGAAATTAAAGAACTTATTATAAAAAAAAATGAAGCAACTGTTTAAACATCGGATTTAATTTAATCGCATTTTTACTTTTAGAACTCCCATTCGCGCGCAAGCCAGTTCGTAGAGGAGGAGAAGGGTGCGAGCGAAACTCCTCTTAGATTTATGCTGGCAAATATTCTCTATAAACTCGTACAGTTTCAAAATAAATAGATTCAATCAATCTTTTTGTCTGCATCTCCTCAACAATTCCTTTTTGAAGCAAAAGAAGTCTAACATTCTGACGAATACGCGCCTTTATTGTTTCGTTATTAGTCCAATCAATCGCCAAGTCACGCCTAATACGCTTTGTGAGTTCTTTCACAAATTCTTTAATATCAATTCCGGCATTTTTTAGATCGGGATTTTTCTCAAGCGTATCGTAAAATACAATTTCTTCAAGAGATAGCCCTGTTTCTTTGTCAAGCACCCCGTTTTTCAAGAACATATTCTCATACTTTGTTTAAATTTTATAGGAGACATTTTTAACTCGGTTATTATTCTATCATTGTTATAATAGTGGATATACTGATAAACATATTCTGTTAATTCTCCTAAATCTTCAAATCTGTTTAGGTCTCCGGTTTCATCTTTAAATCTGCTGAAGAAAGATTCCGAGTATCCGTTTTGCCATGGAGAACCCGTGTCGCTCACTGAAATCTGAACTTTGTTTTCTTTTAAATAATCAACGCAATTTTTGTTTAAAAATTCTTTTCCTCTGTCTGAATGAAATATCTCAGGAAAACTTTTATGTTTTTTAACTCCTTCTTCAATTGTTTTTAAAACTAAATCTGAGTTATGTTTGTTTCCTAAATTAAATGAAATTATTTCTTTTGTTGCCGCGTCTTTGATAATGGCTAAATAAAAGAATCGACCTTTGTGTTTTATATATGTTAAATCGCCGCTCCAAACTTCATTTGTTTTTAAAGGAAAAACAGGATATTTAATTAAGTTTTTACAAAAAAAATCTCGCGCAAAACAAATTTAGAATACGAAGCAACGGGGTTGCTCCCTATTCGAGAAACATATAATCGCAATGGATAAGTGCTCGGATTTTTTTCTTACCGATAGAATCAGTAGCTTTTTGTGAATCGTATTGTGCAATTCCAAATCCAAGTTTCTTTTTCGCCTCGTTCTTTATTTCAATCACATCGCCCTTTTCAAATACTCCCTCAACTCTCACAATTCCCACGGGCAAAAGACTGACGGCTTTCTTCGAAAGCAAAATATCCTCCGCGCATTTATTCACATACACAACGCCTTTTGAAAGACCCGTTGAATACGCCAAACGCCGTTTTGTCGCTGACAACTTTCGATTTGGAATAAACTTTGTCCCGACAGATTTACCCTCGACCAAATCCACAATCGTATTTTGCCGCTTGCCACTTACAATGTGAGTAGTGATTCCTTGCGCCACAAGTTTTTTCGCGATACCAAACTTTGTGTGCATACCGCCGCGGCCAGAAGCTGACTTATCATTGGTAATATATTTCTCGAACGACAGATTTTTTGTGAAATCTATTTCTGAGATAACTTGAGATTTTGGGTCATTGGGGTTTCCATCAAGAACACCGTCAACGCTTGTAAGAATAATTACCGCGTCCGCATTTAGCTGTGAGGCGATAAGACCCGCCAACTCATCGTTATCTGTAAAAATCAATTCTGTAATAGCGATAACATCATTTTCATTCACTACAGGTATGACATTATCTTGCAACAGATTTTCAAGACAATTTTTCATATTCAGATAATGTTGTCTGTCCCGAAAATCCTCTTTCGTCACCAAAACTTGGGCACAAATATATCCATGTTTACCGAAAATATCCGCATAAAACGACATAAGTTTTACTTGCCCAACAGAGGCAAAAACTTGCTTTTGGACAATACTATCGACTTTATCGTTCAACTTCAATATTCCTCTTCCAGTTGCAACAGCTCCAGAAGTAATTAGCACGATTTCTACCCCTCTCTTATTTAGAGAGACTATTTGCTCAACAATATGCTCTACTACTTGCGCGTCAAATTGACCCTCTTTTGAAATGACGCCGCTGCCGATTTTTACAATTACTCTTTTATACATAAAGAATTTAGAACATTTTTAAATCCTGACTAAATTGTCATAGCAATTTTTTTCATAGTCTAAATTTTATTGATGGCGCACAGTCTCTCGAACGGGTGCTCAATCCTGCAGATCCTTTTGGATAAAATCCAAATTTTTTTTAACAAAAAGGGATTATGAACTTTGACGCTTCGCCTCGCCATCCTCGCCTTGAACCGGAGCGGAAAGGACAATTTTCCGCCATAGGCGGATCTGCCTCAGACATGACAAGTTTTTCTTTAGCGGCTTTGGTTAAATTTCTACTAAATTTTAACTCTGTCGGCAAATTCTTTGAAATAAAATTCCCACGCACTAATTTCTAACGTGAATAATTTTTCTGGTTCGTTCTCAAAAATTCTTTTCACTTCGCTCACTTTTATCCATTTAGGACTTTTTACCTCACTCACTTGAGCCTTGGGTTCGTCATTTTCAACTTCGCAAATGAATATAAAGCCAATCCACGGCTTACCACTTTTTAACTGCTGAACACAACAATATGTCTGTCCTTGACTTCATTCAAAACGGCTTGAAATTTCCCTGAAAAACGGCGGGCAAACCAATAACTTCATTTTCCAAATAGCGGAAGCGGGAGGATTCGGTTACATAAATTTTTTGTCAGTCACAAAAAATTTTCGCAACCCCGATTTTTTGATTTTTTCTGCTCTAAAAAATATCAAAAAATCTTTCGAATCCTCACAGCAAGTGAAGCAGTTCACTTGCTCCACTTCCTCATTCACTTTGTTCATTCGGAAGCGGGAGGATTCGAACCCCCGATACCCGATGAAGGGTATACCGCATTTCGAGTGCGGCCCGTTCAACCACTCCGGCACGCTTCCATTTAAAATTATTGTAGCGTGCCTACGCGGTTGCCGCCTCCACTCCGTTCCAGAATAAAAGCAAAGCAGTTTGCTTTTATTCCACTCCGGCACGCTTCCATTTAAAATCCTGAATTTAATTAAATTTGCAATATATTGTTTTCTTTTCTTTTACTAAATTTAAATATATAAAGAATTTCTAAAATCGCAAAGGTATTAAAAACAAACAACACGATAAACCATTTTTTATCTTTGAACTGCGCAGATTTCCATAACGCAACCACTTTCCATGGCGCGCTCCACAACGCTATCAAGATTATAATCCAAAAATTTTGTTCTAAAAACTGTTCCATAATTTTTTTATTTATCTTTCCGCAAAATCTATATTCGCGATTAAATGACAAAAATTTTATAATTAAATTTCCTAAATTTTTAATTATTTATATCCTCCCCGCCTGCTGTCTTGGCCTGTACTGCAGCGCTTCCCCGATATGACTTTCTTTAATTTCTTTTTCTTTTTCCAAATCGGCTATAGTGCGCGAGATTTTTATAATTCTATGATAACTTCTGGGAGACAAGTCCATACGGCTTGCCGCTTGATTAAGTAATAATCGCGCCGAGTCTGAAAGTTTTATAAATTCATCAAGATCGCGCACCGACATCTCGCTGTTCGTTAAAATATTTTTATCTTTAAATCGCTCTTTCTGAATTTTACGCGCCTCTATAACCTTCTCGCGAATACTTAGAGAACTTGTTCCGTCCGGCTTCCCGCTTAAAACATCATAATCAATTTGCGGCACTTCTATCCAAATGTCAATACGATCGGAAATCGGACCTGATATTTTTCTTTGATAACGAAAAATTCCGGAAGGGGTGCAAATGCATAATTTATTTTTTGAACCCAAGTTTCCGCAGGGGCATGGGTTCATTGCCGCGACAAACATAATTTTTGCCGGAAACTGCAATGTATCTTTAACGCGAGACACGGTTATTACTCCGTCTTCAAGCGGCTGACGAAGCGCCTCAATCACTCTTCTATCAAACTCCGGAAACTCGTCAAGAAATAAAACCCCTCTGTGCGCAAGCGTAATCTCTCCAGGCTTTGGCCACGCGCCGCCTCCCACTAAAGCCGTGTAAGACGCGGTGTGATGCGGACTTCTGAACGGTCTTTTTATAAAAAGATTTTTCGGCAAATTGCCGGAAATGCTCGCAATAGAAATTATTTCTATTATTTCCTTAAAGTCCGGCGGAGGCAAAATAGAAGGCAATGCTTTTGCTAAAATTGTTTTCCCTGTGCCTGGTGGTCCGGCCATCGCTATATTATGCCCTCCGCTTGCCGCGATTAAAATTCCTCTTTTAGCGTTTTCCTGTCCGCGAATATCTGAAAAATCTAATTCTGAATTCTCTATAACGGTCTTTGAAATAATTTTTTCTAAAGATATCGGCTCTTGCCTCGGAATCTTAATATCATTTACAAGATGATCAATAACATCGGAAAGAGAAGAAACCCCAAAAATATCAATTCCTTCTATTAAAGACGCTTCTTCAACATTTTCTTTAGGCAAAAAAATTTCTTTAAAACCGTGATTTTTCGCGGTTTCGGTTAAAACAAGCGCACCTTTTATAGGGCGCACATTGCCGTCAAGTGAAAGTTCGCCCAAAAATATTTTTGTCTCGGCGTCAAAAGAAACTTGCTCTGTCGCAAGAAGATACGCAAGCGCTATCCCCAAATCAAAAACAGGTCCTTCTTTTTTAATGTCCGCGGGCGCGAGAGACACGATTATTCTCTGCTGTTTTTTTTGCGGAGAAACAAATCCGCTATTTTTAATTGCGGCTGATACCCTTTCTTTTGACTCGTCCACCGCCTTGTCAGCGAGCCCCACAATTGAAAAAAAATGCAAATGCCCTTTGGAAATATCCGTTTCAACCGTTATTATGTTTCCATTTAAACCTCTACTTTGAGCCGAATAAAGTTTTACCGACATTATTTAATTATAAAATATAAGATTCCGTAAATTTATGCTAAAAAATGAATTTCATATTTCATAGTACAATATTAAGATTTTATCACTCAATTATTTAAATACAAGAAATTATATAACTCCGCCCACTTTTGGACTCCAAAGGTGAATTAAGGAATCTGCCAATGCTTCTTCTATATTTTTTGCAAAATTTACCATATCATTTCCCATCAAACAATCTTACAACTTCATCAAAGTTTTTGAGTTTATATTTTTCCCACTCCTCTTGCTTTATATAAAGCGCTTTATAGACAACTCTATTCTGCCGACTGTTCACATCCTCACACCACTTTTGTAGTCTCTCAAATTTCAATTTGTCATTTTCTTCTTCCCGTCCTTTTGTTTCAATAATATATACAGTTTTTTCATCTTTTTTCACAAAGAAATCTGGTTATGGGTCTTTGGGAAAATCTTTGTGTAGTGCCATAGAATATTATTTAGCAAAAAGAGCAACATACTCATACAACTCAAAGGATCGGTTTCTTGAAAAACCGGTTTTTTCAGACACAATGCCTTTCCGTACGAATTCCTCCACAAGCCGATTGGCTGTTATGAATGCGACATCTAATTCTTGCGCAATTTGATTAATCCCCATAATCGGCTGTGAAAATAATTTCAGTAAAAGTTTTTGTCCGAGCTCCGCTCGTCTTCCCATGGTCATTATTTTCTTTTCATACTTTTGGCGCAGAGTAACGATATTCTCCAGCGTTTCTTTTCCTTTGGTCGCAGTATCAATAACACCAGAAAAGAAAAACTTTATCCATTGTTCGATACTGTTTGAGGAACGCACCAGTGTCAGTGAATCATAATACGACCCTTTATTCCTCGCAAAAAAATCCGACAAATAAAGTGTCGGGCGACGCAGTATACCTGCTTCAACCAACTGCAAAGTAATCAAGAGACGCCCAATTCTTCCATTGCCGTCAAGAAACGGGTGTATCGTCTCAAATTGATAATGACTCATCGCAATTTTCAATAGGAGTGGAATTTCTAATTGCTTGTTGTGCCAAAACTTTTCAAGGTCAGAAAGAAGGTCGCCCACTTCACTCTGATGAGGCGGAATGTAAAAGGCATCTTTCAAGTTTGAGCCGCCGATCCAGTTTTGGCTGATTCGTATTTCTCCCGGTGTCTTATGTTCTCCACGCACCCCCGACAAGAGTATCTTATGCGCAGATTTCAAAAGTCGTATAGATAATGGTAAATTATCCAACTCTTTTATTGAGTGATTGATTGCCTGGATATAATTTTGTATTTCTCTCCAATCGTCTCTCCGTTCTGGTTGGATATCTTCTTTTGGAGAAAGCACCTCGTCAATTCCAGTTTTTGTGCCTTCAATGCGGCTCGAAGTGGTCGCCTCTTTGGCTATGTGCATATTAATAAAGTAATCAACATCTGGAACAAGCGTTGAATATGCGTTCAATTCTCCCAAAAGCCTCATCGCTTCGGCGAGCAATATACTAATCTTTCTGTCTTCCCATTCAAACGATTTGTTTATAGGGAAAGGACTGAAACTTTTATATTCCAGCTGTTGTTTGTATATTCCTGCTTTAAATGTTTGTTTCATATCTGTAATTATACTTATTTATATTTACACTTTAGCATATATCTGTAAATAAGTAAATCTATATTTCCACCAGCAACAAGAGGCGGTAAGAGTTTTTGGATAGCTCCTTTTTCCCGCAAATCTTCGTCAGCAGGAAACCACCGAATATTCGGGTCAAGTATCGCGTATGGGTCTTTTGGAAAATCTTTGTGTAGTGCCATGTTTTTATAAGTTATCCACTCTTCTTGCTTTTTTTATAATCTTGTGCATATAATGTAAGTGATCGAGAGATCACGAATTCTACTGCTTGGGGGCCTCTTTACGGAGGTCCCCTTTGCTTTCTAACTCCCTTTTCCAGCATATGAAATCTCGAATCTTTTGGATATCAAAAATTATCAAACCTTTTACCGTTAACGCAGAAAGTTCCTTGGAAACCTTACGAGCGGTGGCAAATAAGAACACCTTTTTGCCAGCGACAATAAGTTTTTCGATTGAATCTGCAAAATCGCTGTCACCGCTCCACAAAATGAAAGTGTCTGCACTGTTTCGCTCGCAGTCAAGCAACATGTCTACTCCAATTTCAACATCAAAATTACATTTCATATCTTGAATAATATATTCTCCTTTTTTATTCATATCTTTAAATCGTTCATTCAAATATTCAATTGTTGCAATCTCATATTTTTTCAGAAGCGCGCGACTAACGAATTGGTCAAGTAATACCGTTGAATCCGGTAATATGCTTGATGCATCAATAGAAAATTCCATAATCTTGACTGGTTTTGTTCTAAGAACATACTTGTTATCTTCTGCCTCTGTTTTTTCTTTCTCCGATCTTTTATTTTCAGCCAAGTAACCATTATAAAAATTTACCGCTTCAACGCTACTAAAGGAATCTAAAAATTGTTTTAGTCTTTTGAGTTCAATATGCCATCCAAGTTTTTCGCTCCATGGACGGACATTCGCATAATCAATATATACACGGGTTTTGTTAGCAAAAATACTTTCAAGTTGTTTGATAACCCCTTGTTTATCTTCGGCAATATTTTTAATTCTGTCTGTTTTGGGTGTAAACATATAGTTATCTTACTTTCTGATATCGATAGTTATACCTGATATTCTCATTTAAAAATTGCCCGTGGGATGATGCTTGTAAAAATTGCTGATATAAATGTTCCGGCACATTGAAATATTGATACACATCGCCAGTAGTAAATTCCACCTCCAAAACGGCCGACTGCGGATCGTAGCCGATTGAGGTAATATTTGATGAGTTTACTTGCGTTCTGTACATATTATTTTGTTTCCTCTTTTGGTTGCTGAGGTTCTTGTGGTATTAGAATCTTTTGTAAACCAACATAAACTGTATTTATTCTTGCAATAACTTCCTCACACTCTTCTTGGAGAACAGGCAGATCATCTCCTATTAAAGATTTAATGGTATCCAAATCACTCTTAGCAAAATTATGAAAAATTTTATTTCTTGACTCAGCAATTTTTCTAAAATTTGCAAGTATATTAATTTTATCTGGAAAAGAAAATTTCTCTATTTCTCCAGCTAATTGATTTAGAGTCATTTTACCACTAGGTTTAGAGACACTTTCGACATATAAAATAGCGGCATAATTTTTATAAGAAACTTCGTGTATAAAATGATTAAGATTTTCAAGTAAATTTTCCGCCAAATATTCAGCAATATTTGAATAAATCAGAACAGATGCAAGATCATTCTCTAGCTTCTTTTCAGTGGTCTTCGCATTTCTTGCCAGTTGAAGTAATTCATTTTTTATATCTAAGTGATCGTGCGTAAATGGTTGGAATTTTTTCTTTTTTTGGTTCGTTTTCATATTTTATATTTTAACCTCAATTACTTTCGTCGTATCATTCCCGAAAATATCCACGACCTTTACGGCGATTTTATGCTTACCTTTTGTCGCGACCTTTGGGGAAGTAACGAGGTCAAGATTTCTATTCTTTTTTGTGCGGAAACTCTGCCACTCGTTGTCAAAAATATAATCGCCGGTCTAAACTTCTTTTTCCTTGCCGTCCTCCATTATTTTGATGATTTCCTTTCTGCTCGCAAAATCAAAATCTACCGCCCAATAATCAATCCAGTCGCTCCATTTCTTAGTTAAAATCTCTTTTGAAATTTCTTCCGTTTTCTTATCTTTTGAAATTTTTACAACTTGACCATCTTCCACTACAACTTTAGAGCCTCCGGGGCGAAGTGCCTCGGCAATTTCGCCGGAATCGTCTTGATTGTAGAAAACGGAAAAATCAGTAAGTTCTATTGATATTTCTTTATCATTTCCTCGTCCTTTGATAATCGGCTTCGCTTCAATAAACGCCACATCATAAAACTTCACCTGTCCTTTTTCTACTGCCTTTCTATCAAAAACCTCTCTCGGAATTATTCTGAAAGCTATATCAATGCCTTGATCTTTATACTGTGAGAAATCAAGACCCATTTCATAATCAAAACCAAGAACATCAATTTTAGTTATTCCTTTTTCTTTACATTCTTTCACAATATCTTGCACGAGTTTTGAGGAAACAGGAGTATTGATAGGTCCGACCGCCACAAGGCGATCTCTTTTCTTACCGACAACATTCACAAAGGATTCTACCGATTCAGCCTTGTATGCAGTAAGTATGAGTTTTACAAATTCTTTTTCTTTTCTTTCAGCTTGTTTTGATTTTTCCTCCGCTCGCAAATCATCATTTGTAGCGAGGAAATTTTCTCTTTCATATCTGCCGACATTTAAAATTTCAAAAGCTCTAAAATTTTTACTTTCCTTTTTCAGTTCTCTTTGCACACCAATCAATCGTTTGCGAGACGTGTGTATGCCGAATTTACCTAAGTCAGAGCCAATCCATTTTCTTCCAAGCTTTTCTGCTACCGCAAGTGTCGTCCCCGAACCACAGAAAAAGTCGGCAACGAGATCGCCTTCGTTAGATGATGCTTTTATAATTCTCTCTAATAATTTTGGTGGCTTCGAAGTTGGATAACTTATTTCTTTTAATTCTGGTGCATTTATCCCTATATTCCAAACATCATATTCACCAATACCCGCCTTTCTTAGACGAGTTTTTACCCTTTCACCTCTTGGATTAACATTCCAATAAAATTTTCCAATTTCATCAACCTCTTTAAATCTATCAAGTTGCTCTTCAGAGTAAGGGATTAGCGTATCTTCCCAATTAAATGTCCATTTATCTTGACTCTTCGAATACCAAAAAATACTATCATGTTTTCGATTAAATTGTTTATCTGCGTCACCACCCCGAGGATAAAACCAAATAATTTCATTTCTAAAATTATCTTTCCCAAATACTTCATCAAGAATTAACTTTGTATACCCACTCACTCGATAATCGCAATGCACATAAATACTTCCGTCTTCTGCAAGCAAATCGTGCATAAGTTTCAGGCGTTCATAAATCATTGCGATAAAACTATCCGCGCCTTTGCCCCAAGTGTCGCGATATGCAATTTCTTCTATGACTGATGGCTTTTTAGTAAAGCTTTCTTCGGCTTCGCCGTCTCCAATTTTTATATCCATTGAAAAATCCGCGCCAACATCAAATGGCGGACCAATGTAAATCAATTTCAAACCGCCTTGCGCTTCTATTTCTTTGCGAAGCGGGCCGTTTTTAAGAGAGGAGAGAATCAGTTTATTGTCTCCCCAAATCAATTTATTCGTCCATCCGGTTATTTGTCGTCCTGTTGTGTCAAAAAGAGAATTTTGATTGCCAAATTTTGCGTCGCTTCTCGGCTCGTCTATTTGTTCTATAACTTGAAAAGGCAAGACAACATTTGTTACTTCATTTGTCTTTCCATTCCAAAGAAGCTCAACTTCCCTTGTCTCATCAAAAAGCAAAAAACGATACTTTTCAGGCAACGGTTTCCCCGCCTCCAAATATTTCACAATATCTCTTTTTTCATTATCGGTTAATTTCATATTAATTTCCATTACCACGCAAGGGGCAACTTTCCGTCTAAGTTAAAATTGTGCTCTAATTCTATCATTTGCGCGAACCTTTTTCGAGCGGAAACTGAACGAATGAATCTTTTTTGAATTTGGAAGTCGCAAATGGAAAAGGGTTTGGGGAGGAATTTTCCATTTGCTCCGCTGTTTTCTTTTGGCGAAATTCGGGCGGGCTATTATGAATTACTGTTGCGGTTTGATTATCTGTTGAGGCTGTGGCCCAACAAAAATCTGTTGAAATTGTTTGCCCCACGATACGCCATGTGCGCTTTCGTATAATTTTACAAACGGGCTGACATTAAATAATCCGTTGAGCAAAATGTACGATTCCCAAAGTAAATCTTGAAGCGTATCGTCGGCAAGCTCAATTTTTAAGCCAAAGGCTTTAAGTTTATCCATGGGCAAAGGGCGTGAGTGCATCAAATGAGTGTCATAATCGGAAAAATAACTCACTGCCTTTTTGATTTTCTTATCAACATTTTTCTCGCCCTTGAACATATATTTTTTGAGCCAAGTTGAAACAAGCTCTTTTGATAATTTTTCAGAATCCTCGCAAAGCTCCAATAGTTCAAGTGAGTATTTTTCAATGAGCGGAATATATGCGGGCAAAGCCTCGGGACCTTCTTTCGCAATTCTCTCTTTTGCTTTCTCAAAACCTCGCTTGATAGAACGGGCGGGAACACCGTTTATTTGTGGGTCAATTGGCCCTAAAATTGCGCTAGAATGCAAAACTATAGAATTACCAGACAAAGCCAACATCGTGGCCGCCGAGTAAGCGGAGTGTGGAATAAGAAAATTTATTTCTTCAAATTTATCACGCAATAAACAAACAAGACGCTCTGTTGCGTCTGGTCTTCCGCCCGGACTATGCAAAAGTACATCAACAGATTTACTGCCCTTTACTGAATTTATAAGATCGGTGAAGCCGTCTACATCAGAAAGATCAATCGTATTAGGAGCGTTCTGCGGTACGCCCTCCAAAAATTTCGTAGCGTAAATTAGAAGTGGACGGCCACGATACTTTTCAATTTCCTCATAGCAAGCTTTACGAAGTGCAAATAAAACTGGAGGAGTTATAGGTTGCCCCGCTTGTTGTGCGGTGGCAAAATAATCATGCCAATCTTGCGTTGTCTTAAACTTTTTACGCTGTGGTTGATGCGACTCCATATCGATTTATTTCAAAATTAAGAGTTGAACCAGTAGCCGACTTAAAAGCTGGTTTTCTACCTAACGCAATATCAGCCCGATCAATAAGGTCGGAAGTTTCTTTGTAGTAGCCGTAAGATTTCAACGCCTCGGCGTTTTGCTTCAAAACCTTTTTTGATGCTACTTTTGAGATCAATTTTTGTGATGTTTTATTCATAGTATCTATAATTGTAGCAATAAATATGTGGATAATCAATGAATTAAATTCCTGAATCCGCGTCGCCTTTTTCGTATTTTTCCATTTCTTTATGCCATTTTAATCTCTCCTTCCATTTATCATCTTTCCAGCGCTTTTCGTGCATGGCAAAAAATTCTTTATACTCTTTCTTTATACGCGAATTGTCCGTGTCTTCGTCAATAGTATCAGGATTTGAATAGCCAGAATGTGCGGCATTTTGTAGATACAAATCTTTATAGTCTTTTTTCCCCGCAATTTCTTTTGCTTTTCCCCGCGCTTCCTTAATTGATAATTTACCACTGACTACATCAAAGAAAATCTCTTTGATTGCTTGCAATAAGTCGTAGATAGTCTGTCTAATCACAATTGCTGCACTGGCAGCTAAAATTGCTGATTTCAAGTCATCACTTGGAACGAAGTCTTTTTTATCCGGATGTTCTTTTTCGTATTGTTCTAACTCCGCTTTTTCCGTCCTATCTACGGCAGTGATTTTTGCAATTCTAGTTTTTTCCGCTTGTTCAAATTCAGAGGTTAGCCAAGTTAAATAGACATCGTTTCCCACAGTAAGACTTTCGTTTTCGTCAAAGATGTTGAGCAGAAGAAGAGGCGAACACATCTCTTTGATGGCATCAATCTTTTTTGAAATGCGATTCAGAAAATTATCGTCATCGTGTTCGTCGTTTATTTCAGGAACGATATGATGATTTGATAAACGACGTTCGATTTCGTTTAGGCGACGTTCAATATAGCGATACAAGAGAAATATCGCTACAAGAGTAATTATTAAAACAATAGTTGTGCTCATAAATTATTTCGTAAAATAGCCAATGTCTTTTTTATAAAGTATAGCAAACTTCTTTATCTCCACAATATCTAACCTTTGTTCGCCCGCCTCTGCCTTTGAAATATAAGATTGGGGGCGTTTCAATTTTTTTGCCGCTTCTACCTGCGTCAAACCTGCCTCTAGGCGGGCGCTCCGCAGTTTTTGCGCAAAATCCTTATATTCCTTTGTTCTTATTGACCTACCCATATATTAACAGTTTATATTCACAAAAGCAATATTCAAAGTTAGAATAGTATGCTATCCTTAATTTATGACCCGCCCGAATTTCGCCAAAAGAAAACAGCGGAGCAAATGGAAAATTCCTCCCCAAACCTTTTCCATTTGCGACTTCCAAATTCAAAAACAAATCAGCCGAGGTTTTGCCAAATCCTTTTCCCCAGAAAAACAAGTTACTACTGGTGCCGAAGGAGGGAGTCGAACCCTCACAGAGTTGCCTCTACGCGATTTTGAGTCGCGTGCGTCTGCCAATTCCGCCACTTCGGCAAAATATCTGCTGTAAAAATGCTTGCCTGTTAAAATTATTTTGATATACTGGATATACTATATTATTATATACTATAATTAAACATTATGAATTATCAACAATCTGCTAAAGACAATAATACGGTTTTTTGGATAGAAATTTCAAGAATAAACCCGAATCCAAATCAACCAAGAAAAGAATTTAACGAAGAGTTATTAAAAGAACTCGCGGAATCAATAAAGCAATACGGCATACTTCAGCCACTTCTTGTAGTGCGAAGAGAAGAAGAAAATGAAAACGGCACAAATGTGCATTATGAATTAATAGCGGGCGAACGTCGCTTACGCGCCGCGAAATTAGCCGGACTTTTGCAGGCGCCGGTTATTATAAGAAAAGAACCGGCAGAAAAAGTGAAACTTGAACTCGCGCTTATAGAAAATGTTCAAAGAGAAGATTTAAACTCAATAGAAAAAGCAATCGCCTTTAAACGGCTTTCAGAAGAGTTTAAAATGAAACACAGCGAAATCGCAAAAAAAATAGGAAAAAGCCGAGTCCATGTTACAAATACTATCAGAATTCTAAACCTGCCGGAAGAAATGAGACAGGCAATAAGCGAAGGCAGAATGTCCGAAGCGCACGGAAGATCGCTTCTTATGCTTACAGAAAAGCCCGAAGACCAGCAAATGCTTTATAAAGATATTTTGTATCAAGGACTAAATACCCGTGAAGCAGAAAAAATTTCCCGGCGCATCGCTTATCATAAAGCGCGCAAACAAGAAGGACTTCCTTTTAACGAAGAAACGCGCGTTTTAGAAAATCAGCTTACAAATCTTTTAGGAACAAGAGTCTTCATAGACAGACAAGGAGACAACGGAAAAATTATGATTGATTTTAATTCCGTGAAACACCTAAAATCGCTTTTTGAACTTATCGCGAAAGCCAAAGAAAAAAATATTTTTGGCGAAGACAACTTAAACGAATTAAAAGAAGCGCTCGTAGGGCAAGAAGAAATTCAAAAAACAAATACGAATATTATTTTAAATGAATTTCCGGAAATAATAACCGCGCTCGGTATAAGCAGCGAGATTGCGAAAAACGAAATAATAAATCCAGTCGTAATTTCCAATGAATTACATAATACGGAAAACGAAATAAACGAAAATGTCTTAATCACAAAAGAAGAAGACATTGAACCAGTTTCTCAAAACAAATTTTTAGCGGAATGGAAAGAAAAAGAAAATTTAAATGAAGCAAACGCGGCTGACAAAGAAAAAAATGACGATTTAAACGAAATTATAGACGAGAAAGCCATAGCGCGCGAAAAAGAAAAACAGGAAGAAATTATTGCCACAGAAAAAAATGAACTCCCAAAAACTGACGACTTAAATAATTCAAATACAATTATCTCATAGAAAATTTATTTTTTACTCATAAAACAAAAATAAATTACTTCAAATTATATTTTTCCAATTATTTTTCAATTTATTGAAAAATAACCATTCTTGATTTATATCATATAATTCCTCTCCCAAAACAATTTTTTCATTATCCCTATAAAAAGGTAGATGAATAGTTTTTATTTTATCAGGTGTTATTGCTACTATTTCAACAGCCTCTTTTTTATTTTTTTGCAATCTAGCGGGAACATAATCATCGCCTTTTTTGGGAAAATCTCCTATCCATACTTCACTAATAAAAAGAACGGCCTTACATTTTGTTTCTTCCGCCATATCCGCAATACTTTCTGCCATACTAAAACGAGCAAAAGAATCTTCCAAATCAAAAGAAAGTATTCTAGGGGGTTCAATCTTTGAGAAATAAAAAAAACAAATAGGAAGAATACTGCCGTCGGTTAATAAAAATCTTTTAGAAATTTCTAAATGAAACTTTAAAAAACAAAAAGGAATTTCTTCATCCGTTGAATTCATCAATTTTTTTAGATTTGATATATCTCCATATTTTTGTTCAACTTTTCTTTTTAATTTCATCTCAGAATAATCCTTAAATATTGTAGTTTGTTCAATTGATAAAATCTGACTTGTAATAATCTTGCCGTCATCATAACAAACTCTTGTCCTTCTATTTTTTTTTAATTTATTTCTTAAAACAATTTTGAAATCTTCGTTTTTATTAAAAAAATTGTTTTCTACACAAGTCAAAATACTATCATTAAAAATATTATGCGCTGCTTCAACTATGTTTGTTAAAACAGAAAAACAATAAATCAAAATATCAACAATTTCAGCATTTGGAAAAGTAGAAACGACCCATTTTCTTTCTGCTTCTAAAACAATATCATCTTTAAGTATTTCTGGAAATTTTAATTTTATTTTTTTTCTAAAAAATTTTATTGCTTGTTCAGTTGTCAAAAATGGATCAGATTTTTCTGTAAATATTTCTTGGTTAAAATGATCAATAATACGAATAGTCAAATAGCTTTCTTTTTCCAAATCGCCACGATGCACAATATGTGTTCGCGAATCATGTAACCATTTCATTATATCATCTCTTTTCAGCGTATTTTGAATTGGTTTATACCAATTATCAAAATCCTTAATCTTTTCTTTTTCTACCTGCAACATAAAAGTAATATTTCGCAATACTTGAATTAAATTATTTAAATCGGAGGTAAATTTTTCAGGATTTTGGTAACTTTTATTAATATCGTCAAAAACAGACAAAGTATGATTAAGACGTTGATGGGTTGTTAAAATTGGACATAAATTTTTAAATGTCATTGTAAAATTGGTTTACAAATTTTTTAAATTTATCATTTTTTTCTACTATCTTTTCAAAATTATTGTTTAAATTAAATTCTAAAACTTTAGCTATTTTTAACCTATCTTTTTTAAACAAATTCAATCTTTCCTCAAAAAAAGCGGCGCAATCAAACTCTCTTGTATTTCAAA
>Ga0209824_10000752_pt1 | contig 19674 bp, 18 predicted proteins | sample VDWuncwatermetaG_FD_184124 | JGI IMG/M metagenome (GOLD analysis project Ga0209824, IMG submission 184124) | Wastewater microbial communities from Netherlands to study Microbial Dark Matter (Phase II) - VDW unchlorinated drinking water (SPAdes)... ... | reverse complement strand
GACCAAGGTCACGCCGGGTGGCGGCGTGTCGCTCACCTGGACGCTCGTGGCCACACTGGGACCGTCGTTAATGACATTCATCCCGTAGGTCAAGTTCCTCTGGACCGTCGCTGGGTTCGGCAAGGTCGTGTTTGTAATCGAGAGGTCGACAGTCCCCGCCGCGCTGACGGCAGCCATCAAAGGAAACAACAGGACGCCAATGGCAAGAAACCACGGTCTTTCGATTTTCATGTTGTTTTCCTCGTAAGATCGTTTCCTCCATCCGTCCAAAACGAGATCTTTTCCTTTTAGTGAAGGTCGTGCCTTCGTCTTTCTGTTTATCATTGTCATAATTCTCCCTCCGCTTGGATGCTGGAACTTACTTTAAGAGCTGTGACATTTTACCTCCCACCCCTTCCCCAGGCAGCGGCTAAGATAATAAGCTCTGACCCCACTGTCAAGAACAAATACTATGAAAAAATTGGCCGTATCCCTTTTCTCTAAACTTATGAGCGTTACTTCTGGGCCAGCGCCTCCTTTGCGAGCACCAATCTTTCCAGGGCTTCCACCCGCGCCTTGAGATCGGAATTTTGGGGAGGTCCGCGATCTCAGCCTCCTTCTCCTTTAAGGCTTCCGTGCGCCTCTCAAGCGCCTGGATTGCTACCATCATGATGCCGGCCTGCGGTCAGTGCCCTTCATGGCAAGGCTACGTGTCAAGGCTCATCGTGTACTCCAGATACCGGAACGGAAACTAGCTGTCCGCCACTGAGCTTTGCCTTTAATCCCTCGACCTCAGCCTTCAGTTCGTCGATCTCTGATGTTTTCTTTTTCAGTTCCTCAATTATTTTTTTCTGATCTTTAACCGCTTCTATCAGGACTGCCGTGAGTCGAGCGTAGTCCAGCGACCTTGCATCCTTGCCGTTTTCCTCGTAGCCCACGACTTCGGGTACCACCTCCCCCACCTCTTCAGCAATCAGGCCGATATCGTGCCCACCGTTTTCCTTCCAATCAAAAGAGACGCCGCGTAGACGCTCGACTTTTTCCAAGGCTCCCTGAATGGTTTGGATGTTTGTCTTCCATCTCCTTGAACTGTACGTGTCCCATCTATTGGCTAGACCCCGTCCGCTGGCAGCGGCAATGTTCGGGATTTGAAGGCGATATGTTCCAGCGGGGATGAGTCCTCCCAGATCCACGACTCCTGCGATAAAAGCCCGGCCGACGACATGCAGCCCTAGATTGTCCTCTGACTGGTTAGCGCTAACTGCCCGGACCCCTGGTTCACTGGAGTTGTTAGTCCTGCCGACCACGCCGCTGCCGCTGGTGCTCTGGCCTTCCACGCCGGTGCCAAAAAAAGAGGTGCTCTGGCCTTTCACGCCGATGCCGAAGGAAATGTCCACAACCTCTAACTTTGCCGTCGGGTTCGTCGTCCCGATGCCGACATTGCCACTAATGTCGGCATTGCCAAGAACTGATAGTTTATTCGATGGACTTGTGATCCCGATGCCGACGTTGCCATTTTCGGTAACGAGTAAACGAGAGATTGGCACAGCCCCAGCCGGCGATGTAGCTAAAGCGATGTCTCCTTCTTGAGCATATATCTGCGAGCTTGGGAAGGCCGGATTATCTTGGAAATACATTCCCAACGCAGAGTCGAAGTGAAGGTTTGCGCTTAGTTGTGCCGTGGAGCCTACACACTCAACCGCCCTGGACTCTCATGAACTACTGGACCCCTGAAGCTAAAGAGTGGGAGACCCGAGCTACTCATTTCGGTCTTAACGAACGCATTACCCCCGACAATATGCAGTTTTTCTTCTGGATTCGTCGTCCCGATGCCGACATTGCCGCCCACCTCAGAAATAGCTGAATTCCCAATAGTCGTGGCGGCCGTGAATTTAGGGACAGCATTGGCTGTGCCACTACCACCGATTCCACCTGTCGCCTCGCATGTCACCGTCCCATCGGCATTAACTACCCGGACCGCATTCCCCGCCACACAACTGCCTGTCACCCGCAACTGCACTTGCGCGGAGTTGACGTCCACAGCTCCAACTGACCCATCCACAATCTTGCTACTATCGACTGAGTTAGGTGCTAACTTCCCTATGGTGACTGCCCCGTCCACAATCTTCGGCGTTGTTACTATGTTGTCAGCAATAGCAAGCGCATTATTCGCTGTCGCTACAGCGCTGGTAATGTCGCTGCCAGGATGGGTATGGTCGCTTCGGGCTACATCGCAATGCCGCTCCCAGCAAAGTTCGCACCCAGCGTTACAATCCCAGAAGTCCCACCCCCAGTCAGACCAGGACCAGCCGTCACACCGGTGATCGTCCCAGTACCCCCTGACAATGCAAAATGCGCATAGCCTGATGAGGTGATCGCTGTGCGGTCTCCTATCTCTATCTCAGGTGCCGCATTCAACCCAAAGGCTATCCACAGCGATGTGTTGTCTGTGAAACACGGAGAAGGTGGAATCCCTCCGGGCGTTTCATTGCCGAGGAACACAGAAAATGTCTCTCCACTTACCTGAACTCCTAGTTGCGTCTCCTCAAAGCAAAAGAGCCCGCCACTACTCACAGAAAAAAGTCGAAACCTAAGATCCACAGGACCTTCAGGCTGACCCGGTATAGACCCCCTAAACGGTATAAGCCCTTCTGTTGGTTGCACTTGCGCATAGACAACCAGGGCTGAAAGGAAAACAAACACCAAAGCTAAAAATAATCTCTTCTTCATATGATTCTCCTTTCTTCTGACCTTCGTTATTGGTTATTCGTTGACTCGATTGACGATTACACGAATAACGACCCAGTACTCACTGGCCGCCGTTCATGCCTTGTCGCCTTCTATCCCTACCTAAAGATCTTGTCAATGTTTTGTTGACCCACGATATCCAGCAAGACGAATGCCAAGTGGGGAAGAGACCGCTATCTTCTGGAAAAAGCAGTGAATTGGATCTGGGACTAAATTGATGTAGTCGTTAGAGGCAGAGAAAATCGGGCAGAAATGCCCTGGGAGACGGGCAAAGGGTGAACCAAGGCCGAAGACTCGCTTTGCGACATGCCTCTCTTTGCCTCGAAGAAGGGGCCGGGAGGGTCAGGGTTTTGAATCTATACAATCCTGGAGAGCTTCGTTACTGCCAACTGAACGTGCCCTCCTGACCGCATTCGTTCTGATAGAGATAAAAGTCAAGATGCAAAAGTCTGGGCTAGCCCCGATTCTCCTGACCTCAATTCTCTGATAGGATGGTTTTTTCTATCCGTTTTATTCCGAAGATCGTCGGATTCCTTGGTTACGCACCAAACTACCTTGGCACGACCACCAGGGTGCCCTGCATGTTGGGCTGGTGTTTCGTGCAGATGATGGGGTACAGACCCGGCTTGCTGGCGGTGAGGGTGATCCGGGTAATCTGCCCGCGCTTGACGGTGAAAGAATCCACAATGCCTGGAATCTTTGATGGATGCACATCGCCGTTCACACCCACGATCTCGAGAGTCACCGTTTCACCTTGCTGCACCACAATGGTTCCAGGCGACCACTGGTAGGCTGAGACCTCCCACCGTCCGGCTGGGTTGGGCGGGATTTTGATGTACCCTTCGCCTGAGGGCAGCGGAACCTCCGGGTATGGTTCCTTCTCCTGTTGGGCCCCGCCTTTCATCTCCACCGCAGCCATGTAGATCACCCGCCCCTGGGTCCGCGCTCGAGGGGCTTCGGCCCCCACCAGGACCAGAGCCACTACCACGGCCGCCATCGCGCGCCAGACCGAGCAACATGCCTTCCCCTTTCCCTCGCTCCTCATAGCCTTCCCTCCTTCCGTCTGACCTGTTGGGTATCCATCCGGTCAATGGAAATCTTTACTCTCTCCCTGAAGGCTGTCAAGTCTGTGCTGGCTCTCTGACATTGATCCGTCTTATACTCAGTTAATTTAAAAAGCTCCTTACCCTAAGCTGGAGTAAATGTCCACTCCTGCCCCCAAACCGACCTAAGGTTGACATAAGACCGCACTATCGGATAGTCTCTCCCCCAAAATAGAGGTCTGAGGCTGGTTCGCTCTTTCCCGCAGGCCCTTCCGGCTCTCAAAGCCATGTTGGCACGCGATTGTTGGGGGAATTCTTGAGTTCTCAGTGGCTAAACCTCAAAACAAATTCCTATCATTTTTTAGGCTTTTATTTTTATAATAAGTGGGTCCCCACGGGCAGAGCCCGTGGCACCCACTTCGTCGTCCCTCGACTCGCTTCGCTGCTCGGGACGACCCCGAGCCAGGGCCCACGGCCAGAGGCCGCGGCCCGCGTCGAAGGGTCGAGTATCTACATCCGCGGAGCCAGAGTGTTCGCCTGTCGCCAGAGGAGGTTCCTGTGAAACGTTTTGCCCCACGTTGGCTCAAAAGCCTGATCGTCGGGTTGCTGCTGTTCTCATCGGCCATAACCGCCCAGGCCACATCGCATATCCCCATTGGCGCGATCGTCATTAACGAATTCGTCCCAGCCCCGCGGACGGTCTTCACCCAAGAAAAAATTGAGCTTTACAATACCACCCCTGACCCAGTGGACATCGGTGGTCTGTGGATTGATGATATCGCGGGTGGCGGTAGCCCGCCGCGCCAGATTCCGGCCAACACCATCATTCCCGGTTTCGGGTTCTACGTTCACAGTGACTCGAACTTCCTTAATAACAGTGGCGACGACGTGCGCTTGCTCGACACCGACGGCGTCACCGTGCTCGACTCGTACACATATACGGCCTTTCCAGGCTATGATGCGTCTTACTATCGGTTGTGTGACGGCGGGCCGTGGGCGACCAGCCCTAACCGCTCCCCAACCATCGGCGCGTCTAACGGCGCGTGCAGCGGGATGTGGACGCCGGGCAGCTTCGAAATCCACATCTTCGATGTCAAGCAGGGTGACAGCCAGCTCATCATCAGCCCTTCCGGCAAGACGCTTTTGATTGATATGGGCGAGCCATCGTGGAACGCGCGCTCGGGCGCGGCGTACATCGCCGACAAATTGCGCAAGATCATGGGCCCGTCGTTCTCGCACGTTGATTACATCGTCCCCAGTCATCTTCATCTCGACCATATCGGCAACGCCGGTTACGGCGGGATCTGGGCCCTGCTCGAAGTCCATGGCTTTACCGTCGGCAAGCTGATCGATCGCGACGCGGGCGTCTGGGTGGATAGCAACGGTGACGGCGTCTGCAATCCTGACACCGAGATCGTATGGGATAACGCCGGCACCACCTCCAGCACGGCCCGCAACTGGCTGTGCTACGCCACCAACCCGGAGAATGCCGCAAAGCTCAACCGGGAAATCGCGGTCATCAATTCCACCACGCAAATTGACCTGGGCCTGGACGTCACGGTGAAGATTGTCGAGCGCGATGCCGAGAACGTGATGATGGCCGACGGCGTGACTCCGGTAGGCGGAGACCATACGGCTGATGCCTTCCCGCCTTCTGAAAACGATTACTCCATCGGGGTGAAGATAACGTTCGGCTTGTTGGACTACGCGACTGCTGGCGACTCGGACGGCGAATACACCAGGAGTGGGTTCGGTTACACCTACAACGACGTGGAGGCTCTCCTCGCGCCGCGCATAGGAGCGGTGGATGTCATGCGCGCCAACCATCATGGCTCAGGCCACTCTACCAGCCAGTTCTATGCCGACACGCTCCAGCCGCAGGCCTCCTTTATCTCCTGTAGCAATAACCCCTACGGCCATCCGGGGCAGACCACGCTCGACCGGCTGCTATCCCGGGGCGCGGTCTATATCACGAACCTGTGCGATGCCACACGCATCTACGGCGCATCAGTCATCGTGAACGGCGATATCGTGCTCAAGTCAACTGTCGGCGGTGAAAACTTTACGGTCAACGACGGGCCTCCGTTCACGGCGACTAATCCAGCGACTCCAACACTCGCGCCGACAGCTACGCTCGCCCTAACAGACACGTCCACGCCTACGCTGACGCCGGTGCGCCCCGCGCCGCGCCCGAGGTTTGCCTTTCCACTTGGCGCGCCGGTTGCCGTTACCGCTGCGGAGGATATGCTGATCGAGAACGAGCCCGGGCCGCTCTACGTAATCCTCAGCACGGTCGATGAGCATGGGGTAGACGGTGAACCGATACTCAACTTGATGAGCCAACCCGATCCGGCGGATACTGCTTCAGCCGGCACCGTGCCCACCGGCACTTTCGCCGAGGTGCTGGAGATTCGCCGCCTGCCGCCGAATTACTTGCGCACGTTTTATCGAGTCAGTACACGCCAGAGTGCGTCGCAGAATATGGAAGGCTGGGTGGCCGATTGGTATGCCCGCCGAACGGTGTCCATTGTGGTGTTCGACGAGCAGGGGTGTGCTTGTCCATTTCAGGTGCAGTTGTGGGCCGATGCGGAACTGACTCAGCCTGCCGGTCTCGTTCTGAATGGTTCGCCATTGCGGCTGCTCGGGCTGGCCGAAGAATCTGTGCAGGTACAAGTTCTGAGCAGTGGTACCATAGGCTGGGTGAGTCGGGATAATGTTCTGGAAGCCAGGAAAAAGAATTATTTGAAGCACATTGTACCCTAACGAAGCTTAGCCTCAGACTTCAGTACGGCATTTCTACCCGATTCTCTCTGACTTTAAATGACGGTGGAGAGTAACCTGCGAAGGAGAGACGAAGCGGATTTGATCCGATACCTATAGATCGCCCACAAGCTAGTGTCCTGTCCCAGAAATTCGATGAAGAAGTCGGCGCTTCACCCATCGTCATTCCCGCGAAAGCGGGAATCCAGAAGTCTTTATATTTCCTGGATTCCGGCTCGCGTCAGCCTTAGGCTGACTTGGCCGGAATGACGTAAGAAATTATGCAACGAACTTCAGGGGCACAACACTAGAGGAGCATGCCGGGATGTTAAAGGCCTACGGATAGTTCAGCGGCTCGTGATTCCTGCCATGGCATTCTAGATAGCACGAGCCGCGGCCCGGACCGAGCGAGATAAATTCAAGGCGCCGCTGGGTTCGCGACGCAGTCACCACTGTCTTTCCCGTCCTGTCCCGGAGCATGAAGTTGACGAGGCCGATGTTCTGCCTCGAGCCGTGGCCGTCGTGGCACACCGCGCAAGGCGCCTGTTGATCGCGCACGTGCCTTTTATGGGGGAATGTGTTCGCTAGGTCGTTGATGAGGAAGTCGCGGTTGTGGCATTTGTAGCAGAGCGCGTAGGTCTGGAAGGATTCCACTGAGGGGTCATTCGCCTGGTATTCTCGCTCGAGGATCGGCGTGTAACGTGAGCCATGGGGACCGCGAGGCCTCATGCCTGTTTGCGTCCACTCGTCGTTGTTGTGACAATCGATGCAGTAGACGATGCTAGCAGTTGAGTATCCGGGCTCGAACCCTCTCGTGGTCGTGTTTCTGCCCGCGGTCGCCACCGGATGGTAGGAGGGGTTGCTTGGGTTGATTTTCAGGCGGATGTTGCGGCTGTTGTCCTGGCGCACAATTCCCGGTCCAGTCTGATCCTGGACGCCGTGACATTTCAAGCAGACCTCGTACTCATTGGTTGCCTCGTTCACGATTCCACCTGAGAGGTTCACGCCGCGAATTCCCCTTAACCTTCCAGATGCCAATGGCGGGGTTGCAGGTGTTGACGAAACCTGGTGTGGGTTGTGGCAGTCGGCGCAGGTGACGTGGCGTGGCATGGCGCTCGGGTTCTCGCGCGGGTCATGAGTCCAATCGCCGGAGGCGATTGGATGGTTGCTTGGTTTGAGAAACTCTGGGTCCAAGTTCTTGGCGGCCACGCTGCCGCTGTGACACACTAGGCAAACAGAGCGCTCTTGGACACTACTTAGGAGGCGGGGGGGACGGGGAGCGCCGTGGGGGCGATGGCAATTCTGACATCCATTGTCCAAGACCGTCGTGTAAGGCGAGTTGGGCCAGGGATTCGTTCCAGTTCCGCGCCAGGGTGACGTGGATGTTGCGTGGGCGGAAGGAGGCCAGTTTCTGAGTCTGTGGCAGGCCGTGCAGAGGGCACCGCCACGATCCTCCAATCGGAGAAACTTTCGAAACCGATTGTCATGCGGGTCATGGCAAGATGTACATTGCATCTGCTTCGTGGTATCAAGCGCTACGATCTTCGGTAAGGTAGACGGATCAGCAAGCTGTCCCTGCTTGAGGGCCAGCGTCGGATCGTAGACGAAGGAAACCGGATGGTCGTCGGAGAGATCGGTCCCGAGCGATGCCCGCCCGGTCAGCGGCCCCAAGGATACCGGTCCAGTCGCCGGGGGAACGCGAAGGTTGCCCAGTGCCGTGGTCCCGTCATGACAGCTCAGGCAGAGGCGTGAGGCGCCAGTGGGCTGTTTCAGCGTGGCCTCCAGCGTTGAGCTCGCGTAGAGGTTGTAAGTGATTGGGGGAAGGTCCCGGTTCCAAAGCGCCCGGGTCATGCTTGCTCTGTGAGGCGTATGGCAGAATACGCACAACTCTCCCACACCGGGCGCCTTTATGGCCCCAGGGCCTGTGGCCGAGAGATTATGGAGGGTGTCAGCGACAGCGCCTTGGACTGAAGCTGCATGAAGCAGTGCCAGAACCACCACGCCAAAAGCGAACAGCGATCTACTTAGCACCACCGCCAGCGAGGTACTGGAATATCTGTATCCTTTGGTTGTAAGCATCCGCAACGTAAATCTGATCCCGGTCATCGATAAAAATGCCGCCCGGTAGCCAGAACTGGCCAGGGCCGAGCCCACGCTCGCCAAGGGTTAAGAGATACTGGCCGCTTCGGTCGAAGATCTGTACTGCGTCGAACAACGCATCCACCACGTAGATGTTTCCTTCGCTGTCCACGGCGACGCCTTTGGGGCTAGCAAAATCTCCCGAAGAGTCGCCGTGCGACCCAAAGAGCCCGGAGAGGCTTCCATCCTCGTTGAACATCTGCAGGCGGAAATTCAGAGCGTCCGTAACATAGAGTCTGCCGGCGCGGTCTACTGCCACATGAGTTGGAAAGTTAAATTCTCCATTGCCATTTCCGCGCTGGCCGATCGCTCCCAAAGGCTTCCCGTCTGCGGCAAAGATCCAGATCCGATGCGCGGCGCTGTCAGCCACGTACAGCCGGTCTCTTACCGCGTCGTAGGCGAGGCCGGCAGGGCGGCGGAAGTCGGGATGTGAAATGGTATCTAGGAATTTTTCCTCTCTATCATACACAAAGATTTTGCCAAGGTAAGAATCGGCCAGGTATATGCGGTTATTAGGACCCCGAGCCACCGAAACAGGAGAGATGAGCTTCTGCCCGCCTGCCTCCTGGATCTTGTGGAACCGGCCTGCCTGAGGATTGAGGATCCACAGGGCCTGACCACCGGCGTCTGTCACGAAGATCGCTTGGCCGTTTGCGGCCACGCTGGTGGGACGAACGAACCACTCCTCCTCTTTTCCAACAAGGACCCCCCATACTCGCTGCCAAAAAGAAGATTCGATCCCCAGGTCTTGAGGACGCGCCACAACCCTTACGAAGCGAATCCTTGGCCGCTCAGGTGGTTGGGGCCAAACGAAAGAAGGCGTGATGGCATCTCGACCGGGTACGACACGAACGGGGAGGGTCTCGCAGGAACCAACCAACGCGGTAATGGCCAAAAAGATGGCGCCACAAGTCCGGCCGTTCATAATCATCCTCATCACTCTCAGCATAAACATCTCACAGATGTCCAGTATAGCTTCAATGCTAAGGATATGAGAAGCGCCGGGTGAGCCGAAGCGTTGCCCGGAAATCCTTGGTATCGGTGTTCCCTCGCTGACGATCGAAGAACTCGAAGCTCGGGCTTATCTCGACCCTGCGGTAGAACCAGCGCGCCCGCAGACCTACCTCGGTGGCCCGCTCTCTCGGCAGCAACGTGTCCTCAAGCCAGCGCAGCGCGCCAAAGGCGTCAACGAAAAGCTCTGGGCTAGGGATGTAGGTCAATGTAGCCCGCGTCGTGAAGGTCTGAGTTTCGCGCTTCGGATTTGAGAAGTCAAAAAAGGACTCGTCGGCGCTGAGGCTAAGGGTCAATTCGGGGAGGATAGAAAGGCCCACAAACTGGTTGCTCCTAAGGTTATTATATTCCACACGCTTGGATGTGAACCAGCGCGCCTCACCCAAAAGGCTGGCTCGCAGGCGTTGGCCGTCATAGCGCAGCTCGGTGCCAACGGTGTCCGATCTCTGATCGTCCAAAAGGCGGCCATCACGTCCGGAGACCAGGCTTTGGTTGGTCTGCTCATGAGAGAAATAGGGTCGAATCCAGCGGTAATCCGCGCTGAGGTCGAAATGCCAGGGTATCGTAATGAAGGTGAGAGAAGGCGAGACCGTGAAACGGTAATCGACAGCGATTGTGTCCCCAGGGTTGATCCCAGGTATGGCTCCGGAACAGTCAATAGGGAGGATCTCAGTAAAGTCACCGACAGTCCGGAGCGTGTAGTCGCGCCCGAGGACCAGAGGAGTTGGGAGTGGGGGGGGAATGCAGCCGACAACGGGTGGCCCCAACGCCACCTTTGTTACCACGACGGAGTCAAGGATGACAAAGGGGTTTCGTAGAATAATAGGTTGCGGTGGACTGAAGGTGTGAGTTTCCTGGGGGATAAAGGTTTCAGTCACCCGGAACTGGCTATCCTCATACTGCAATCCTCCTCCTAGACCGGCGTTGAGGCGGCCATCGCCCGGCAAGCGCTTGGTGTAGCTAAAGTCAAGGCGGCTACGGATGGTTTCCTTTTGGCCTCCGGGGAGCGTCTGGAAAGTGTTATCTAGCCCAAGCCTAGTAGTCAGACTCTCGTAGAGCCGGTGATTCAAGCCGAATGACGCCAAGTGTGTGTTGGTGCTTCCCCCAGTGGTGTCCGTCCGGATAAAGAAGTAGCGATAATCTGTCCAGAGCCGCTCGGTATGATCGATCCTTAGAAGCTCATCCAAAGACAGGGTCGTCAAATCTGCAACCCCACTCCGTGTGAGAAAGCGCAGCCTGGAATCCCAGCGCCAGTTAAGCTCCGGCCCGAAATCAAGACTGTAGTTCACGCCGCCATCATGGCTTCGATAGCTTAGTCTCGTAAAGACCTCATCGGAGTTGTCAACGAACTCGTAGCGGAGACCCATTTCGCTATCAATCCAGCCACGCTCCCCCTGGTAAGTGAAGATGTTTCGCTTCTCCCTTCTGCGCGCTACGATGCCGGCGAAGCGCGACTCCGCATCCTGGAGTTCCTGGCGAAAGCTCAGAGACGAAGGGATATAAAGCCGTCGGGCAAAGAGCGTCGCCCCCCGGCTCTCGCTCAGGACATCGATCCGACCAGGCAATCCCCCGGAAAAAAGGGATTGATTCCTATTGGCGAAAAGGTTCAGCGAGTAGGGCTTATCAGGAAGGATGCTAGCGAAAGCATCATACCCCGACAATGTGCCGCTGCGGAAAGCGCTGCCGGTCTCTAATCCGAGCCACTCCTGGGAAAGGCCAAAAGTGCCTCCTAGAGAAAAGTTTACAAGCCCCGGATCTAAGATATAAGCTCCTATGTTCCGCAGAGTAAATCGATCCTCGGTGCGCGTGCTCTGGAGGCTAAAAGTTTGGACGCCTCTGGTTTTCGTGTCCTGGCGGGCGAAGTCAACGAGATTGTCCAGCTCTCCCTCCCAGTTGCCCAAACCGAGTACCTGCGCGGCCGGACACGGCTGAAAAAAAAAAGGCTCCCCATCATGCCGATCAAATATACCAGTAGCACTCGCCACTTCATTGCGCGATGTGACACCTGATGCATACTTCAAAACTCGCAGCCCATGCGATCTTCCCGTTATGACAGGCGCCGCAAAACTTCTCGGCCCTGATCTCGTCCATAGTAATGGCATTAGCTCCCGCCTTCATCTGAAAGATCGATGGATGGCAGGCGTAGCACTTAAACCGGATGCGATGGAACCAATGGGGAAACACGGCGGGCGGGACATCTCCTTGCCGGGCCTCCCGCTGAAAGACGATATCCCCCTTGACGCCCAAATTGCTCCCCCCCTTTTCATCGCTGAGTGAAAGGATGTAATACACGACTGCCCAGGCTTGCTCCTTTTCGAAAGCATCGCCGAAGTCGGGCATGGGTGTCCCCTGAAGCCCCGTCATAATCGCCCTATAGATATCCTTTGGCGTGGAGCCCCCTTTTGGCGAGATCCCACTCGTAAAGTCTAGCGGACGAATGGGATTGCCCCAATCGTCTTTGAGCTCTCGCGCTGACGGCCCATCTCCCTTGCCCGTGTCTCCATGACATGAGTTGCATCCAGCATCCTTGTATAGCTCTCTTCCTTTCTCAATCAGCTCGGCCGTCCTGGGAGGCGGGTCTGGGATAAGGATGGGTTGGGCTGGCTTCTCTTTACTGAATTTATCGGAGAAAGTCTTGATGAATTGGACGAGGGTCCGGCGGTCCTCGTAAGAGATCCTGGAAAAGCCCGGCATGGAGGTGCCGAAAGGTCCTTGGGTGATGGTGCGGAAAAGGTCAAGGTCTGTGGGGAGCGAGCTCGAAGGGGTAGAACGGAACTTAAATTTTCCCGCTGTGAAATCCCTTGGCTTAGGGTCGAGAAAAGCTGCCAACGGGCCCTTTCCATCTCCCTTTTCCCCGTGACAGGCCGCGCACGCATCAAGATATACCGCTTTCCCTCGTTCCGTGATCTCTGGAGTGCTGGGAATGGGGCTTGTTTGAGCCTTTACTAACTCGCCCTCAACTGCCTCCTTTTCAGAAGGGACAATGTTGATGTGGCAACGCGGACAGCCCGCCATGATATTGAAGGCCACCTTGCCGTGGCAGGCGCCGCAAAGCTCGCCCTGAAAAATTTTGGCCATAGACATGGGGGTGTCGCCTCTCCTCATTTGGAAGAGAGCAGGATGACAGTTTTCGCACCCGAGCCACGTGGTATGGGCCTCATGGGGAAACAGGACTTTAAAGATCGCATGCCCTTTGGGAACCCGCTCCACAGTGATGGGCAATATAGGCTGAGCCACTGCCCTGGGCTCTATGCCCGGGCGAGGAGCAATAGCCTTGGCCTTGAGGGCTTGGAACCAATCGACTTGTCCTGTAACGTCCTTAGGAAGAAGCGCGGCCAGCTCTGGCCAAGTCTTGGCCTGCTCGGCAGGAAGCGGAGCTTCCTCCTCCTTCCGCATGCCTATTTGCGTCTCCGCCAGTCCTCGCCGCGCCTCGGCCACCTGTCGCTTCAGTTCCTCGATCTCCCGCAGAAGGTCTTGTCGAACGCGCCGAGTGGGTGGCGGAGGGGTATCCGCTCCATCAAAAAAGGTGGTGAGAATCCATTGACGGGTCTCCGCGCTGCAGCCTGTGAGTAGCAGAGCCACCAGGCATCCGCTCATTGCCAGAATCGTCCGCTCTCGGTTCACCATGCCTTCCTTTCATTCCTCCCCGGTTGTTTCAGCCAGCTTCTTTATCCCATTATCTAAATGATCGGCAAGGTGAATGGCGCAAGTTTATTACGCCAGGCAGCCTAAAATGACGGCGGGAAGGCCGCAGAGGACAAGACGGTTTGGGGCCGCAGTCACCCGGCCTCTTATGAAGGCGACTAGGACGGCGCTGATGGCGCAGGAGCAAGTGGAAGGCCTCTCACAAGACTACTTGCTATGACACTTGAGGCAGATATACGGCAGGGTGTTCCCTCTAAGTCTACCACGGATGAAAAAATTGTCCTCAACTGTGGGGCCGTTGTGGGGATCATGGCAGGAGGAGCATTCGATACCAGTCTTTCCGGGAACTGCCCCAGCGACTACCACGTTGCCGCCCGGGTTATTGAAGAGGCGAATCTTGTTGACCGTGGGGTCAGTAACGAACTCGGACACGATCACGTTGTCGCCTGTGGTCACGTCGTTATAGGTGCTCTTCTGCTGCTGGTAAGGATAGGGGAATGCGACCGGATGGTTGCCCGACATGTTGCTGAGAATCCCCCCAGTGGCACCCACGTTGACGGGGCTGGGCCAGGTGTGCTTCTCGGTGGCGAGCGGTGCCGGCTTGGCAGAGCGCCACCAGTTGACGTCGCCGATGGCCACGCTCCCATCGTGGCAGGAAAGGCAGAATTTGCTCGGTCCGGTCCACTCCTGGGTAATGGTCGGGAGCTTGGTGCCACCGATGGTCTCGTCAACATCTTGCCAGGTGTACGTCGCTGTGGACAGGGTGTGGTTCCAGAGTAGGCGGGTACTGATCCCCCGGTGGGGAGTGTGGCAGAAGGTGCAGAGTCCTACTCCTCCCCCTCTGGACGAGAAGTCATGAAGAGTGTCCCGAATGCCGCTTCCAGGGGGTGGCGCTGCCCAGACCGCTGCAGCAATCGCAAGGAGCGTCGAAACGAGTAGCCAAGGAAGCCGGGTTCTCATCCCTTTTTAGCTCACTCCTTATTTTTCTCCAGGGGGGAGCTTAGCGAAGCTATCCTCTGCGGTGGTGTTGACCAGCTCATAGATCGCCACCCGGTAGTTCAGGTAATCGGTGACGTAGATTCGGTTTTTGGCATCGATGGCAATCCCGCCCGGATTCTTGAGGAAGCCCGGATAGTCACCACGGCCGCCAAAGAAGAGGAGTACCTCTCCCTTTTGGTTGAAGATCTGGACATTGGACCAGCCCGCGTCCACCACGTAGAGGTTTCCAAAGCTATCCAGGGCCACGCCTTTGGGCCTATCGAACATGCCGAGCGAGTTACCGCGCTCGCCGAACCGCCTGAGATAATTGCCGTCGGGAGAGAAGACATTGACCCACCCGTTCATAGTGCTTGTGATGTATAGGTTCCCCTTCTGGTCTACTGCCAGATAGGTGGGGAAGTAGAGACATCCTTCGCATTCCCCTTTTCCGTTTCCGACCTTGCCCACCAGTGTCCCGTTAAGGTCGAACACTTTGACACTGTGCTCTGCCGAATTCCTTCTCGCCGGATCTGCCACGTAGATGCGGCCACGCGCCCGGTCAATTGCGATATCGGTGGGGCGCTCAAGGCTTGGATCAGAGAAGGCCTTGACCACCTTGCCTGCCCGGTCCAGAACCCTGATGCGCTTCGCATCTTGCTCCACTACGTAGAGATTCTCTGCGGCGTCAAGTGCCACTCCGAAGGGACGGGCAAAAGGCCGGTCCTGCCCCAAAAGCGTCAGCTCCTTTCGCTCCAGGTCGAAGCGATAAACCAACCCCTGGCCGAAGTCGGAGACATAAACCCGCTGACCGTCATCGGAGACTGCGACATCCATCGGCTCCGTGAGATGGCCGACGGGTGGCTTTCTCCCGGCGACCACGTCGAGGAGAAACTCTTTAAAGGTAGGAGTGCGCCCAAGATCCCGCTCGCTCGCCAAAATGGTCACGAACTTGATACGCGGGGTCAGCGGCGGCTCAGGCCACATCAGCTCGATGAGCCTGGGCTGCTCAGTAACCGCCGCCGCGCAGCCCATGAACAGCAGCGCAATAATCGCCCGATAGAGGTTGTGATGACTCATCTCGGACAGTCTGTATGAGGTAACCGGGGAGTGCATGCCCGCACTCCCCGGAGTACTCTCAGTCACTCAGGCCGTTTCTTCTGCTACGTTGTCCTCAGATCGATCAGCTAGGGTAGTAGCTGCACCTGTCCTCTGATCTCTCCTCCCGGATTCATTGAAGTGTGGACATTAATATAGGTTAACCCCCCAACGAGATTATCTATGTCCTCTGGAGTGACTGGCCCTACTACACAGCCGGTTTTCGGAGTACCGAAAGGTGAAGGCGCGGGGGAGATAGGGAAGCGAACAGCCGCGTTCGCTCCTGGCGCGGCAGGCGCGTGGAAGTGGGCCGCAGTCTCCGGTGACGTCAAATCATGGCTGAAGATTATCGTGTAGCAGAGATCTACCCCATCAAAGGTCATATCCGCTACCCCGAAGGCAGTGGTGGTGACCGGCGGGACTTCCTGGCCGCCGTTGAGGAGGGCTCTGAAAGCCTGCGCCCTCGCTGGGACCGGCGAAAAAGCCAGAAGCAGCGCAGCGGCGATCGCCATTAATATAGTGGTTCTGATTAGACTCTTCATCTCTTCTTCTCCTTGTTCTTTTATAAAAATTTTTTAATCAATATTACCGCTATTACCTCTCGTCAAGACTGATCTGGAGACATGAGAGGGCTTTTATACCATCCCATACGGGGCTGTCAATACTCCCTATTGAGTCATATAAAATGTAACCTTAATAGCTTATGCATTTTCTTCTCCTTTCTTTTATAAAAATTTTTTTACCAATATTACCTCTCGTTAAGACGAGATCTGGAGACGACAGGGGGCTTTTATATCATCCCATACGGGGCTGTCAATACCCCCTATTGTGTCATATAAAATGTAACCTTATGGGGTATGAGAGGGAAGGGGGTCACCCATTAGAAGGCTGGTGTCAAGAGGCAAGACTATCCCCTGAATAGTTATTTCTCCTTTACCCGCCGTTCTGTGATCGTCAGTTAGTCACGCTCCCAGCCCAATACATTCTCTGTCAAAAGTTGTGTTTGACAAGTGAAGAGCTTTCTATTATTAGGACCCTGCTAAACCTAAATCAAAGGAAAGGAGAATTGATATGAAGATTATTAATAAGATGATGTCAAGTTCGCAGGCTTATCGGCGCCTGTTAGCGCTGGTTGGCCTTGTCACGACGCTGATTCTGTACATCCCGGCAGCAGCTCAAGGCACGCCACAGTCCGCTACGGCCTCGGTGCCTGCGGCGACGGTGCGAACTGTGGAAGAGATGGTACAGGCCGATCTGGCTCAGCCAACGCCGCCGCCGGCCTTCATACCCTTCAGGCCGACGATGGACAACTCGAAATATGCGGCGGGGAAGGCTGCGGCTAAGGCGGCGCAAGGCGCGGCGCAGAGGTCTGCACCCCCCTCGACCGCTCCGCTTGCTCCGCCGACGCTAAGGGATATCAACTGCGACGGCGTGGACCAAGGCACGGCAGGCAATCTTTTCCCACCCGACACCCATGGCGCAGTCGGGGCCACACAATTTGTCCAGATCGTGAATTCCCAGATCGTTGTCTGGGATAAGCCGCCTGACGTCGGTAGCTGCCCTATCCAGCTCATGAGCGCCTCGCTGGCCGCGTTTTTCGGGTACTTCAACCAGACGCTCTTCGACCCGCGAGTGTTGTACGACCCGGTGTTCAACCGATGGGTGGTCGCGGCCGAGGCATTCCCCGAATCGGCCACCGTGCAGTTGCAGTTTGTTGCGGTCTCGCTCACCTCGGATGCGACCGGCGGGTTCTTCATTTACAATTTCAATGCTAGGGATCTCTCCGGGGGTGGCTCAGCTTTTTGGGATTTCCCGCAGATCGGCATGGACGAGGACGCGATCATCGTGACTGGCAACGTCTTCAACCCCGGCTTCGCGGGAGCCCGTGCGTGGTTCCTGCCCAAGCACCGGATGTACAACGGCCTGGGCTTCGGGTTCTGCTTTTTCTCCGGGGGCGCATTCAATCTGGGCACCATCGCCCCACCACTCGTCCGGGATCAGAATCCCGCGACAGTCTTGGCTATCGCTCCCGATGCCGCAAACTTTCTGAGTATTACGAAGTTCGCGGCGACCTCCCGTGTCTGCCCCCTCGTTCTTGCAACTAACAACATACCGGTCGCGGCCTATGGCATACCCCCGAATGCGCCGCAACCCGGCACCGCCCAGGTGCTCGACACCAGTGATAACCGCTTCGCTAACACGAGCACGCAGGTTGGAAACGCGCTCTGGCAAACCCACACGACCAACGATTTCGGGGTCGCGGCACCCCGGTTCTACAAGATCGACACGGACATGAACACCATCGATCAGACCGGCAACTTCTTCGCGACCGCTACCTCATTTGATTTCAACCCTTCGATTGTGGCCAATGGGTCAAATGACGTCTTCGTGACGTGGTCGGTGACAGACGTCGCTAATGGTACGCACGCGTCGGTGCTATTCGGGGGCAAGCAGGATACCGATCCCTCCATCAGCGGCGGATTTGTGTTCACGAGCCCCACAGCGCTGACCGGGAACTTCGACCCGAACTTTAACGCCCAGCGATGGGGCGACTATTCAGCCGTGACGGTAGACCCAGCGGATCCGACTCGGTCGTGGGGAGTTAACGAGGGGGTCAACGCAACTGGTAGTGGATGGGTTACTAGGTTCTTCAATATGGGCATCCCCTAGTCAACTTGGCGTGTGAAAAAGGCGGGAGGGACCGCTCGCAGACGGTCCCTCCCTCTTTCAGACCGTTGTGGGGCTTACAGGCGGTCTTTCAGTGATGGCCTCGCCATGTGGCCGGTCGCCCGCGTGTTACACTGTCGGGCTCGATTAATAGAATGTGTTACCTCGTGCGTGATTATGACGTAGCGCATCATGGATCGAGTGGACGTTTGGCTGCCTTGATGGTAGCCGCCATTGTTGTAGCTTGCGCCCATGTTCCTGACGACATCACGCATTCCAGCGGAGCGGACCCAAGGAGAGGAATGGGTGCGCTCCTTGGACGCGTGACAAAGGGACCCTTGCCTCCGGTCCCAGGCGGCGGGCCTTTTCCTCCAGGACCTGTCCCAGGTGGTCCTCCCCCAGTCCCGGTCGAGGGTGCGAGAATTGTGGTGTCTGATTTGAGTGGCAGGATGCCCAGATCCGTGGTGACTAATGATCAAGGTTTCTACAGCATCAGCCTACCTCCAGAGACCTATCGTGTCACGATGGCACCCCTTGCGCTCGGAGGTTTCACCAAGGACTTACCCGCCACCGTCACCATCACTGCAGGGCAACAAACGCGCTTGGACATCCTTATAGACACTGGGATCCGTTAGCGGATGCACCTTCACCGCTAAGGTCTGTAGGAATAGTTTCATGCCGCACCGGATAGAGGCACTTTGAAGAAAGAAATCACTTCCGATCCTTCCTTCTCCCAGTTAATTAGTTCTCGCTGAAAAACTAGCGACTCAGAGATCAGCTTATGACTCCCACTGCGGCATACTGCTTTACAGGTCTGAGATTGAACCACGTGAACGCCCGTTTTTCATATCTGCTGCCAGAGGTTGTAAGCAAAGATGGCCAAACCCGTCCAGATGGCAGTGGCTGCGATAGATTCCGGGTAGAGTAGAGGACAGGCTCAACTCTTCTTAGGTCAACCCTTGGCTGTACCCGCCGTTTGCAGCTTCGTGCCCGTTTAGGGTTGTCCGTAGATAGAAGTCCAGTCCCCCCTCATCAAACCGGACGTGCCCAACTAAGACATACGGCTTTCCGATCATCTTCACCTCAAGGCATGCGAGTCCGCCGATACGGAGCGTGGACCGGGATGGCGCACAAACCAAACTCTCTATAGAGTCGGGTCGTCGACCACCGCTTCATCCCAAACCCCTTTCTCTGTCGCCGCTTCTGCAAGTACTTGCGTAAGTTCCTGCCAAAGCTTTGAGAGAAACTGAGCTTCGCCCTCTCCATTCTCTATCGATTGGAAAGTCACCCCGTCGATGCCCGGGGCTCCACCGTTTGCACGAACTAATCGGTAGGCGTGCTCAAGGATATCCTCACGCCACACCTTGTCGTGTAACAGATAGAAGCGAAACTTAGGCTCTCTCTTGGCCTTGAGATACAGTCCCCGTTGGAGGTCTCGGATCTTGTTGGGTGTTTGAAGCCTCACGGCAATCACCCTCTCCTTTCCTCGTTAGGAAACTTGATGAAAGCAGGGTGCCTTCCCTCCGCTGGTGCTACCCAGCTTCTTCAGTACCTACGCGCCCCTCCGACTTCTCGCCCGCCTAGCACAGATTTCGGTCACCCTTATACT
>Ga0209824_10000750_pt1 | contig 19701 bp, 14 predicted proteins | sample VDWuncwatermetaG_FD_184124 | JGI IMG/M metagenome (GOLD analysis project Ga0209824, IMG submission 184124) | Wastewater microbial communities from Netherlands to study Microbial Dark Matter (Phase II) - VDW unchlorinated drinking water (SPAdes)... ... | reverse complement strand
TTCCACAAACGATAATTATCGGCAAACACCCACAAGCGATTCCACGCCAGCGGCAGTAGCAGCAGAATGATCAAGCCTGCCACCATCACAGCGCGTCGTTGCGAGAAATTTACTCCCCATAGCTTTTGCATCAGCAAAGCAATAAAAATCATCAGCCCCGGCATCCATAAATAGCTGCGATACAGCACGAACGGCTCTTGCACCCGTATGCTGCTTAGCTCCACCATAAACAATAACCACGGATACAGCAACGCGAAACCCATTAGACCTTTATGACCGCCACGCAGCAGCAGCCACAAAGCGCATATCCCATACGCGACAAATGCGCCCGTACCCAGCCAGCCTTGCCATGCGCTCAAACTCGCCAGAAAAGGCTCGCGCATATCGATGGACATCCAAGCTGAATTAGGAATTAGCCATAACAATAAATATTTGAAAAATAATCCCGCTTGCGTCATCGCGCTCAGCAAATGCAGCATGGGCGTGTTTTCAACAATGCCTTGTTGCTCGAACAACGCACCCGCCATGACTTCATAAGGTGTGCCCAACATCCCTTTGGCGCGCAGTACCAGCAGCATACCAATGGCTACAAATGCAAGCCAGGTGAGGATAAATACAGATTTACTCACTCGAATAGCCCTTAAATCTCCAGCTTCGTCATCCCTACTTTCGTCATTCCCGCGTAGGCGGGAATCCAGCTTAATTAAAAAACTGGATTCCCGCCTACGCGGGAATGACGACGCTTTAGTTATTCCAACTTGATTATTCACCCGCAACAACATAGTCCACGCCACCAACACGGCAGGCATTAGCACGCTATGCTCTTTGGAAAATCCCGCCAGAAAATAAGCACCGACCGCCAACACTAACCAGCGTTTTTGTCCGGATAACAAGCCGCGCATATAGGCAAATAGCATCAGCAAAGAAAAAAACGTCGCCATCAAAATACTGCGTTGCACGACATAGCCCACGGCATACACCGCCACCGGATGCAGCGCGAACACCCATGCGCCAAGAAACGCACCCCACACTACGATGGGAGATTTTGCAGACTCAGCCGCAGCTACGCCCAACCGTTGCAACCCCAACAATTGACGCAAAACGTAGAAAAGTAAAATTGAATTGGCAACATGTAACAAGACATTGCCCAGACGAAAGGGGTGGGGGAACAGATCGCTAAAAATAGCCGCCGTCCAACCAAGGGAAGCGTAAGAAAACCAGCGTAGATCAAAGTTGAATAGGGACTGGGAGTAATACGTGACAGTTACGCCATTAAAAAAATTCTGGTCGTCAAAAACAAAAGGATTGCCTAGAAAGGGCAGATAGACCAGACACACCAACGCCAATAATGACAGCATCCAGCCCCGGTCACGCTGGCGGAAATAATTAGATAATTTTTCGCGGATATTCAAAATAATTTATCCCAATAAAAAACCCCTCCGCAGAGGGGTTTAAGTGAAGCACTGAATCAATTAACAGCTAAAATATTTTGTCAAGACCGGATCAAGTGATGTGCCAGGTGTTACAACTTGACAGGTATTCGCCCACGTCATCGCAGAAACGCCTGGCGTTGGTGTCATAGTGATAGTATTCCCGTTAATCGACCCTGCCTTAATGCCGCCTAGTGTTAACACAACTGTATTCGCCCTCGCTGCAGTGGTACCGTCACATGGTGCAGTTGTACAAGCTGTAATATTTATAGCAGTCACTTCAGATGTCGTCGTTGGCCCCGCACCGCTCATACCTAAGCTGGTCCATGGGTTGGCGAGCTGGATAAATGAACCTCCTTCTTGAAAGTACATCGCCAGTGCCAGCTTGACTGGCGCAACAAGACCCTGCGCCTTAGATAACTTGGCCTTCACGATATAATCCTGATACGCCGGAATGGCCACCGCCGCCAAGATACCGATAATCGCCACGACGATCATCAATTCGATCAAGGTAAAACCTTTTTGTATTGTTTTCATTTCAAATGCTCCTTTAAGAGTTAAGTACTACGCACAATGCGTGCGGTTTGCTATGAGCATGGTTCGTGCCACAAAGCATAGCATAAGTCAGCCTATTGTATTTGCAACGATTATTGGGCAGCGCTTAGGCTTGTCATGGTGGTTAAGTACCTGCTATACCCACCTTTGCCAAGGCAAGTGACATTTTTTGTCACCGCTCAGGCCGCAGGGTTGTTTATTTTAGATTGTTCGTTAGAACAAAACCGCGTCATTCCCGCGCAGGCGGGAATGACGAATTGAGTCACCGTTTCCTTAGCTGCTAGTTTCTACGGCACATACCCCGGTATCTGGCGCTCATCCACCTCATCAATCTGTGCGGGATCAAGAAACTGTTGGGCGTAGGTCATGTATATTTTATCGCGGACAAATATTTCAAATAAATCGGGGTCAATATGCCCGTTTAATCTAAATTGTCCCAAAATGTGCAAAGACTCTGTGAGCGTTTTGCCTTTTTTATACGGACGATCTTTTGCGGTGAGGGCTTCAAAAATATCGGCAATGCCCATCACCCGCGCCTGCACTGACATTTGGTCGCGCGTTAAGCCTCTAGGGTAGCCTTTGCCGTCCATGCGCTCATGATGCCCACCCGCATACTCCGGCGCGTTTTTCAAATGCTTGGGCCAGGGCAAAGACTCCAGCATGGTGATGGTGACTTCGATGTGATGGTTGATGATCTGGCGCTCTGCCGCCGTGAGCGTGCCCGCGCGTATGGTGAGATTTTCCACTTCATCCGCGCTGAGGAAATCTGCCTCCTCACCCGCCGCATTGCGCCAACGATATTGGGCAATTTGCCGCACGCGCGCTTGATCTTCTGGCGGCATTTTTTCTGCGCCGATATTACAGTGCCGTAAAAAGTCACGGTCAGCATTTAATTGCTGACAACGCAATATCCATGCTTGTTGAATTTGCTTTTTAGCGTGCTCATTTTTAGCGTCTAACATCGCGCGCAGCATGGCAATTTCGGCATCACGCTTGAGTATTTCAAAGCGTTCGTCGATCAAGTGAATGCGATCAAACAAGGTGTGCAATTTGGTCGCCTTATCCACCACATGCACGGGCGTGGTAACTTTGCCGCAGTCATGCAGCAAGCCTGCAATTTTAAGTTCGTAACGATCTTTGTCGGTCATGACAAAATCTTTTAACGGCCCGGCATCCGTGCGGCTGGCAGCCTCCGCCAGCAACATGGTGAGTATGGGCACGCGCTCGCAGTGCCCGCCGGTGTAAGGTGATTTATCGTCAATTGCAGAATTAATTAAGTTAATGAACGACTCGAACAAGTCTTCCATTTGCTTAATTAAACGACGATTGGTCAGCGCGATAGCCGCCTGCGAGGCCAGCGATTCCACCAGATGCTGATCGGCTGCCGAGAAAGGAATGATGATGTCATCTTGCTTATTTTGCTGACCGTCTGGCCGAGTGATATCTGGGTCTGCGCGCTTTTCGGCATTGATGAGTTGCAGCACGCCGATGGTTTCGTTCTCATGGTTACGCATGGGAACGGTGAGAAAGGAAGTTGAGCGATAACCTGTTTTTTTATCGAATGCTTTGGTGCCGGAAAAATCATATCCTTCGGCGGAATACGCATCGGGGATGTTAATGGTGATGCCATTCAACGCGGCATAAGCCACCACCATCTGGTGATTAGGCTTGCCTGCCTCGTCGTACAATTTCACGGGGAAGAAGGTGATGGGATTGCCCGTTGTGCCGCCCAGCGCAATGCCGAGGGTATCGTTGTGAATAATTTCAAATTTCAAAACTTGCTGCTCGGGCTCCATCAAATACAGCGTGCCCGCATCGGCATGGGTAATGCGCTTGGCCGCGATTAAAATAATTTCCAACAGGCGATCAATATCGCGCTCGTTCGACAACGCAACACCGATGGCGTTAAGCTCATCCAACCTATGCAACAACGTAGCGTTTTGATCCATTATTTTTTAATATCTACCGCAGTTATTTAATACACACCGCCCGTACTTGATGAATGTCGGTCACGCCCAACAACACTTTTTCGATCCCATCCTGCTTTAAGGTACGCATCCCCTCATCCAGCGCGGTGGCAAATAACTCGGACACGCGCGCGTGTTCTTGAATATTTTTTTTGACCGCATCCGTGCCGACCATCAGCTCGTGCAAACCGACGCGGCCACGATAGCCCGTATTAGAGCAATTATCACAACCGACCGGATCATACAAAGTGAATTGCCCTTTTTCATCCGCGAATAATTTCACCCACTCGGCATACAGTGCCTTGTACGCAGCGTTCGGGTCTTTCTTCCAAGTGGCGGTATTCATCAGCTCTAATGAATACTCCGTGAGCAAAGCTTTAATTTCATCCGGCGTGGCGATGTGCGGTTTTTTACATTTTTTGCACAAGCGTTTCGCCAATCGCTGCGCCAAAATTCCTAACAAGGCATCGGCAAAGTTGAATGGATCCATGCCCATATCTAGCAAACGAATAATGGATTCCGGCGCGCTGTTGGTGTGCAGCGTGGCAAACACGAGGTGACCTGTGAGCGAGGCTTCAATCCCAATCGACACGGTTTCTTTATCGCGCATCTCACCAACCATGATGATGTCGGGGTCGCACCGTAAAAATGCTTTCATGATGGTGGCAAAATCCATCCCTGCTTTTTTATTGATTTGAACTTGGCGCAATCCCTTCTGCGTAATTTCCACGGGGTCTTCGGCTGTCCAAATTTTGGTCTCGGGTTTATTGATATACCCCAATACCGAATGTAAAGAAGTAGTTTTACCAGAACCCGTGGGGCCGCACACGAAGAACAAACCGTAGGGCTTGCTGATAATCGCTTTCAACGTAGCGAGGTTATGCACCGACAAACCTAATTCATCCAGCTTGATCGGCTCGCCCGAAGCCAAGATACGCATCACCACATCTTCCACGCCGCCCTGCGAGGGCACGGTTGCTACACGCAACTCGATATCCAGCGGGCCGTATTTTTTGAATTTAATTTTGCCGTCTTGCGGCTTGCGCTTTTCTGAAATATCCAAATCGCACATAATTTTTAAGCGCGTGACCAAAGCACTGCGATACGCCGCTGGCACTTCAATATATTTCAGCAGCGAACCATCTTTACGCAAGCGCACCAGCGTCGGCGCTTTGCCAGGAGCGGGCTCGATATGAATATCGGACGCGCCCATATTGTAGGCATCCACAATGATTTTATTAACCAGCTTGACCAGCTCGTTATCGCCGGCGGCATTTTCATCCTCAAAGGTTGATCCGCTGCTCTCATCCTCTTCCCCGCCCAACGCCGTCAGCAAATCGCCTACGGAGGAGCTGTCCATCTCCATGGTGGAGCCGCCCATGCCACCGCCTCCGCCGCTATAGAATAAATCTAAGGTGGCTTTAAATTCGCGTAACGGACACACTTTGTAGACCAAGCGGCTGCGCGGGAAAATATTATTCACTACGCGCGACGCTTTGATCCGTTCAGGGTCGGTGGTGAGAATCACCATCCCCTCTTGCGTTTCTTCGATGGGAAGCCAATGGCTGCTTTCAATATAATCGCGGCGCAGATTTTTAAGCAAATCGGGCGGCTTGATTCGGTCCGACTTAAACGGCTCGTAAGGCACACCAAAAAAACGTGACAGCGACTTGCCCAGCGCGTCCATCTTGACTTGAAATTCGTCGATCAATACATCTTCAATGTCGATCCCTTTACGCCTGGCGGTGCGCGTGGCGAGGTCAAACTCCACGGGTGTGATGACGGCATCGGCTACCAGATAATCATATTTGGTCTTGGCTACCACTTGCTGCTGCCGCTGCTTGAGTGCCACGGCCAGCGTTTGCGCCAACTCTTTTATGCCGTCTTCAATCGAGCTGGTAAACGGAAAGCCCGCTTTGTTGTTGATAACCTGCATCACCCCGATCAGCTCATTGCTGCTGGCATCTACAATGGGCGCAACCAACATTTGCTTAGTGCGGTAGCCCGTGCGCTTGTCCACATCTTGCAAAAATCGCAGTTGCCCGCCATGCAATGCCAGCTCTTTTTCGTCATACACGTCTTGGAGATTGAGCATTTTTTTATTCAGCGCGACATAGCCCGCAATGCTTTGCTCGGTAATCGGCAGCTTCAAATCTTTGAACGAATTTAATCCCGTTTTAACCTTGGAGACCAAGGATGCCTTGTCATCCCCCATCACATAAATGGTGAGGCGATCCGCATTAAACAAGCTGCAAATATCTTTGCTGACATCCAACATAATTTCGTCGATATTGTTGGTGCCGTGAATTTTATTAGTGACTTGGCTGAGCTTTTTGGTGAACTCCAGTTGCAGCGAAACATCGCCCCCTGCGCGCCGCCGATCTATTGGTACTGCTGCTGCGTTATCCATGAATATCCTTAAGGCATAAAAATCCAACTTCCGTTGCCATACTGTGTTGCGCGTAAAAAATGATTCCTCACATATAAAACATATGCGTCGTCATCATTTTTTGCTTGCGCCTTGTCTGGCTTAGCAATTTGAATTTTTAGCGGTGTCCTTACCCTTAAAACTCAAACACTTGTCCGTTTAACAACATCACAGGCTTAAAGCCCTGCACGCACTCGCCTATTTGTTGCATGGTTAAATCGACATCACCCGGTTTTAGATGCGTGATAAAAATTTCCGCCTGCGGCTGCTTCAGTTTAAGCAGCTCTTCCGCCAACATGTCGGGACATAAATGCTTGGAAATTTCAGACAACTTTCTTTCCGCATTGGGAAAAGCTGTTTCGATAATCAAGTAACGCAAATTAGCAATTTGATTAACCACTTCCCAAAATGCATCATGCGTGGTGGTATCGCCGCTATGCACCAAGCTGGCCGCGCCACTGTCGATCTGATACCCCACCGCAGGGACCACGTGGTGCGCGGGCAGGGCGGTAATTTTGCGCCCATTTAAATTGACCGTCTGCCCTAATTCCATTGCCTGGTAGCGCATGTAAGGATTCTGCTTGTCCGGAATCTCGGCAAAATCCGGCCAAATCTTCCAGTTAAATATATGTTCTTGTAACACCGCCAATGTTGCGGCGGTGGCATGAATGGTGAGCGGCTTATCGCGCATAAAACCTACGCTATCGACCATGAATGGAATGCATGCAATATGATCCAAGTGTGCATGGGTAACAAACACATGGTCGATCATGCATAGCTCGGTTACGCTGAGGTCGCCCACGCCTGTACCTGCGTCAATCAGCACATCGTCGTCGAGCAACATCGAGGTGGTGCGAAAATTTCCCCCGATACCCCCGCTGCAACCCAGTATTTTTAGTTTAATCATTTTGCCATCCACTTTTTAAGATGCCCATCTAAACCGCGTCGATTATTTTGACTCGCAGATTATTTTGATTCATAGGTAAATACGCCATCCCATGCAGCCCCCGGCGGATTATTGCGAAAATGCGCCACACGCTCGGCATATAATTTATATAAATACATTTGGGGAGCCATGCGTTGCAAGTTATATAGCTGTAATTCTGCCTGATCCCACTCTTGCTTGCGGTAGTGCCACAGCGTCTGATTGAACAATTTAATTTCATCGCGCAGCTCTTTCGACACTTCGCCTACCAAGCCGAGCGGCTCATAAATCACCACGGGCTTATCTTTACCTTTTACACGTACTTGGTCAAGCTCACGATACAGAAAATCAGGCACGGCTATTTTGGTCTGCTCGCCAACAATAATGCCCACGCCATATTGCTTAGTGATGCCTTCCAAGCGCGAGGCCAAGTTCACCGCATCGCCCATCACCGTATACGCCATCCGTACTTCTGAGCCCATGTTGCCGACACTTACCCGTCCCGTGTTAATGCCCACGCCGATGTGAATTTCCGGCCAGCCACGCGCCTTGAATAGCGGTTGCATGTCAGTCAACTGTTGCTGCATCTCCATGCCCGCAATGAGCGCGTTGCGTGCGTGTTGCAGATCATGCAAGGGCGCACCCCAAAAAGCCATGATGCAATCGCCCATATACTTGTCGATGGTGCCGCGATGTTTGTACACCACGCGCGATAGCGGGGTGAGAAACTGGTGCATCAGCTCGGCTAATTCCTTGGCTTCCAAGCCCTCAGAAATCGTGGTGAAATTGCGCACATCGGTAAACAAAATCGTCATGTCGCGGCTCTCGCCTTCCATCGACACCTGCTCGGGATGCTTGCTCATCTCCTCTACCACTTCGGCGGGCACGTACTGCCCGAACAAACCGGTAATTTGCCGCTTGGCGCGGGATTCAACAAAATAACCGTAGGACATTTTGAGCATGAACAAACTCAATATCAGCAACACCACGCTGGCTAACGGAAAGGCCAAGTTGGCGTAATACCACAGTGCCAGATTCCCTAATAACATTGCCCCCAGCGCGCCCACGCTCAACAACGTAGCGTGTACCGGACTCAACAAAGGCAACAGCACCGCCAAAGCCACCCCAGCCATCAACAACAAGATAACCTCCGCGCCAATGGCATAGGGCGGTTTGTGTTTTAGGTTTTGATCTAGGATGCCAGAGATCATGTTGGCATGGACTTCAACACCCGGATAAGCCTCGCCCACAGGAGTGGAACGCAAATCCAACAACCCTGGGGCAGACGTTCCGATCAGCACAATTTTATTTTTTAATTCGGCAATCGGCACGCGCTCTTGCAATACATCGGTAATGGAAAGGTAACGAAAGCTGCCCGCCTCACCGCGATAAGGAATGAGCGCGCTCACCCGCTGATCGACCGGAATGTCCAAACGGATGTCATTCCCAGCGTCGATGAGCAAAGATTCCAGCCCCGCGTAACCGGCATTATCGCCGGGAGCGTAGCCCGGCATCAGATTGGGGAAACCCAACAAAACTCGCGTCATAGCCAGCGACAGCGATTCAAAATACCCCCCTTTAAATTCCACCACCATCGGCAAGCGGCGCACCACACCATCAAAATCGATCACTGGATTAAAGTGTCCCGCACTGATCGCGTTCGCTTGCAGTTCTGGCAAATTGCCGCCATAGCCATCCCAGGTTATAAATTCTATGGGTCGAGTTTTAAACATCCCGCTGGGGAACACGGATTCGGGTAATGCTCCAGAAGTGGCCGCGTGACCAACCGCTTTACTATTACTAAAGTAATAACCCAATACAACATTACGATCTTTAATCGCGCTGGCAAAGAGATTGTCGTAGCTCAGTTGCGGGGTGATCTGCTCCAGTACGGTGTGAAATTGCATGGAATCTTTAAGCTGGTTTTGGCTGAGTTTCTGGAGTATTTTTAGCCCCGAACTATTATCTTTTTCGGCAAACACCACGTCGAATCCGACCACTGCTACGGCATACCGATCAAACAATTTATCCATCAGCACGGCCAGACGATCACGTCCCCACGGCCAACGGCCTTCTTCTTGCAGACTTTTTTCGTCGATGTCGAGAATCACGATACGCTCATCGAGCGTGTTCGGCATGGTTAAGCGTAAGCGTTGGTCATACAGGATAGCGTCCAGTTGCTGGACGAAAGCAATTTTATAAAAATTGGCTGCACTGCCGATAAAAACGAGTACCAGCACCAGACCCAAGCCGACTAACAATGCGTGCTGTCTCATTTTTTTGGCCTAGGCTGTTATCTGGAGGAAGGGACAGATTTAACTTTTGAGATAAAACTCCATCTTCACACCCGCCAACTCAACAATGTCATGGGCGTTAAGTTGTTGGGGCTGGTCACCTAACGGCTTGTTGTTCACCGTGGGGTAGCTATCTCCTTCGACGTAGGTAATGAAATACCCTTGGGCGCGCCGAGTCAGCACCACCACTTGCGTGCCCGCCTTACCCAGCGTGGTCAAATTCTTCACCAACTCCAACTCTTTACCCGCGTTCGGTCCAGTCAAAATTTGAACCATGCCCGTCCCCATCGGTGCAGCAGGTGCAGGTTGCGCTGCGGGCGCAGGTGTAGGTTGCGCGGCTGGGGCTGATACCGGCTTAGGCGCGGCCGGTACAGCTGGAGCAGGCGACATCCCTTGCGGCGAAGATGGAGGCGTTTTTAATTTACCCGTTTGCTCGTTACCATCAGCCGCTTTAGGCGCGCTCTGCGCGGCAGGCGCACGCAATATCATGGTTTTCTCAAAATCTGCTGCTGTGGTTTGACTGGCTTGGTCGTTCAAATATTTCAGCTTGTACTTGCCGATTTCGATCACATCATTGTTTTGCAGAAAATGTTTTTTGGTCGCGATGCCGTTTACAGTCAGCCCATTCGTGCTATTCAAATCTTCCAGAAACGAATCGTTGAGGATGGTCACAATCGCCGCGTGTTCGCCGCTCACCGCAAGATTATCAATCACAATCGCATTGTGCGCTTTACGCCCAATCGTGATGCGCTCCTTGTCCAGTGGGTATTCCTGCACTACCGCACCATTCATACTCAGTATTAATTTCGCTGCCATGTCATCTATCCTGTCACTTAACTTTATAAACGTCTATTCTTACAACCAGGGGAATAATTTTTCTAGCCAACTATGCTGCACCGCAAAATCGCCTTTAACTTTAATCAATATAACCGACACATTGTCGCGCCCGCCGTGATCGTTTGCCATTTCAATTAACTGGTTTGCAGCCAACGGCAAATTAGCCTGCAGCATTTTTACTGCATCGGCAATTTCATCATCGGGCACCATGTCATTTAGCCCATCCGAGCACAGCAAATAAACATCGCCCGCTTGCACCGCATGGACATGCACTTCAACGTCAACGTTAGCATCAATGCCCACCGCACGCGTAACCAGATTTTTATTCATGGAACGTCGCGCATCTGCAGTGCTGATTATGCCACTGTCGATTTGTTCCTGTAATAAAGAATGGTCGCGGGTGATGCTTTCAAACACTTCGCCACGCAAGCGGTACATACGTGAATCACCGACATGCGCCACCGCCAAATGGTTGTCATAAAACAATCCCGCCACCACTGTTGTGCCCATGCCCGCGTATTGCGGCTGACTTTGTGCGGCGTGATAAATAGAGGCGTTGGCTTTTTGCACTTGCTTACGCAACAACATGACGCCAATATCTTCGCCGCTCCCTGCGTCCTCATCCTCTGCCACACTATTTTGCAGCGCGTTTTTTATCTCGCTGGACACTACCGATACGGTAATCCCGCTGGCTACCTCTCCCGCATTATAGCCGCCCATGCCATCGGCCAACACCACTAAGCCGCACGATGCCTCATAGCCCACGCTATCTTCATTATGTGAGCGCACCATCCCGGGATGAGTGGCACTCACAATTTCTAACGCTTGTTCAATATTCATAATCGTTATGCCATGCCCGTTAAGCACGAACGCAGTGCCGCAGCCATTTCCGCACCCGTTTGAAATCGATCCGCTGGCTGTTTGGCCAACGCCTTGTTGATGACCTCCACCAACGCGGGTGGCAAATCCGCTCTCACGCTCAATATATCAATAGGCTGCTCGTTCGCAATACGGAACATCAATTGCGCCATTGAGTCACCCTGAAAGGGCAGCTTGCCACACAGCAATTGGTACAAACTCACCCCCAAAGAAAATAAGTCAGAGCTACCTTCTATCTTCATGCCTGACAATTGCTCCGGCGACATAAACGAGGGCGTGCCCAACACCATACCTGTTTTAGTCTTAGAAGAATCGGTGATACGCGCAATGCCGAAGTCGGTCACTTTAACGGTGTCGCTGCTGGGGTCATACATAATGTTGGCGGGCTTAATATCGCGATGCACCACGTTCAAGGTGTGTGCGTAACTCAACGCATCCGCCACCCGCGCAACAATACTCAGCACGGTCGGCACGGGCAATAAATTCTCTGGTTTAACATACGCCGCCAGATCGCCGCCCTTTAAAAACTCCATCGCAATGTAAGCCAGATCGTGCTCTTCGCCCGCGTCATACATCGTCACGATATTTTGGTGATTTAAGCGCCCTGCGGTTTCTGCCTCGCGAAAGAAACGTGCTTTCACCTCATCCAACTCATCTGCCTCAAACTCTTGCGCCAGTGCCATGGTTTTAATCGCGACCACGCGGCTAATTTTGGGATCGCGCCCCAAATACACCACCCCCATCGCGCCCTTGCCCAACTCTTTCTCAATCTCATAACGCCCCAGCATCGGCTTGGCTACATTACCCTGCCCCAACACCAGGGTGCTGGCATTCGTGCCGGAATGTCCGCCTAAAATCACCGTGCCCGACATGGAAGTCGCCTGCGCCAAACGCATTTCTAAATCCCGAAACTTGGGGTTGTATTCGGCCATGTATTTGAAAACCGATTCGGCTTTATTGAACTGCCGCTTGCGTTCGAAATCCAGCCCTAGGTTATACAACACTTCCATCAAGCTGTTGTCGATTTGCACCTTGCGGAATTTATCGAACGCCATATCCAGCTGACCTTGCCCCTGAAAAGCCAAGCCCAACATGCGGTTGCTTTCTGCAGAATCTGCATCGGATTTAATTTTACCTTCTTCGGTCACCAAAAAGTTTTTGGTGGTCAACAACAAATGCCCGACCAGTAGCAACGACGCGGGCAGCATCAACTGTATCCACATCGTTTGCTGGGTCATCAACACATAATGCGTGCCCAACAGCGCGGCAAATACTGTAGCGGTAATCAGCGCGGCCAAGCCCGCTTTCAATCGTGGCAAAAGCAGGATGAGATATAACGCCACTAACGCGAACACGCCCAACTGCACCGATGCGCCCCAGCTTGGGGTAACAAAGAAATCTTGCTTGAGAATGCTGGAAACCGAATGCGCTAAAGTCAGCACGGGCGACATACCAGAAGAAATGGGAGTGACTTGTTGGCCGGCCACACCAACCGCCGTTGAGCCGATGAGTACAATTTTATCGCGATACTTTTCGACCGGAATTTTGCCACTCAATACATCATAAAAAGAATCGACCTGGAAAGCGGGTTTACCCTCACGATCCGCATAAAAATAGGTGTTCATGCTTAACGTGCTATCCGTTGTGATATTCAAGCTCCCAACCCGCACGCCCTGCCCCAGATTAACCTGGATGTCTTGGGCTTCTAGATTCAAGCTCTTGGCTGCCAGCAACAACGAAAAAGAAGGATAGTATTGATCGAAATAACTGACCACCAGCGGCTCAGTGCGTATCGCGCCGTCCACATCGGGGTTCACATTTAAATGCCCAATCGCCAACGCGTGTGCGCCCAGCTCCGCAATCGGCACTTGCACATCCACCGTAGAAAGCGGCAGTTCGTCACCCTCCCCTGTCGAATCTTTAATATTGGGCAGATTATTTTTTAACACATAATCCGGCAAAGGCTGGTCGGGCTTGCCCTGCGGCTCACCCAAATCAAACACCATCGCCAGCAATACCGACTTGGCTTTTTCCATGCTATTAGCCAGCTTGTGATCGTTCGCCAGATTATCTACCGCCTCTAGCAACAGCATGTTGATCTCGGCTAATTCGTCTTGATGGCTTTTATTCGGGCTGTCTTTCAGGGTGGAGGTTTCGAGCAGCGCGCCTATCTTGACGATGTATTCCAAGCCCGCATCGACCTGCGGCTCAAAAAATAACACCATATTGCCGATCACCTTAGGTTGCGCTGCGCTGAGCGTATCCAGCATCTCCGCATGAATGGCGCGCGGCCAAGGCCAGCGTCCCAGATTGGCAATGCTTTGGTCGTCAATGGCGATAACTGCGATTTTATCGCTCGGCACGCGGGTGGTGGCAGAGACGCCCACGTCATAGGCTTTGCGCTCTAGGCTTTGCATTAAATCGCTGTTCGCGCCGAATAAAAATATCAGCACCACCACCGATCCAACAAACCAATCCGCTTTCCAAAACAACTTGTTTTTCATCCGACAGCACCAAATTAAAGGATATATTGCTGTATATCAGACAGATACTAAAACATTTTAACAACTTACGCTATCAAAAACCTTGCCGCTGCCCGTGCAACATAATGATTAAAGGGTGCTTCTAAAAATTAAAACTTTCAGCTAGGTCAATTATTCAGCCAGACCAACCCATTCGCAATTAGGCGCAAATAAAATAAAAATAATATACCCCCATCAAGTAGTCCGGCTTGATGTGTATGGGATAATCGCGCCTGAGCATCATCTCACTTAATCTTCCATCATCATTAAACAAGGCCGCATTGCACGCGCTATGTAACCAGACAAAATAGTGGACATTCCCTTACTTCTCAAAGCCCTGATCCTCGGCCTCGTCGAGGGCCTCACCGAGTTTCTGCCGATCTCATCCACGGGGCATCTCATCATCCTAGGTGACTTGCTCGGTTATACCGACGAGTCCAGTAAGGTATTTAAAATTGTTATTCAACTCGGCGCGATCCTCGCAGTGTGTTGGGATTATCGTGAACGGCTGACGCAGATTGTGATCGGGCTGCCTTCGGACAAAGCGGCTCAACGTTTTGCCGCACTGTTGTTTATTGGATTTTTACCCGCAGCGGTGTTGGGCGTGATGTTCCATGCTTCGATTAAAGCGTTACTGTTTAATCCACTCACGGTGGCAACCGCGTTAATCGTTGGTGGCTTGATTATTTTGTATGTCGAAAAACGCGCATACCATCCGCGCATCCATTCGGTGGACGACATGCGCTGGCCAGATGCACTGAAGGTAGGGTTTGCGCAGGCGGTGGCAATGATTCCCGGCACCTCGCGCTCAGGTGCCACCATTATGGGCGGCGTGATATTTGGTTTATCCCGCAAAACAGCAACCGAGTTTTCCTTTTTCCTCGCCATCCCCACCATGTTCGCCGCGACGGTTTATGATTTATACAAAAACTGGGCGTTGCTGCGTGCGGAAGATTTACCCGTATTCCTAGTCGGTTTTATCGCTGCGTTTATAGCCGCGATGTGGGCGGTGAAAAGTTTTATTCGCTACATTGCCAACCACACGTTTGTGGTATTTGCTTGGTATCGGATTATATTCGGCGTGATCGTGTTACTGACAGCTTATTCGGGTGTGGTGCAGTGGTCGGCGGCATAAAAAATAAAGTAGTTAACTTTATAGTATTAAAAAATCTGATGCCGTTCAATCATCTACGGCTTTAATTGAGCTTCGCTTTCATTAACAGTGGCGAGCTTTCGCGCGTTCCCCCGCCACAATTAGCCCAGATCACCGTCGGGTTTTCCACTAGGATAGTTACGTGAACTCATTCGCGCCTCCGTCTTGAACGATAAAACTCAAAATTCAAATCCATAGTTAAAAATCACAAACTCTATGCAATTAAGATCACATCAAAATCACGTCATATTGTTCTTGGCTATACAGTGTCTCTACCTGTAGCGACACCGGTTTGCCGATGAAGTCTGATAGCTGCGCGAGGCTTTGCGATTCTTCGTCCAGAAATAAATCGATCACCATTTGCGAGGCGAGGATGCGATATTCGCGCGCATTAAATTGCCGCGCTTCGCGCACGATTTCGCGCAGTATTTCGTAACACACGGTCTGTGCGGTTTTTACATGACCGCGCCCTTGGCATGTAGGGCAAGGCTCGCACAAAATGCGCGCCAAACTTTCACGCGTGCGTTTGCGCGTGAGTTCGATCAGCCCCAGCGCGGAAAACCCGCTAACGGTGATGCGCGTGCGGTCACGCTCCAGTGCTTTGGTAAATTCATCAAGCACGGCGGCGCGATGCTCTTGATTATCCATGTCGATAAAATCGCAAATAATAATGCCGCCCAAATTACGCAACCGCAGTTGGCGGGCGATAACTTGCGCGGCCTCAAGGTTGGTTTTGAAAATGGTGTCATCAAAATTCCTGACTCCAACAAAGCCACCCGTGTTCACATCGACCGTGGTCAGCGCTTCGGTTTGGTCGATAATTAAGTAGCCGCCGGACTTTAAATTTACCCGCCGCGAAAGCGCGTGTTCGATTTCTTCTTCGATGCTGAACAAATCAAACAGCGGGCGCTCGCCCGCATAATGCTCAAGTTTGGAGGCCGCGCTGGCAATGTAATCTTGGGCAAAAGCGGTCATGCGCTGATGGGTTTCGCGTGAATCCACCAAGATGCGCGCCGTGCTGTCACCCACAAAATCGCGCAGCACGCGCAAGCTGATATTGAGTTCTTGATACAACAGCGCAGGGGCAGACTGGGCCGCGCTCTGCTCTTTTAGCTTGCTCCACAGCCTGTTTAGATATTCGATGTCGGCCTGAAATTCGTTGTCTGAAGCGGTTTCTGCCATGGTGCGAATAATGTAACCGCCACTGCTTTTTTCACCGACAAGCTGCTGCAATTTGTTGCGCAACTGTTCGCGCTCGGTTTCACTTTCAATGCGCTGCGATACGCCGATATGATTTTCTTGCGGCAAATAAACCAATAGCCGCCCCGCAAAACTCACCTGCGTAGAAAGCCGCGCACCCTTGCTACCGATAGGGTCTTTAATCACTTGCACTAATAAAGATTGCCCTTCGTACAATACTTTTTCGATGGGTTGCGCGGCATTGCCGTTATGCTGATTTTCCCAAATGTCGGCCACGTGCAAAAAAGCAGCGCGCTCTAAACCGATGTCGATAAAGGCCGATTGCATCCCCGGCAACACACGCTTCACTTTGCCGATATACACATTGCTTACCAGCCCTAGCTGGCTACCACGCTCGATGTGCAGCTCTTGCACTGCGCCACGCTGCATGACTGCGACGCGGGTTTCTTGCGGGGTGACATTGATTAAAATTTCGTCGTTCATAGCAGCATATTTTTCATAAAACCAAATTTTTTATAAGACCAAATTTTTTATAAAACAGGATACCCAAATTTTTGTAGCAGCTCTGCCGTTTCAAATAAAGGCAAGCCCATTACGCCAGAATAGCTGCCTTCCAGATGTTTAATAAACACCGCCGCATAACCCTGAATAGCATACGCGCCGGCCTTGTCCAGATGTTCGTTGGTGAGAATATAGCGATTGATGCGCTCGCGGCTGAGCGTGCCAAAAGTAACGGTGCTGGAGGACAGTTGCATTTCCATGCGCCCCTCAAACGTAACCGCCACCGCGCTGAGCACTTGATGTTGCCGCCCCGAAAGAGACCGCAAAATATCAATCGCATGTTCTCTATTCTGCGGCTTCCCGATGATTTGATTGTCGACCACCACACAGGTATCCGCCGCCAACACTGGGTATAAGGGCAAATTTCTATACTTTATAGACTCCCATCCGGTCTCTACTTTTTCTTGGCAAATACGCTGCACATAATCTGCGGGAATTTCTCCAACATGCACAGATTCATCCACATCACGGCCATGGCGAGATTGTAGGCGCAACAATAAAACTTCAAAATTAACGCCGATCTGCTTGAGCAATTCGCGGCGACGCGGGCTTTTTGATGCAAGATAAATGCGTGACTGCGTGGTGGTAGCCATGGTAATTCCAAATCTCCAATCAAACGCTGCAGATTATTTTTATACTCAATTGCGCTCTAGGGCATCTTTAAAAATTCAAAGTTCTGATAAAACAACTAGCCATTCCACTAGGCCGCCAAAAAACGGCAGCCAAGTGGCTGGTTATAAGCCAGACTAGGCGCGAGCAAAAAATGGTTACGCCGCATATGTTTGATATGTAAGTAAGCACTTTTTGTAAGCAACAACGTATGGCGACGAAATGTAGATTTTTAAAGATGCCCTCTATGGTAGGGATGATTGTGCAACAAACTATGCGCGCGATACAACTGCTCGGCCAACAACACGCGCACTAGGCCATGCGGCAGCGTCATGGGCGACAGCGCCAAGGTCTGCTGCGCGCTGCTCTTTACTGACTCGTGCAGGCCATCCGCTCCGCCAATAACAAAGACAACATCCTGCCCACTGCCCATCCACTCTTGCATTTGTTGCGCCATTTGCTTCGTGGCAAGCAGGATGCCGTGCTCATCCAACACGATGCGTCGCGCCCCTTGCGGGATAGCTGCCAATATACGCTGCGCTTCTGCCGCCATCATTTGCGTGGCCGTTTTACCGCTGCTGCGTGGCTCTGGTTTAATTTCCAGTAACTCTATTTTTGCCTCGCGTGGCATACGCTTGGCGTACTCTAAAAATCCAGTCGCAATCCACGCGGGCATTTTATGCCCCACCGCAATGAGTAAAATTTTCATACGCGAAATTTCATGCGAAAAAGATCATTCTGGTTTGGCAGTCGCCTTTTTCGGCAGGCTGCGCATATTCCACAACTCCTCCAAATTGTAATAAGCGCGTACTGCGGGCTGCATGACGTGTACGACCACCTCGCCCAAGTCGATCAACACCCATTCGCCGCTGTCCTCGCCCTCCACGCCTAAAATTTCTGCACCTAATTTTTTAAGCTCCACAGAAACATTGTTTGCCAATGCCCGCGTTTGCCGAGTGGACGCGGCACTGGCGACAATGATGTATTCGAACAGCGGGCTTTTTTTGCGGGTGTCGATGGTAACGATGTCCATGGCTTTCACATCTTCCAAAGCGGCGATGATGGCGTTAATTTTTTTCTTGGTGGTAAGCATAGTTGTATAGTTGGTTGGATTGAATGTAAGTGGCGACTGCATCTGGCAGCAAGTAGTGTATTTTTTTTCCAACCGCACAGCGTTGCCGCACAGCACTGGAAGAAATTTCTAAAACGGGATTATCAATAAGCAACACCGCGCCCGCAGGTGTAGCACTCAGCGCGTCGGGAGCGGTTTGCAAGTGTGCTAGAAAACGACGATGCAGGGCGGGCGAAGCTGCGGCCACGCGCGTAGCAATAGCCTGTGCGGCGCAATTATCCCTGATATTTTTCTCTTTGCTTAACTCATTATTTATCTCTTTAGTTATCTGGGGTCTTTGCAGCACCACAATGTGCGCTAGGTCGAATAATTTTTCCCACTCATGCCAAGTGTGCAGCAACAAAAAAGCATCGCTGCCCAGCAGCAAACATAGCGGCTGTTGCCGCCCTAACTCTGCACGCAAGCCGTTTAAAGTATCCACAGTAAAACAGGGGTCGGTGCGAAAAATTTCTCGCTCATCCAATACAAATTTTTCATTGCCTTGGATCGCCAGCCGCACCATGTCTAACCGGTGATGTGCAGAAGCATAAGGTGTGGCGCGATGCGGCGGCGACCCGCTGGGAATAAAGCGCACACTGGCTAAATGGCATTGCTCAACCGCCTCTTGCGCTAAGCGTAAATGCCCAAAATGAATCGGGTCAAACGTGCCACCAAAAATACCGATGGGCGCACGAGCTAACATTTACAAAGCCAGCCGCCGAATGTCGGACAATGCCTGCGCCAAATAGGTGGTGAAGCGTGCCGCCGCCGCACCATCAATAACGCGATGGTCATACGATAGCGACAACGGCAATATCAGGCGCGGCACAAATGCGCCATCGACATAAACGGGCTTCATGTTGGCTTTGGATACGCCGAGAATGGCGACTTCAGGGGCGTTGATGATGGGGGTGAAAAACGAACCGCCAATCCCGCCAAGGCTGGAAATAGAAAAACATCCGCCTTGCATTTCGGTGGCGGGAAGTTTTTTCTCGCGTGCTTTTGCGCTAAGTTCGGCCAATTCTTTAGCGAGCTGAGCGATGCCTTTTTTCTCTACATCGCGCACCACGGGCACCATCAAGCCGTCTGGCGTATCGACCGCTACGCCGATGTGAAAATATTTTTTCAATACGAGATTTTCGCCACTGGCATCCAGCGAAGCATTGAAATCCGGGAACTGTTGCAAAGCCACTGCCACGGCTTTAAGCATAAACGCCAGCGGGGTAATTT
>Ga0209824_10000749_pt1 | contig 19702 bp, 16 predicted proteins | sample VDWuncwatermetaG_FD_184124 | JGI IMG/M metagenome (GOLD analysis project Ga0209824, IMG submission 184124) | Wastewater microbial communities from Netherlands to study Microbial Dark Matter (Phase II) - VDW unchlorinated drinking water (SPAdes)... ... | reverse complement strand
CTTCCGGTTTAGTTTTTATTTCTGGCATGACTTCGCCTAATTGCACGTAATAACCAAAAGGTCCGCGCAGCAATAATACCGGCAAGCCGCTGGCGGGGTCAGCCCCCAATTCTTTGCGCGCTTCGCCTGCATCGGCATCACCGGCCATATTGCGCGTGTAATCACATTCTGGATACGCCGTGCAACCTATGAAATTGCCGCGCTTGCCGAGGCGCGTCGCCAGCGGTTTGCCACATTTAGGGCAGGCTTCGTCAAGCAGTGTTTGCGTCACATCCTTGCGCTCGACACTCATTTTTTCTTGAATGAGCGCGGTGAACGGATGCCAAAATTCGCTGAGTACGGGAATCCAATCGCGCTTGCCATCGGACACTTCGTCTAGCTCATCTTCCATTTGCGCGGTAAAACCATAGTCCACATAGCGCGTGAAATGCTCGGTCAAAAAACGGATTACCACACGCCCAACATCGGTTGGCTTGAAGCGTTTTTTGTCGAGCACGGCATATTCGCGCGCCTGCAAAGTGGAGATAATGCTGGCATAAGTTGAGGGGCGACCGATGCCGTATTCTTCCAATGCCTTAATCAAACTGGCTTCCGAAAAACGCGGCGGGGCTTGGGTGAAATGCTGCTCGCCATACAGCTTATCCAGCGGGATGGTTTCGCCCTCAGCCAGCGGGGGTAATTTATTGCTGGCCTCTTCTTCCGCGTCATCCACGCTTTCTTGATAGACCGCAATAAATCCGGGAAATATCAACGTCTGCCCGCTGGCGCGAAACAAAGTATCGTCGCCACCCAAGCGTATATCCAAGCTGACCACTTCAAAACGTGCAGGTGTAATTTGGCTGGCCAGCGTGCGCTTCCAAATCATTTCATAAAGTCGCGCTTGATCGGCATTCAAAAATTTTTGCATGCTGTCCGGTGTGCGCGCGATGCCAGTCGGGCGAATCGCCTCGTGCGCTTCTTGCGCGTTTTTGGTTTTGCTTTTATAGACGGCAGGCGCGCTGGGCAAGTAGTCCGCAGAAAAATGTTCGGAGATATAGCCGCGAATTTCCTGCAACGCATCTTTGGCCAGTGTGACTGAGTCGGTACGCATATAGGTAATCAAGCCGACGGTTTGCCCGCCGATGTCGATTCCTTCATACAGTTGCTGCGCGATGCGCATGGTGCGATCTGCCGACATGCCCAGCTTACGCGCCGCTTCCTGCTGCATGGTGGAGGTGGTGAAAGGGGCGGCGGCGTGACGCTGTTTGGCTTTTTTCTCGGCACGCACCACGCGCGGCGGGAGCTTTGCGTTCTGAATATTGCTGAGAATTTTGTTGTATTCAGCTTCGTTGGGAATGCCTAATTGCTCTAATTTTTTGCCTTGATATTGAAATAATTTTGCACTAAATGGAATGCTATTTTTTTGGCTATCGAGATGTACTGTCCAATATTCTTGCGAGCGGAACGCTTCGATTTCTAACTCGCGTTCTACAATCAAACGCAACGCGGGGCTTTGCACGCGTCCGGCAGACAAGCCAGGGCGCACCTTGCGCCACAACAGCGGCGACAAATTAAAGCCCACCAAATAATCCAATGCACGTCGTGCTTGCTGTGCATTCACTAAGGGAATAGAAATCGCGCGTGGATTCGCCACCGCTTCGCGCACCGCCGTTTGGGTAATTTCATAAAACACCACGCGCTGAATATCTTTATTTTTCATGCCACGTTTGGTTTTGAGCAGCTCGGCCACATGCCAGGCAATCGCCTCGCCTTCACGATCCGGGTCGGGTGCGAGATAGATATGATCGGCCACCGCTGCGGCACGGGCGATGGCATCAACGTGTTTACTGTTGCGTGCGATCACCTCATATTGCATGGCGAAATTATTTTCGGTATCAATCGCGCCGGTTTTAGGAATGAGATCGCGCACGTGACCATAAGTCGCCAGCACTTCAAAATCTTTGCCCAGATATTTTTTCAGGGTCGTAGCTTTGGCTGGAGATTCGACTATCAGTAAATTATTTGCCATGAGGGAAGGGTCTAAAAATAGAGGTTTCGGAAAGATTCAGGGCGAGCATTTTAATGAATCCGTTGGTACAGCCCACCCGGCAGCGGCGCAACAATACCATCCAGCTCCAGTTGTAACAAGCTGGCTGACAATGCTTCTACCGACAAACCACTGAGTTGGCACAGGGTATTGATGTCGATGGGATCAAAGCCCATGTGGGCAAACAACGGATGTTCAGCGGGTGTATTTTTGGTTGTTTCCCCACCTGTAATTATATGGCCAAGTTCTTCCAAAACATCCTGCGCGGACTCGACTAGCTTCGCGCCCTGCTTGATTAAATGATGGCAACCTTTAGCTTGTGGTGAATGGATAGAGCCGGGAATGGCGAACACTTCGCGGCCTTGCTCCAACGCAGTACGCGCCGTAATCAGTGAGCCGCTTTGCAACGAGGCTTCGACCACCAAGCACCCTAAACTTAAGCCGCTAATAATGCGATTGCGGCGCGGAAAATTTGCGGCCATAGGCGGCGTGCTCAAGGCAAACTCTGAAACGATGATGCCTTCATTCGCCAGTTGGTGCGCCAGTTGCCGATTAGCTGCCGGATAAACTTTATCTAAGCCCGTACCCACCACTGCAATACTGCTGCCCTTGCCGCGCAAGCCACCACGGTGTGCAGCAGCATCAATACCATGTGCTAAACCACTGACAATGCATAAACCCGCGTTGCTAATCGCATATGCAAAAGCCTCGGCATTGCTGACTCCTTGTGGCGTGGCGTGGCGGCTGCCGACAATAGCCAGCGCGGGTTGGTTTAATAATTCGCGGCGACCTTTGGCGTAAAACATCACAGGTGGGTCAGGCAAGTTAAGTAGTTGCTGTGGATAATCTGCGTCGGCGAGGGTGATGACGTGGTTGAGCGGATCGTTCAACCATTCGGCGGTGGGGGCAAGAGTTGCTTCATCCCAGCCTCGTGCAATGGCAGCGGCGACGGCGGGTTTGACAGTTTTTTGTAAGGCGAGGGTAGAGGCGGCGAAGACTGCTGTGGGGCTACCAAAAGCTTGCAACAAGCGGCGTTGGCCTTCGTTACCCAGTCCGTCGATTTGGTTGAAGGCCAGCCATGACGCGAGCTCTGCGTCTTTGAACATGATGTGTTAAGGGAACATCATTTTTATGGAGTGCGGGCACTGTCCTGCAAATGCACGGGTAAGCTGGTATTCATCACTAAAGCGTAGGAGAGCTTCTCAAACGTGCGGAATACAAACAACAAGCCATAGCGTACGTCGGGCAAGTTAATGTTGGATGACCATTTTTGTTTCAGCACTTCGCCTTTGCGATACAGGGCTAACACATGCCCGTTTTCTAAACCATCGCGCTGACCTTTATTGAGTGTAATAACTGAATATTGTCCCGCTTGCGTCATGCCCGCATCGCCGTAGATGGAGATAATGCGCGCGCTAATATCGTCTTTAGGCGCACGCGGCAAATAGTTACTGGGCGTTTGATTGACGGTATAGGCTAGGCGGTCTCCCTTGCGAATTTCCTGCACGGCATTATTAATTCTGAGCGTACTTAGATCGGCAAATTTTTCAACTTCAGCATCGCCTAAATAATTAGCCTCATAGCCCAACACTTCATCGCTTTCTGGATCAACCAGCTTTTTGCCAGGACGATAAACTTGCCACAGTGTGCCTTTGTCTTGGGGCAAGTCGCGCACATAGGCAATGTCGTTGTTGCCCAGTAACACGCGCTTTTCAAGTGTCCCCACGATAGCGGGCGCATCGTGCATGCCGGCTTCTTCAAAGATGATTGCACGGTTTAGAAAAGGGGCAATTGCACTGCTTGGGATGCTGGGAATCGCATCGTGCGCGCTGCGCTCAGCACGAATTTGTGGAGATAATTTAATAGCATCAGAGAGGTTGGTACCCGAGTCTGCATGGCTAGCGTTGCCATCCCTCGTGTTAGATGCGTCGCTTGCGCCTATGGGCTGCGCCACACTTAAGGTATTGGTGTCACGGTTAAGCAGGATAATTTCGCCAGGGTAAATCCAGTGCGGGTCTTCTACTACTTCTTTATTGATTCCCCAAATTTGCGGCCATTTCCACGGATCGTTAAAAAATTTTGCGGAGATGTCCCACAGGGTGTCGCCTTTAACTACAATGTGGCGATCTGGCGCGTCAGGGCGAACTTGTAGCGTATCGGCTAAGACAAAGCTCGGCAATAAACAACAAATCAGCGATATAATAATCTTGTTCATGAGAACCTCATTTTTGTGAATGCAGCTTGCGTTTAACTCACCCAAGGTGCGGTCAGCGCAAGGTAACATGCGGCGCAATGTTCGTGCGAAGGATTAAATTCTGCCCCTAGTCTATTAAATTAGCAAGCATTTATGGCAATACTAAGAATACTGCATTATCCCGACAAGCGTTTGCACACGGTAGCTCAGCCCGTGCTCAGCGTTACGCCGGAAATCAAAAAACTGGTGCAAGATCTGGCAGAAACGATGTATGCCGCGCCTGGAATAGGTTTAGCGGCTACGCAGGTGGATGTTCATCAGCAAGTTATCGTGCTGGATATTTCCACCACGCAGAATCAATTACAAGTTTTTATTAACCCGCAAATTACCGCCAGCAGCGGCCAGAGCGAATGTGAAGAAGGCTGTTTGTCTGTGCCGGGCGTGTACGAAACTGTGCGCCGCGCCGAACGCGTTACCGTGCAAGCTTTAAATGTAATGGGCGAGCCGTTTACGCTAGAGGCAGAGGGCATGTTGGCGACATGCGTGCAGCATGAAATAGACCATCTTAAAGGCCGCGTGTTTGTGGAATATCTGTCCATGCTCAAACAGACCCGCTTGCAGGCAAAAATAAAAAAACAACAACGGCGGACAATGTGACGATACGATTCTTTTTAACGTCGGCAGCTGTTTTAATCTTATCTTGAAAATCATTTTCGCAGGCACGCCCGATTTTGCCGCCAGTGCGTTAGCCGCATTGTTGATGCATAAATTTGAGGTGCTGGCGGTGCTCACTCAGCCGGATCGTCCTGCTGGGCGCGGCATGCATTTAACTGCCAGCCCAGTGAAGCAGTTGGCTTTGCAGCATGGTTTGCCCGTGCTGCAACCCGAAACATTAAAATCTGCCGAGATACAAAAAACGCTGCAAGCCTGCGCCGCAGATGTCATGGTAGTGGCAGCTTATGGCTTGATCTTGCCACAAGCAGTGCTGACCATTCCGCGCTTGGGCTGTTTGAATATTCACGCTTCACTGCTGCCGCGATGGCGCGGTGCAGCGCCCATCCAACGGGCGATTTTGGCTGGCGATGAGGTAACCGGAATCACTATTATGCAAATGGACGAGGGCTTGGACACGGGCGCGATGCTGCTGAAAAAATCCTGCACTATCAACGCGCAAGATACCGCCACCACATTGCATGACAAGCTGACCGTAATGGGTGCTACAGCCATTATCGAAGCATTACAATTGCTGGGGCAAGAAAAAATATCGTCCATTGCGCAGGACAACAAGTACGCGACTTATGCCGCTAAGCTCAGCAAAGCTGAGGCGTTGATTGATTGGTCGGCTAGTGCCACACAGGTTGATCGCGCTGTGCGTGCGTATCATTCTTTCCCCGTTGCACACACATATTTTAATGCTACGCCGATCAAAATTTGGCAAGCTAAAGTTGTGCTGCACGGCTTGCATGGTCTACCAGGCACAGTTCTTTCTATAAACAATGAGGGCATCATCGTCGCTTGTGGGCAGGGTGTTATTTGTCTAGAAATATTGCAACGCCCAAATGCAAAAGCATTGCCCGCAGCCGAATTTTTACGCGGATTTCCCGTGCAAGCGGGCGATCGTTTTACGACTGTTCCTAAATAATACGAGAGCCAGTATGCACAACATCCAGCAGGCAGCGAGTGAAATAGTAGGTCAGGTATTTACGGGGCGAAATTTGAATCAGGTGCTCGGCGAGGCTTTGCTTGCACGGCGCAACTTCACGCCCCAACAAAAAGGCGCATTACAAGATTTAAGTTACGGCACGCTGCGGTTTTATGGGCAGCTCACCGCGGTGCTCAAACAGTTGTTACATAAGCCGCTGGCGGATGAAGGGCTGCGTTATTTGCTGTTAGTCGCGCTGTACCAAATTTTATATAGCAAGGCGGAATCTTTTACCGTGGTAGATCAAGCCGTACACGCTGCCAAAAACATTCGAGCGAATGCGAGTGGTTTGGTGAATGCCGTGCTGCGAAATTTTTTACGTCAACAAGATGCGCTGCTTGCTGTGGCTGCACGCAGTGAAGAGGGACGTTACGCTTATCCGCAATGGTGGGTCGATCAAGTTAAAACGCAGCATGGCGCGCAAGCAGAACGTATTTTGTTGGCGGGCAATCAGCATCCGCCCATGACTTTGCGCGTGAATGTTCGGCGCAATAGTGCGACCGATTATTTAGCGTTACTCACGCAGCATGGCATTGCTGCAAAATTAATTGCGCTGGACTTTGTTCAATCTGGGGTCATTCAATCTGGTGCCATTCAATCTGGTGCCATTCAATCCGGGGCCATTCAATCCGGGGCCATTCAATTAGGGGCCATTCAATTAGGGGCCATTCAATTAGGGCAAGCCGTGGCGGTCGATAAGTTGCCGGGTTTTTTTGATGGGCTCGTTTCGGTGCAAGATGCTGGCGCGCAATATGCCGCACACTTTTTAGATGTGCAGGACGGAATGCGCGTACTCGATGCCTGTGCTGCCCCCGGTGGTAAAAGTACGCATCTGTTAGAGTTGGCGGAAATTGATTTGTGGGCGGTGGATAAAGACGCATCGCGCTTAGCCCGCGTGCAAGAAAATTTGCAACGCTTGCAGTTATCCGCCAAGTTAACAGTGGGCGATGTTGCTCAATCGGATGACTGGTGGGACGGTAAATTATTCCAACGAATTTTGGCCGATGTGCCGTGCTCCGCCTCTGGCGTGGTGCGCCGCCACCCTGATATAAAATGGTTGCGCCGCCCTGCAGACATTGTGGGCTTTGCTCAGCAGCAACGCGACATCCTACATAATTTATGGCGTATGTTAGAAAATGGCGGCAAATTGCTATACGTCACTTGTTCTGTTTTTACACAAGAAAACCAGCACGTGATAGATGAATTTTTACAAAATAATAAAGACGCGCAGCAACTCGCGTTACCAGTCGCAAATGGGGTGTCTGCTGCTGAGTTTACAAACGGACAAATATTGCCGAACGACCAGCACGACGGATTTTTTTACGCGCTACTGTATAAAAAATAGTCGCGCAAAATCGAGCGCACAAACAACCGATCCACGCAAATGATTTTGACCGCAGATCATCACAAGCAGGCACACCGGACTCGTTGGGGGCTATCGCTCATTTGCGCCATGATTTTTTGCGGTTTAATGATTGCCAGCAAGCAGGCTTTTGCTGACGGCATCGCGGTGCAAAAAGCTGAAGCGCGGCTGGTAGAAGATCATTATTTGCTTTCGGCGAATTTTGACATTCGTTTTAACTTTGTGGTGGAGCAAGCACTGACGCGCGGCGTGCCACTGTATTTCATCAGCGAATTTACCCTCACCCGCCCACGTTGGTATTGGTTTGATGAAGCCGTGGTGCAAAATGAACAAGTCACGCGGCTGTCGTATAACGCCCTTACGCGGCAATATCGTGTGGCACGTGGCCCCTTGTTTCAAAATTTCCCCACACTAGAAGAAGCCCTGAGCGTGGTCAGCCGCCAATCTGCGCCCGCTATTCCAGCCGTCAAACCCAATCCTCCCGGCAAATACACCAAATATTTTCAGATATTTATTCCCGATGATGAGGGCGATGAATACATCGCCGCCGTGCGTATGCACCTAGACGTTACGCAGTTGCCCAAGCCGTTACAGGTTAACGCACTAGCAACGGGCGATTGGAATTTTGACTCGGAGTGGTATCGCTGGATAGTTAGCACTGTACCTGCTGAGCAAAAGTGAGTACGCGATGAAATATCTTATTTTTATCAGCGCGTTTTTAGGGGGCTTGCTGCTCTATCTGCTGTCGAGCGCGAGCGCGGACACTGATCTTTTTTCAAGAAATTATTACGGCTTGTTGGCCTTGGCCGGCTTGCTGGCTGGCAGCTTGGCGGTGTTGGTTGGCTATCAATTATGGCAGCTTAGAGGCCGCGTTAAGGCGCAGGTATTCGGCGCGAAATTGAGCTTGCGCTTGACCTTATTTTTTACTTTGATCGCAGTGTTACCGGGCTTGTTGGTGTATGGCGTGTCGGTGCAATTTTTGGGTAAAAGCATTGAGTCTTGGTTCGACGTGCGTATCGAAAAAGCCTTGGAAGGTGGCTTGGATTTAGGGCGTGCCGCGCTCGAAAATAATTTAGATTTATTAACCCAAAAAGGACAAGCCGCCGCCCTTACGCTGGCGACTAAAAATCCAGCGCAACAAAAGCAGGCATTGAATCAGCTCATGCAAGAGGGGGCAGCGCAAGAGCTGTCGTTGTTTGATAGCAGCGGAAAATTAAGCGTATTTGTCACGCATAATGCCGTGCCCTTGATTGATGCGCTTGACGAGGGCGAGCTATCGCCGACTTTGCGCAGTCAGGTGTTGCAAAATAAAACACATCGCCTTGTGGACACTTTGCCGGATGGTAGCTTGGTCTTGCGCGTGTTGGTGCTGATCGAAAATGCGCGCGCGGCTGAGGCCACAAAAATTTTACAGTTGGTGCAAGCCGCCCCGCAGCAATTGGCGGCCAATGTGGACAAGGTTCAGGGGGCTTATCAAGATTATCAAGGCTTGTTGTTATCTAGATTGGGGCTGAAACGCTTGTATGGAATCACGCTCACTTTGTCGCTGTTGATTGTTTTGTTGAGTGCAGTATCTGCCGCATTTTTTATCAGTGAGCGGCTCAGTGCGCCGCTGGCGGCACTGGCCGAAGGCACGCGCGCCATCGCGCAGGGCGATTACACACATCAACACCCAGTAAAAAGTAGTGATGAATTGGGCGCGCTCACCAGCCTGTTTAACAGCATGACTTTGCAGTTGGCCGAAGCAAAAAACATGAGCGAAAACCATCAACGCGAAGTGGAAAATGCCAAAATTTATCTAGAAAGTGTACTCGCGCATTTATCCTCTGGTGTGCTGGTGGTGGATGAGGAATTCAGACTGCGCTCGGTTAACAGTAGCGCGGTGCATATTTTGGAAGCCTCTCTATTTGGCGTGCAGGGTTTGCCTTTGCCCGACATTGCCATTCGTTACCCGCTGCTGCGGCCATTTTGCCACGCTGTAGTGCAGGCATTTAAAGAGACACCGACGGCAGAGTGGCAGCGTCAAATTGAGCGGCTGAGTAAAAATGGCAACCAAATATTATTGATGCGCGGCACACGCTTAGCGACCCCTACAGAAAATGGTTTTGTCATCGTGTTTGATGACATCACCCATCTATTGCAGGCTGAGCGGCAGGCAGCTTGGGGCGAAGTGGCGCGGCGTTTGGCGCATGAAATTAAAAATCCGTTAACTCCCATCCAACTTTCAGCCGAGCATTTGCGGCATAAATTACATTCCAAGTTGGCTGGCAATGACGCGCTTTTGCTACAGCGCGCCACGCAAACAATTGTGAGCCAAGTGGCCGCCATGAAAAATATGGTGACCGAATTTGCCGATTATGCGCGTGCGCCCGCGCCTAAATTAGTCGAGCTGGACGTGCATCAATTATTGCGCGAAGTGCTCGGTTTATATGAGGCCAACAGTAGCCACATCACGCTGCATCTGGATGCCCAGCAAGCATGGGTCAGGGGCGATGCGACGCGCTTGCGGCAAGTGATACATAACCTTTTGCAAAATTCGCATGATGCATTGCAGCATGTTGAACAACGCAAAATTTCTATCGGCACATGGGTTGAGCATGACGCTTTTAAACTCTACATTCAAGACAACGGCAGCGGCTTTCCCGCGCATTTAGTGGCACGGGCATTCGAGCCTTACATGACGACTAAACATAAAGGCACGGGGTTGGGGCTAGCGATTGTGAAAAAAATTGTAGAAGAACATAGCGGCTCTATAGAGATTGAAAATGTGGACACAGGCGGCACGAGGGTGAGCATCACTTTACCTTTATTATTAGTGGAGGCGGCATAAGCAATGGCGATCAAAGAAATTTTAGTGGTGGATGACGAAATCGGCATACGCGAATTGCTTTCAGAAATTTTATTCGATGAGGGTTATCACGTTCATCTCGCAGAAAATGCTGCACAAGCGCGCAGCTTCCGTATGCAGCAAGTACCGCATCTGGTTTTGCTCGACATTTGGATGCCAGAAACGGACGGCATTACCTTACTAAAAGAGTGGGTCGCGCAAGGTTTACTCACCATGCCCGTGGTGATGATGTCCGGCCACGGCACCATAGAAACCGCACTGGAAGCCACACGCATCGGTGCGGTAGATTTTTTAGAGAAACCGATCTCACTGCAAAAATTACTCGACACCGTTGCTAAAGCCATCCAGCAAAGCGATTTGCAGCGCGTAACGGCAACGCCCAGTGTGCGGGAATTACTCAGTGTGCCGGAATCTATGCCGCATGAGTGGCCGCAATTATTCGATATGTCGCTGCGCGAAGCTCGTGACCAATTTGACAGTCAATATTTCAAATATCACATGAATAAAGAAAATGGCAATATGCGCCTCGTCGCAGAAAAAGCGGGGCTAGAGCGCACGCATTTGTATCGAAAATTAAAACAGTTAGGCTTGCGCGTGAACAAAAAAGAGGCGGACGAGGAATAGTTTTTTTGGGTGGCGTTTTTGTGTAGTTAATAAGTGAAGGGGGAGCAGCATGCGCGTAACCAGAATTCACACGAACATTCAAAGGTACGGATATGTCTCTTTCGCCCTTGCGCTGCGCGCTCAACAAAAAAATACCTACCGTGCACCGCAGCTATTCGCATGAACCCTGTTTGTAAAAATGGTTGTGAAAATTGTGTCGTTGCTTAGGCAAGGTTACAATGGCGACCATGTCACCACTCAACTTTAGTCACCATCTTCTTGTCGCCATGCCCGCCATGGCGGATTCCATTTTTGCTAAAGCTTTGATTTATGTTTGTGAACATAACGAGCAGGGCGCGTTGGGGGTGATTATTAATCGCCCGATTAGCCTGACGATGAATGATCTGTTTAACCAGATTCAGATTCCCTTAGATCAAGCCGAATTTAAAAGTCTACCCGTGCATTTTGGCGGCCCTGTGCAGACGGATCGTGGCTTTGTGCTGCACCAGCCAGTGGGGCAATGGCAATCTACTTTGTCGATTAATAATAAAATCGGCTTGACCACCTCTAAAGATATTTTAGAGTCTGTAGGGGCGGGGCAGGGGCCGCGTAATATCTTGGTCACCTTGGGTTACACGGGCTGGGCGCAGGGGCAGCTAGAGCAAGAGATGGCCGATAACGCTTGGCTCAGCATCCCCGCCTCAGAACATATTTTGTTTGATCTGCCCGCCGAAGAACGCCTAGCGACTACGATGGGGCTGTTGGGTATTGATTACGCTTCATTGTCAGAGGAAGCCGGGCATGCTTGAGTGTGTGGATATTTTTAAAAACTCCAATCCAAGCCCCCGCATTTATCCCCATATTACTCACCCGCATCGCAGCTTTCACCCCACGGCAGACACGCATAAAAACTTGTCCACACTCCCCCTACAAGGTACTTTTCTAGCGTTTGATTTCGGCACCGAGCGCATCGGTATCGCCGTTGGAAATTCTATTTCCGCAAGTGCGCAAGCATTGACCACCGTGCATGGCAATCAAAACGAACAACGCTTTGCCGACCTCGCTACGCTAATAAAAGAGTGGCAACCCACCGCGTTAATCGTCGGCCTGCCTTGTCACCCAGACGGCACGCCGCATGAGATGACGCGGCTCTGCCAACGCTTTGCACGTCGCCTCAAAGGTCGCTTCAGCCTCCCCGTGATATTGGTCGATGAACGCTACACCTCCACCGCCGCTAGCGCGCAGCTTAACGACATGGGCATACGTGGGATCAAACAAAAACCGTTGCTCGATCAATACGCCGCGCAACAAATTTTACAAGCCTATTTTGATGAGCCCGCAGCGGGAATAATCATATGAATAATCCACAATTAAATAAGCACGGCGAGTTACAACACTTGCTGACCACCGAAGGCTTGCCCGCAAAAATTCTGCTGAATATTTTAGATCGCGCGACCGCATTTATGGATTCCGCTGAAGGCGGAGAAATTAAAAAAGTCCCGCTGCTACACGGCACTTCCATCTTCAATATATTTTTTGAAGCCAGCACGCGTACCCGCACCACGTTTGAGATTGCGGCCAAGCGGTTATCCGCCGACGTGGTTAATTTGAATGTGAGTGCCTCTTCCGCCAGCAAGGGTGAAACCTTGTTAGATACGGTAGATAATTTGTGCGCGATGCACGCCGATATGTTTGTAGTGCGCCATTCGCAAAGCGGCGCGGCACACTTCATCGCCCAACACGTCGCACCGGAAGTGCATGTGATTAACGCGGGCGATGGCCGCCATGCCCATCCCACGCAAGCCTTGCTGGACATGTTTACCATCCGACACTTCAAAAAAGAATTTCATAATCTGCGCGTCGCCATCGTCGGCGATATTTTATATTCGCGTGTGGCGCGTTCGCAGATACACGCGCTGACCACGTTGGGTGTGCCAGAAGTACGCGTTATTGCCCCTAAAACATTATTGCCGACTATGGTCGAACATCTCGGTGTGCAGGTTTATCACGACATGCGGCAAGGGCTAAAAGATGTGGATGTGGTGATGATGCTGCGCTTGCAAAATGAACGTATGCAAAGCGCGGTGCTGCCCAGCGCGCAAGAATATTTTAAATATTACGGACTGACAAAAGAGAAGCTGGCGTTGGCCAAACCCGATGCTATCGTGATGCACCCAGGACCTATGAATCGCGGCGTGGAAATTGATTCTGCTGTGGCCGATGGCGCGCAGTCAGTCATCTTGCCGCAAGTCACATTTGGCATCGCGGTGCGTATGGCGGTGATGAGTATTTTGGCGGGGAAATGATTTTAGCGAGAAATAATGCGAGCGAGACATGATGAACATCCACATTAAAAACGGTCGCTTGATCGACCCAAAAAATAAAATAGATGCGATACAAGATGTGTTCATTGTGGCGCGAAAAATTGCGGCAATCGGCGCAGCACCGAACTGGTTTGTGGCCGATAAAATCATTGACGCAAGCGGCTTGATTGTGATGCCCGGCTTGATGGATTTGGCGGCGCGCCTGCGCGAGCCGGGCTACGAATACATGGCCACGCTAGAATCTGAAATGCAAGCGGCGGTGGCGGGCGGGGTCACCAGCCTCGCTTGCCCGCCGGATACCGACCCGCCGCTGGATGAACCAGGCTTAGTAGAAATGCTTAAGCATCGCGCGCGCTCGTTAAACCAAGCGCGCGTGTTTCCGATAGGCGCGTTGACTTACGGTTTGAAAGGCGCAGAGCTCACCGAGATGATCGAGCTGACCGACGCGGGCTGCAAAGCCTTTAGCCAGGCCGATGCGCCGCTCACCGACACGCGCGTGTTAATGCGCGCCATGCAATATGCCGCCACGTTTGGTTACCGCGTGTGGCTGCGCCCGCAAGATAGTTTCCTCGCAAAAAACGGAGTCGCGCACGACGGCGAAGTCGCCACTCGTCTAGGTTTGCCAGCTATCCCGGTGGTGGCGGAAACCACCGCGCTGGCAACCATTTTGCAACTGGCGCGCACCACCGGCGTGACGTTGCACATATGTCGCCTCTCCAGCGCGGCAGGCGTGGAAATGTTGCGTACCGCTAAACGCGAAGGATTGAATGTGACCGGCGATGTGGACATCAATCACCTGCATCTGACTGAAATGGACATCGGATATTTTGATGCCAACTGCCATTTAATTCCGCCGCTGCGTAGCCTGCGCGACAAAGACGCACTGCGCGCAGGGCTGTTGGATGGCACAATCGACGCGGTCTGCTCCAACCATTCTCCGGTGGATGATGATGCCAAACAACTCCCCTTCGCCGAAGCCGAAGCAGGTGCAACCGGGTTAGAACTTTTATTACCGCTGGTGCTGAAATGGGCCGAGCAAACCAAAGTCCCGCTGCTGGACGCACTCTCCCGCGTCACCCTCAACCCCGCGAAAATACTCGGGCAAAAAATGGGACATCTATCAGTCGGCGCACATGCAGATATTTGTGTATTCGACCCCCAAGCAATCTGGAAAGTAGCCCCCGCCGCACTCAAAAGCCAAGGCAAAAACACCCCGTTCAACGGCTACGAAATGCAGGGAAGAGTGCGCTATACCTTGCTCGACGGGCAGGTGGTTTATCAAAATAAATCGTAAGAGCATCATTGCAAGATTTTTTCCATAAACATAATTAAGGAACCGGTGTGATAGCACCTTATAGAAATTAGATGGTTAAATATTCTGTGGTAAGAGAAAAGTTGAACATAGACATAAATAAGTATGAGGATGATGGTATTGCCCACCTCACTCATTACTTTCAAAACCAAAATGGTGAGGCATCACATCCCTATCGTGCAGGTGCGGTTAACTATTTAACGCCACTTTTCGAAAATGCAACTTTTAAAGTTGCACAGCAACTCCAAAATTATCTGCCCCTGCAATTTGACATCCCTTTCCCGCCTCCAGAACAACCAGAGTTTACCTTTATTGATTTGTTTGCAGGAATTGGGGGTTTCAGAATTCCGATGCAGGATTTGCAAGGGAAATGTGTTTTTACTTCGGAATTTAATTATCACGCACAGCGAACATATGAATTAAATTTTGGTGAAGTGCCATTTGGCGATATAACTAAAATTGATTTAAATATTGTTCCTGCGCATGACGTTCTAACGGCAGGATTCCCCTGCCAGCCATTCAGTATTTCAGGAAAGATGAGGGGGTTTGAGGATACGAGGGGAACGCTTATTTACAATGTTTTCCAAATTATTGACAAGCGTTGCCCGAAAGTAGTTTTTTTAGAAAACGTCAAGCATCTTGTTCACCATGATAGCGGGAATACATTAAGAACCATCATCAAAGATTTGGAGTTGTTAGGTTACAAGGTCTCGTGGAAAGTACTGAATGCATCAGATTTTGGGGTTGCTCAAAATCGAGAAAGATTGATTATCATCGGACACAAAAACAAGCACTTTGACTTTACTCTAATAAAGAAACAACCTAAAAAAATACTCAAAGATATTTTGGAAAAAAATGTTGATTTTGAATACATCAACGAGCCGTTTACATTGCTTGAAGAATACAAAACTCAACAATCGGGACTGATTTTTATCGGCTATCGAAACAAGAAAATTCGTTTGGCTGGTGTAAGACCCGGGACAGAGAATCTTTCCAGAGTACACAAACAACCTAATAGAATTTATTCAGCCGAAGGTGTACACCCTGCCTTGCCCTCGCAAGAAACTTCTGGGAGATTTTGGATTTACGATCAAGGAAGGGTGCGAAAATTAACGATTAACGAGTGTTACAAAATTATGGGATTCCCAGATAAATTTGTAAAGATAGAAAACACAGCCGAGTTATATCGACAAATAGGAAATTCTGTTTGCATCCCCATGATTAAAGCTATTTCCCAGCAAATAAAGGAGCAGCTTCTATGATCGCTATCTCTGATTATCTGACGCAGCAATACGAAAGTGCCATGCTGAAAGTCGCGTCCGGCGAGCGGATACAAACCGCACTCGGAGAGTCAGAGCAAGAGATGCTTGCAACAGTTATTAGGTATTCGGAAAGTGCCAAAGGCGTATTGACAGTGTTGTTCACCAGTCTGGTGTACAAAGTATTTCACCCTAAACAGGATATTCGCAACCACCAAGATGGAATTAAAAATGGGTATTCAGGCCGAACATTCGATAACCGTTACATCACGCCATTTCTAAAGGAATGTAAATTTCCTGCTATGGCGGAAAGCGGCTGGCTCACTCGCTCGTTAGAACAAAAAGTCCCGTATAACTTTGATTACCCCGGCGCAATAAGCCCTGCAGAATTAAAAGCGTCATTCCTCAATCTGCTCAATAAAGTTGAGATTGAAGAGGCCAATTGCGAGCAGTATCTAAGTTATATCTTGCAGGGACTTGTAATCAAACGCAATAAGCAAAAAATAGATTTAGCTAAGCCTGCTGCACTGTCCATCAACACAATCTTAAACTTGCTAGAACAGCACTTCTATTCACCCTACACTGCTGACGGTGCTTCAAGACTGCCGACACTAGCTTTTTATGCCATCTACCAATGTTTATTAAGCGAAGCCAAGAGATTCCAAGGAAAAGTCTTGTTGCCTTTAGAAAGCCATACGTCGGCAGATTCCCAGAGTGGTCGCATTGGCGACATTGAAGTTGTTGATGGGCAAGGTCGCCAATTTGAAGCGGTTGAGATTAAGCACGGCATCACAATTTCATTGCAGCTTGTTCGGGATGCATATACAAAATTTCAGACTACCGCCGTCAAAAGATATTACATTTTATCTACTGCGCAGTATCCGAAAGATAAGGAATGGGATGATATTCAATCTGAAATCCAGAGCATAAAAAACATACATGGCTGCCAATTGATCGTGAATGGCATTGTGCCTTCACTCAAGTATTATTTGAGATTACTTGATAATCCGTTTGAATTTATTGATTGCTATGTCAATCTTCTGGAGGATGACGCAGCGTTGAAATTTGAGCATAAAGCAAGATGGAATCATTTAATCAGTGAATTAAGATAATTGTTTCGAGGCTAACCAACCGCTGCATATTTCTTTCTGCATGATCGGGGCATAAAGGCTGTATCCGGGTTGTTGCTTAAAAGGGTTGCTCCTTGGGTAGTAACACTGGGTGCTGTTATCGCGGCAGTACTTAGTACTCTACCCGCTCGAATTTTTTTGTTAGATGTTTCCAGCAATCAATCGGTGACAATTTGTAACCGACTGAAATATCCCGTCCCGCTATCCGTATGTAAGGAGCCTTGACCATGCAGCCGCAGCCCGCTATTTTTGAAGAATATGAAATTCGCCGCGTGTATGACGAGGTCACTGAGACTTGGCTATTTTCGGTCGTCGATATTATTCAAGTGTTGACGCAGCAGGCCGATTATCAGACGGCCAGAAAATATTGGAACAAGCTGAAAGAGCGGCTGGATAAGGAAGGTAGTCAACTGGTGACAAATTGTCACCAGTTGAAAATGACCGCTGGCGATGGTAAGCAGCGGCTCACAGATGTTGCCACTGCCGAAATATTATTGCGTTTGGTGCAGTCTGTGCCCAGCCCGAAGGCCGAACCGATTAAGCTGTGGTTGGCGAAGGTGGGGTATGAGCGGATGCAGGAAATTGCTGATCCCGCGCTTTCTCTGGATCGCGCCCGCGAGATTTGGCAGAAGCATGGGCGTAGTGAGAAGTGGATACAGCAGCGCATGACCGGGCATAGCCATTCGGCTAAGTCACCATAAAACGGTGACATAAGCCGCTGGTTAACGCGCAATAAGCTGACCGATTATTGGGCGAATCACGACATCAAAGCGGGTGAAGAATTTGCGATTCTCACTAATATCATTCATCAGGAATGGGCGGAGGTGGATGTAAAAGCGCACAAGGTGATGAAGGGATTGAAGTCGCAGAACCTGCGCGATCACATGAGCGAAGCGGAGTTGATATTTACCGCGCTGGCAGAATTATCTACGCGCCAAATTGCCGAGAGCATGGCAGCAACGGGCATGAAGGAAAACGAGGGTGCAGCAAAAACGGGTGGCGGCATCGCTAAAAAGGCGCGGCTGGAATTGGAAGGCAAGACGGGCAAGAAGGTCATTTCGGCGGAGAGTTATTTGCCCCCAAGTAAGAAAAAATTATTGCAAGGAAAAAAGTAAAAGCGCGGCGGTTGCTGAGGCTCTTAAACAGGGTTTCGTTAAAGTATCCCTCATTCTTTTTGGTGTCGCGGAGATTCTGAAAATCGCTACCGCGACGCTAATCACTACAACCGTGCTGTTTATAAAAAGCTTCATCGTATTTGCGATGTTGCTGAAAATTGGGCAGAGCGAGTTGGGTTAGAACCGGAATCTTTCGTAGTAAAATACGACTCTCCTATTTTTCACCATCGTATTTATTTCCCCTATGAATCTCGCCATGAACCCACTGTTAAATTTTTCTGGTCTACCGCGTTTTGCGGAGATTAAACCCGAACACGTTGCGCCTGCCATCGAGCAATTGCTGGCCGACAATCGTGCGTTGATTACGCGAATGTTGGCAGATGAATCTACGCCGACTTGGCAAAATTTCGTAGTGCCGATGGAAGATGCGAATGAACGGTTAACGCGAGCGTGGGGGCCGGTCGGGCATTTGAATGCGGTGATGAATAGTGCGGAATTGCGCGAGGCATACAACTCTACCTTGCCTGTCATCACGCAGTATTACGCCGAGCTGGGGCAGAATCTCGCGCTGTTCGATAAATTCAAGACGCTGCGTAACAGCCCTGAATACGAAGGATTGAGCGCGGCGCGCAAAAAAATTATCGAAAATGAGTTGCGCGATTTTCGTCTCGGTGGCGCGGAATTGTCGGATGATAAGAAGGCGCGTTATCTGCAAATCCAAGAGCGACTATCAGAATTATCATCGTGTTTTTCTGATAATTTATTAGATGCGACCAATGATTTTAGCCTGCTGATAGAGGATAAAAACGAGCTATCCGGCTTGCCGGATGATGCCATGCAGGCGGCGCACGAAGCCGCCCAAGCGGCGAGTAAAGCAGGTTGGTTGTTCACTTTAAAAGCCCCGTCATACATGCCCATCATGCAGTTTGCGGACAACCGCGCCTTGCGAGAAAAAATGTATCGTGCCTACGCCACGCGCGCCAGCGAATTTGGAAAAACAGAATTCGACAACACATCGCTGATGGAAGAGATCGTCAAGCTACGCGGGGAAGAGGCGCGGTTACTGGGTTTCGCTAATTTCGGTGAATTATCACTCGCCAGCAAGATGGCGAATTCACCGCAGCAGGTGTTGGAATTTATGCGCGAATTATCGCGGCGTGCACGTCCCTTTGCCGAAAAAGATTTAGCTGAATTGCACACATTTGCCCGCGTGGAATTGGGCTTGTCCGATTTGCAATCATGGGACATCGGCTACGCCAGCGAAAAATTACGCGAGCAACGCTACGCATTTTCCGAGCAGGAGGTGAAGCAATATTTTCCTGAGGATGCGGTGTTGCCCGGCATGTTCAAATTAATCGAGACGCTGTATGGCTTGCAAATAAAGGCTGCCAGCGCGCCTGTATGGCACGACGACGTGCGCTTTTTCGATATACGCAATCGGCAAAACAATTTAGTTGGCCAGTTTTATCTTGACCTGTATGCGCGCAATAGCAAGCGTGGCGGGGCGTGGATGGACGATGTGATTTCGCGTCGCCGCCTAGTGAATGACACAAAAACGCCCAGCGTTATACAAACCCCAGTCGCGTATTTGAACTGTAATTTTGCAGCACCCGTGGGCGGCAAGCCTGCGGTGTTTACGCACGATGAAGTGATTACGTTGTTTCACGAATTCGGCCACGGCTTGCATCATCTACTGACCGAGGTGGAAGATTTGGCCGTGTCGGGGATACATGGTGTGGAGTGGGATGCGGTCGAGCTGCCCAGCCAATTCATGGAAAATTTCTGTTGGGAGTGGGAGGTGCTGCGCGGCATGACGCGGCATGTTG
>Ga0209824_10000747_pt1 | contig 19740 bp, 21 predicted proteins | sample VDWuncwatermetaG_FD_184124 | JGI IMG/M metagenome (GOLD analysis project Ga0209824, IMG submission 184124) | Wastewater microbial communities from Netherlands to study Microbial Dark Matter (Phase II) - VDW unchlorinated drinking water (SPAdes)... ... | reverse complement strand
TTCTAACCCTGAAATCGTAAACTTGCCGTCTTCTTTTGTTACAGCAAAGTAGGGGTGAGATAAAACAGCTGCCCAGGATTCCATCCAGGGGTGGACATCGCATTTAATCGGAAAGACGAATTCTTCTTTATCAAATGTCCTTGTCGTTTCTTTACGGAAGTTCGGCATGGCCAGATTGAACTGCGCATTAATCTTCGGTAAGGCGTGGAGATTGTGCAGCGTTCCATCCGGATTCAAGATTTTGACAGGCTGGCCCACCATGACGGCGATTACATGCGGACTATACCGACATCCTGCTTGAGTCAGCACGAGCGGTTCGGTAGGGGCGGGATAACTTTTCTTGGGAAGACCGTTCGTAATACGGACAAGCGCATTTCCCACGGTCTTCGTTTCTTTGTCACCAAGGAGGAGTGTTTCCGGCAGAACCGCTCCCGAATGTTTGGCTAAACAGACCGGATCGGCATCCATTTTGATCGGTTTAAACTGAGGGATATCTCCTTGATAGGTGACTTTCCCGGTGATAGAGGCCGCCTCACTCTGTGTGACCGTGAAGAACACCGTTGCCATAACCGAAACCAAAATTAAAATGAAGTGCCTTTTCATGCGCATATCCTTTCTTGTGAGATAAAAAAGGTGATGATGATTTTAATCATCATATCCTACTATAACGATCCGTTTTTGTCAAGAAAGCACTGAGGAATGGGGATTATTTGCGGTACTTGTCGTACATAATGCCGATGTGGTGGCTGAAGGATTTGAAGCGGTCCGGGGGCGCGAAGCCTTTGAATTCGGTGCGGCATTTGTAGCAGTTGACACTCGTGGGAACTTGTTTGTACAAGATCCAATCCACGAGGGCAGCGAACGGTAAACTCAGTCCATACGTCCGCGGAACAAAGAAGATACTGACCAAGAGAACGGCGAGGCCGAGGAATTGATTGAAATCCTTTGACACATAGAACTGGGGACATTGGCAGACCGGACACTGATCGAAAATGGCCTCTAAGGCACCCATCTTCCCTCTGGGATGGGCGCAGTGGGAACACGCGAGGTCCCCTTGAAGGGCTTCCCTCTCAGAGTAACGTTTGCAGGAGTCACATCGAAACGTGATGGTCTGTTTCAAAGGGAGACGCCAAACTTCACCCAATAATATTTATACGCAAGATCCCCCATTAAGAGAGAGCACAAAATGACATAAAGGAGTCCCGTCGCGGACTGCGTGTTTCTGAATTTGAGGATCTCTTTTACAAAAAAGAGTGCAATAAAAGGAAGGAGTGTCCCGAAAAATATTCCGATCCATAGTAGAAATCCGTCCGCCTTCAGAGAAAATTGGATAAGGGTAATGGGGTCTCCTCCATACACCATTTTTCCGAAAAAAAGAAAACAAAGGTCCCAGAGGATGCGGAGCCCCAAAAGTGCCCAAAGAACGTTGGTCGCGTACGTTAAATGTTTCATTGGGAGTCCGCGGACGTTTAAGTAGTGATGCCCTAACGTCATACTGTGCAAAGAGGCGCATAGAATCAATCCGGCAAGGATGTTGATCAGACTTCCCCAAAGCGGAAAATCATTCAGAAGTTCTAATTGCGTGCTGACAAACGCAAAAAGGCCAAAAAGAACCGGGATAGTAGTGAGATTAGCCGAAGGGCAATCCTTTTTCCAATAAAAGAATGTTAAGAAGAGAAGTGTAAAGAACCATATCATGAGTAGACTTTTTGTGAGGAGAGAAATATCAGCGACAAGCAAGTAAAGAGACGCCGCCCCCCCGATCCCAAGCGGCATCCCTAAATGAAACCGATGGAATCCGCGTTGGATGGGAGACTTGGAATGAATCAAAAAGCAAAGGGGGTAGAAGACCCCGAGACTCAAGCCTGTGATCACGGAAATAATGGTCAGCATCAGAATGGTCGCATCACTACTTCATCCGATAAGCGGCTTCATGGGGACCTACCGTAAGAAATACAATGGTTTCCTTTGGGTACTCTTTAAAATACGGCTCGAGAATGCCTCGAAATTCACAAGGAGTCCCCTCAAGTTCCTCAAGAACCGTAAAAATGATGCGAAAGTTTCGATTCACCCTCGCACTTCGAAGGCCTCTCAGGTCATGGCCTTTTTTAAATTGAAGCGCTTCTGTCTTGTGATAAGGATTCTTCAGGATATCTTGAATAGTTCGGTCGATTCGTTTTTTCAAAGTTGCATATCGGTGGTAGTTTTTTGAAAACCGGGGGGCATAGAGGTCCCGGTAAGCCATTACTTCCCGAGGGCCTCTTTACGACCCATCAGTTTCTTTTTACCGATCTCGGCCTTTGCAGCCTCGAGGTCTTCCAGAAGGCCCTTGGAGCGAAGCATCCGATCGGTCTCATCCAACTTTTTCCGATACGGCGTCAGCCAGTTATCGACAGCCTCCCGGATGAGTTCCGAAAGCCCGAGCCTTTTCCCCAGCTGCTTGGACTTAAGATAGCTCAAATCTTTGAGTTGCGTCATTTGGTCTTCCCGAAGGTAAATTTCTGTACGAAACATGTCTGGCTCCTTTACCTAAAATATACCATATATCTGTCTATCTGTCAAGATACCCTTTTAGACGTTTCTATTTTCAACTCAAAAACAGAAGCGGCTTTTTTGTATCTTGACGTTTTTTGGTGGTAAAAATTGTATCGGAGAGTTATGCCATCTGCAGTTTTTTATAGATATTGTTGATATCCGGGGCGATCTTTCTCAGAAATGGTATGTGGTACTTTCTTGAAATTTCTTCAATAACCACTCCGCCGGGGCTCAAGAGCTCTACACCAAGGAGTTTTCCAGAGCTATCTACATCAACAAATACTTCCTCTGATATTTCTTTCGTTCGCGCAACCTTACCCTCTTGTACCTTGATGTAAATAGCCCTTGCACTCGTACTAATTGAGACCTCATGTCCTCTCATTTTGCTTTTACCTTTCTATCTTCTTCCCTCAACCAGACAGCTGTTATCACAAGGAGATAATCTCTTCTTTCCTCAAAAATGACATCCAAAACATTTCTTCCAAAATCTCTCATGTATCTTTCTCGTTTGGGATTTTTAGTTGGTAACTTATAATGAGGCTCAGAAAGGGTAAACTTAATTTCTTGGAGAGTTATCCCCCCTCTCCTTCATTCTGAGTTTTGCATGATCAGTTAAGACAATAGGTTTGGACATTTAAAGTATACCATAATATGCACCAAATTTCAACCGATACAAAATATGCGAAATTGGGGACGTTCCTATTATCTACTCAAAACAGAATCGGCCTTTTCTTAGGTTTACGTAGTTGAAAATCAAACATCTTTAAAATTCCAATTATTCTCATATTCCTCAATAGTCGGTGTTAGAATGGGATACTTTTCATTTTTAAGACCCACACGAAAAGTTCTCATTTTATTTTCACGACTATGTGAGGCTTTAGCATCAAGCCACAACTTGTGCTGTAGTTTTACATATTGAGCAACTACTCGGTTTGGAACAATGAAAAATCTAAAACTTTGACCTTTTTTGTCTATATTAACGAAACAATAATAGAGTTTGGGATCAATTAAATGTTCATGTTTTTCATTCATTATCCAAGCACTGACATAGTTTCCAAATAATTTCGAGGAACCCCCAGCGCTTCTGCTACTTAGATAGTTTGTTTTGACTTCTAGTTTAAACATCTTACCTGTTTTAGAATCGGAAACCAAAATATCAATACTCTTAGTGTGTCCGAGCGTTAAATTAGCATCATAACCACGCAGTGCTAATTGTGACAAAACTGCAAACTCACCCGCTAAAGAAACTGAATTTTTATTTAAGTTGTTTGTCATCAATATACGTGGAGGCAATTAGGACGTTTCTATTTTCCACTATAGGCTTGAATGACAGGATTCAATGCGACTTTTGGGTTGAAGGGTCTTTGGTGGGTGAATCCTGGGTTGTTTTCTCTGGCTCGGTCTTATTTTCCTCGGACAAGGTCAATAAATAATTCCTCAAAACGCGGATCTGCTCGTTCTCGTTTCCGTCCAAGATATCGGGAGGGCCGGAGTTATCAAAATCGTTTGGATCGAAATAGGTCGGCATCTTCGTCCCCGGCAAAAGCACCGCCGGATTCTTGAGCCATTCTGAAATCCACTGGGGCTTTAATCTCTCTTTTGCGAGTGCAAAGTTCGGGGCCCATCGGTCCGGAGTGCCGGGAGGGAATTTGTTCCCGACACTATGGCACTGGGCACAATCAAAAACCTCTTTGGAGAAAAGCTTTTCGGCGGCTTGATGTTCTTGAGGAGTTAGGCTTGCGTCGACCTCCTCGGTAAAAGGAAACTCTTCATGATCCAGTTCATTAAAATATTTGACCAGAGCGTTTAACCGTGTGGCGTTAAAATTGAACGTGGGCATCCTGACCTTAAGCCACGGGCGGATCGTGGAAGGCTCGTGGAGGAAATGAAACAACCAAACGGTTTGCACCTTTTTTCCTTCGCCGATCAGATTCGGGGGACTGAAATTGGGCATCATCGCATCCGCCTCGGCCTCACTTCGATTGTCATACGTGACAAGCCAATCTTTGATGGTGGGCTGGATTGCCCCTCCCTCCCCTTCGATAATATGGCACCCTTGGCAGTTATAGAGGTGAATGACTTTCTCACCCGCTTCAAGGTGGAGGTTCCGGGTTGTGCGCGGCATTTTCTTGCTTTCGACAGAAGCACTATCCACGAGTCCCACGAGCGCCGTTGTCACGGCGTCGACTTCTTCGTCGGTAAAATTAAAATTGGGCATTTTTAATTTTTCATCGGGGAGTTTCACCTTCCCTTCATCAAATATCCTCGGATTCCGTAATTTTTGGTCAAACCAAGCGACATTGGTGTGATCCAGATGGATGAGCCCGAAATCGAGTTTATGGACCGACTTGCTTCCTTCCTCTGTCAGTTCCGTTCCGACAGGATTGGCATGTTCAAATCCTCTGATATCGTGGCAGGCATAGCAGCCGTAATGACTCACGAGCCGTTCGCCGACAAACGTCAGTTTTTGATCCACAGCCATCGATGAGAGCTTACTTTTTGCCTCCGTGAGCGGCTCCATCTTGGTCAAGAATCCCAACAAAATCTCATCGATCGTTTGTTCATTCACTTTTGGAACATCCTTTTTGTCGAAAGCATCATTTCGATCGGAGACGAGATATTCTGCAATGTCCGCCGCTTCCTGGTCTGTGAGTCGCAGATTAGGCATTCGTGTTTGGGGGTTGTATCTCGCAGGGTCTTTAATCCAGTGATATACCCACAATTTTCTTGTCTTGGAGCCGAGGCCTATCAGGTTAGGTCCTTGCTGACGCCTTAAGAGATCACGCGTGAGTGGTTCCTTGACCGGATTGGGTTGGATCTGGTGGCAACCGAGGCACCCGAGAGATGCGACAAGTTCCTTTCCTTTTTCTACGTTCCCTTGGACGGGGATCGGCTGCATGGCAAACGTTTCGCTTTTGTCAAAAAGGTAATGAACCATGGCGAGGATTTCCTGCTGGGTCCGCTTTTTGGACTCAGGATCACTGTTATTGGTCTGGTTAAAAAATGAAGGCATCCAGGTATTGTGCCGGAAAGAGCGGGGGTTCTCGACCCATTTGTAAGCCCACTCCTTCGTTAATTTGGATTCTAGTTTTCTTAAGGTAGGAGCGGATTTGGGCCAATCTTCGAATTGTTTGATCAAATGACAGTTAAAACAGCCCGCCTTCTCGACCAAGTGAATCCCTAAATTCAGTTTCTCTGCTCCCCGGATGCTGACCTGACTCGCGTGGCATTTAAAACATCCCGCTTCCGTATATTTAAGAGGGAGCATCGGTTCATCCCAAAGCTCCGTCTTTGTCCACTGGTACTTTCTTTTCCACTCCTCCCCTTGCTTAGCGGAAGAGGGGGTGTGGACGGAAGACGAGAAGTCTGTTCCGCGGCCTCGGCCTCCATGGCAGACCGTGCATCCAAATTCTTCTATGGGGTGCGGTGAATTTTTACCAAGAAAAAGATCAAGATTGGGGTGAGTCCTGTACGGCTGAGGAGCGTCCTTATAATCAGGATTTGTAATCCCGAGGTGACAGGTCATACATCGATCTACCTTCGGGACCTGCATGAAGTTCACGTTGTCCGTGACGTCTCTTAAGACAATTTGCTGAATTTTTACATTCGGATTGGCAAAATCGATGATGGGAAAATCGCGGACTTTGTCCGCAATGCGATTGGCAAGCGACATCGCGGAGGGATCAACGGCCTTCAGTTTTCTCTCCACAATATCTTTTTGCGAGGTGATTTGATGCAGTTCACGTTCAAGGGCGCGCAGATCCTCTGAAGCGCGGTCGATGAAGGCCTCTTTTTCTTTAAATTTTTGATTCGCTGTTTCAAACGCCAGTTTAAGGTCTTTCACTTCTTGGTCCAGTTGACGATATTCTTTTTCGGCGGCCCCAAGGTCTTTTGACTTTTCTACTTTTGCCGATTCGTAACGGTACCTCGCGGCATCCAGTTTGGCCTTCGCCAATCTATAGTCGTGCTCGGTCAGGTCGTTTTTGGCGCTGAGAGGTGTCATCTCTTTTTTAAGAGTCAGAAGCGTAGAGTGATTGGCGTCGAAATCTTTTCGGGCCTTTTCCATCTTTTTCAACAAGGTTTGGTATGCTTCCTGACTTTCAAGGGCGCGGTGTGCCTCTTCGTATTTGGCTTTCGTTTTTGTGATTTCAAGGGCCCGGAAAACGGTTTGATGGTGCTTCCACTGACGGACATAGTCGCTCAAGAAAAGCCATCCAAGGGAAAACAGGAGGAGGATGCTGGATACGGAAAAAATGAGGTTTAGCGTGTTCCGGTTGTAGTGGCGTTCGTCGGGTAGCACTTCATTCTCTATATATTAAAGAAAAACTCAGGAATCGCGATGAGGTATTTAATATTGAAAGTCCACCGTAAAAACATCTTCATCGGCAGACTGACCCCCACAAGGAGTAGCACGACAAAGACGCTATAGCGAAGCGCCCCTAAACTTTTGTAGATACCTTTAAAGAGTGTTTTCGCGAGGAGCGGAGGCAAAATGACAAAGTAGGACGCCACCAGGACAACCCCCGGCAGCTCCCGAAGAATGATCGCGTGGGGCAGCGGACGTTTCAACCCAATCATATAAAAGTACTCCGACAAATTCACGTTTGCCAAGGCCTCTAGTTTGTTCACATCCCAAACTTCAAAGGGGCCGAAGAAATTCCAGTTCGGGCCGCGAAGGAATGTCCCGACGCTGATGAGGAATATCCAGAAAAGAAGCCACCCCGAGAGGAAAATGGAGATGGCCATTTTTCTTTCTTTGAAGGAATAATAGCCGCGCCCTTTTTTGTTATTGTCCAAATAAGGAATACTCATGAGTCCCAAAATAATCACCGTCGGAAAGAGAACGCCCGCGAGCCACGGGTCGAAGTAAACCAGCATCTCCTGAAGGCCCAAAAAATACCAAGGGGCTTTCGACGGATTCGGGGACACCGCAGGATTGGCCGGTTCTTCCAGAGGAGCCTTAAGAAGTATGGACCATACAATCAAAAGGATCGTACAGAGAATGAGAGAGATAAATTCGACATAAACAAGGTCAGGCCAAACGAGAACCTTTTCTTTGGCATCGACGGCTTCCTGAGGTTCTTTCCCCTCCTCTGCCCTCGCATCATTTTCATAGGCCTGCTTCATACTGAACCACAAAAAAAAGTTGACCAGAAATAGGAGGCCGACAATGGGGATATTATCCGGCTTCGTCACGATTTTCCTGAAATTCGGGTCGGTGAGCCCAAAGGCAAAAAAGGCGATCATGAATGAGAAAAGGAGGATGCCGCCCACGTTGGTCCAAAGTTTGTAGAGCCTTAACTTTTTGTTGATTTTGAAAAGAATGTCGGTCGGCGGGAACATGAAAACGGTGAAAACCAAAAGGAGGGGAAAAAGGACCCGAGGTTTTGTGACGCTATTGATGAAGGCTTTAAAGGCTTCCATATTATAACGGCGTTGAGATGCCCCCGTCCTTACGCACGCGCCAAAAATGAACCGCCATAAAAATCATGATGATAAAAGGAAGGCCGATGCAATGCAAGCACATAGATCGTAAAAGCGCTCCCTCTCCAACGAATCGACCGCCGAGTAACGCAAAACGGGCATCACTCGAGGGGGTGATAAAATTAACATCTCCCAGGGCGAGAAGTGAGGATCCCGGCCCCGATGTCCCCAGAAGGGGTGATGCTCCGGCCATATTGGACCCCACCGTAATGGCCCAGATCGCGAGTTGATCCCAAGGGAGTAAATAGCCTGTAAAACTGAGGAACATGGTTAGGACGAGGAGAATCACGCCGACAACCCAGTTGAATTCTCTGGGGGGCTTGTACGCTCCGGTCATAAACACGCGAAACATATGAAGCCAGACCGAAATAATCATTAAATGCGCTCCCCACCGATGGATTTCCCGCATCACTCCTAAAGGAACCTGTTCTCTTAAATCAACAATGTCGCCATAGGCGTATTCAACAGTCGGCCTGTAATAAAACATGAGGAGTATCCCCGTGACCGAAAGAACGAGGAATATAAAAAACGAAAGGCCCCCCATACACCAGGTGTATCGGACTTTCACCCCGCTCACCGGTATCCGAGCCGGATGCAAATGCAAAAACACGTCGTTTAAGGTGATCATCATGCGCTGCCGACGCGTGCGGGGAATGCCGGTACGGAATATTGACTTTGAGACTTGGGTTTCGGAAGCTTTACCGAGAATGCTTTTCTTCTTGCCTGGATCCGCCATCGCTTCCTCTCCTTTAATGAGCCCCGTTAGAAATGCGATTTCTAACGGGGTGAGGCCATCCTTGACATCAAAGATGTCAAGGATAAGGACGAATTAAACCCCGCCCGCTTTGCTTCGCAAAGCGAAGCAGGCGGGGTAAATTCAGCCAGAGACTTATGTCGCTTTCGCTCCATAAGTCTCGGCTTCATGTTAAGATAAATGAGTTAGGATCTGCCCACTGACCTTTTTCATACTGAAATTTTACCGTTTTATCGATGACAATCTCACCCTCAAGGGAGAGGGATATTCTGAACCGCTCCAAAGGCCTGGGCGCAGGGCCTTCAAAATTGACCCCTGTTTTATAATATCCGCTTCCATGGCAGGGGCATTTGAATTTATTCTCATTCGGCAGCCAATTGGGGGTACAGCCCAAATGCGTGCACACGGTGGAGAGGGCATAGAGCTTTTCGGAATCGCGAACAATCCAAACGGCGTACTGTCTCTTGAAACGCTCGGAGACTTCGCCGACGGTGTAGTCGCTCACAAAACCGGCTGAAAACGTCTGTTTCGGTTCGAAGAGGACATTCGGGAAAAGGTATCTGACTAACAGGGTTCCGAAACCCGCAACGACCGCCGCGAAGGCAGCCCACCCAAGGACCAAAATTTTCAAAAAGATGCGCCTGTCCATCGTTTCGGAAGGCACTTGTTCCTGACGGGTCACGGGGGTGGCGATGATGGGTTCGGGGTGATCGATTTCGTCTGTCATTTTAATTTTTCCAGAGCAAAAGCTCTCACTTTCATATTGCGGTCAGTCTTTGAGAGCTCGTCAAGCTTTGCATTCAATTCCGGTTCATTGAGTAAAGAAGCGGCTTCGATCGCAGAGAGCACAAGATAGTTTTGTTCGTCAGGATCGACCCGGGGAAACGCAGAAAGGTATTCTCGATCCAGCATCTTTAAGAGAATCGGTCTTCCTGTGCGATCGCCCATCTTTGCGAGTGAAAGGGCCGCTCCCCACTGAACATTGGGTTCAGCATCAACCAACGCTTTTTTTAATCTGTCAACCGATGAGGGGCTGGCAATATTTCCGATTGCGACAACAGCGATGGAGCGAATGTGGGCATCCGGGTGATTCAAAAACGGGTTTAAGACAGCGGCACCTCGCGGGTCCTTGAGCATTCCGACCGCATAGATCACCGCGGGTAAATTGGCCTCTTTTTCGTTCGCCAGGTCTTCTGTTAAGGGTTCAAAGAAAGTAGCTTTTCCGGTTCGCCCCATTGCCAGCGCCAAGTATTGGCGGACACGGCGATCATCTTCTTTTGATTTTCTAAAGGCGCTGATCACCTCTTGCGTGAAGCCTTCATCTTCTGGGATCCGTTTAGGACTCGCCAACATCTTAGAGAGTTCAAAGGCCGATTGCCAGCGTTTTGTCGCGCCTCCCATCCTCACGTCTTCCAAAAGATCATAAGCGGTTTGCTTTTCATGTGTCAAAAGCCGAATCGCGATAAACAGGATGGCGCAGGAGACAGCGATGATGAACGGTATGACAATGAGCGAATGAACCATGACTTGTTTAAACGGTTTTTCTTCGCTTTTGGGTGAAGGAGTTTCAGACATTTGAGATTTCATTACTCTTTCTTTTTTTCTTTGTCCTTTTCCTCATCTTCGAAGCCCCGGGCGGCCTTTTTGAACTCCCGGATTCCATCCCCGAGGGCCTTGCCGATTTCAGGAAGCCTTTTCGCCCCAAAAAGGACAAGGAGTATCACCAAAATGACAAGAAGTTCTCCGAATCCGACATTTCCCATCATCCCCTCCCTTTTTTCACTTACCGATCCCGATGAATGGTATACTCTGCGAGCTGCATGAGGCACTCCCGTGTTTCGTCTGCGCCAAGCTCGGTGATTTCCTTTTTTGCGGATTGAATGTATTCGTGTGCACGCTCCATGGAACGTTCCAAAGTCCCATGTTTTTCGATCAGACGACGGATCTCACCCGCCGCTTCTCCGTCTTGTGAATGAAGCACAATTTCCTTTAGCCTTTTCTTTTCAGTGCTTGAAATTTTTTCAAGAAGATAGATGAGCGGGAGGGTCGGCTTCCCTTTGCGGATGTCCGTCCCGAGAGACTTTCCCATCTTTTTTTCATCCCCCACCAGGTCAAGGCAATCATCGATGATCTGGAAGCCGATGCCGAACTGAAGGCCGTAACGGGAAAGACGTGCGATTTCTTCCGGTCCCGCTCCACCCAGAAAAGCACCGAGTTCGCACGCACTCCCCATGAGAGACGCGGTCTTCCGTTCAATCATGGTGACGTAGTTGGCCTCGGAAAGGGTGAAATCGTACCGTCTTTCGAGCTGAGACAATTCCCCCATGCAAATGACCCTTGCCGTTTCAGTCAAGGCTCTCGAGACTTTCCTTTCCTCAAGCTCCGAAAGAATGATGAAGGCCTTCGCGTATAGATAATCCCCCATCACTACAGAAACCTCATTCCCCCATCGGAAATTGAGGCTCAAATTTTTCCGTCGAATCATCGCTTCATCCAACACATCATCATGAATGAGCGTTGCGGTATGAAGGAGTTCAACCGCTGTGGCAAGCTTGACGATGTCCTGAGAAATGCGTCCTCCCACCCTTGCGGAAAAGAGGACGAGGGCGGGCCGGAGCTTTTTCCCCTGTTCGCCCAAAAGGAATTCAAGGATGGTGGAACTGAAGCTGTCATATCCCTTGAGTTCTTTTTCAAACTCTTTGTCTACATGAAGCAGTTCTTTTTCAATCGGTTGATATATCTCGGAGAGTTTCATCGTCATCCCGTCCAATGAGGGCATGACTTGTGGAGGCCACAAGCCGACATAAGTCATTCGCCCGAATTGAACCCCGCCTGCTTCGCTTTGCGAAGCAAAGCGGGCGGGGTAAATTCAGCCAGAGACTTACGTCGCTTTCGCTCCGTAAGTCTTGGCTTCATTTATTTTGTTGCATAGTAGAGGCCGATCGCTCCGGGTGCGAAGGCCTTGAACAGGACTTCCCGGAAACCGGTCGCACGTAGCCTTTCACAAAATTCTGTTGGGGTCTGAAAACCGAGAACAGAATTTTTTAGATAAAGGAACGGACTGAGGGTTCCGACGGTGAGAAGTCCTATCAGAGGGACGGCCCCCCTCAGATAACATCGATAAATAAACCCCGTGAGACGGTGGGTTGGACGATTGATTTCCATAATGACCGCACGTCCTCCCGGTTTCAGAACCCGGTACATCTCTCTCAGGCCCTCGTCCAGATCGATAAGATTTCGCATTGAGAAACCGCTCGTCACATAATCAAAGATATCTGCCCGAAATGAAAGACACTCGGCATTTCCCAAAAGAAGTGAGATGTCCTCTTCTTTTCCAAGCCGTTTGAGTTTCTTTTTGGCCAGATCCAGCATCCCCTTCGAGAAATCGACGCCGATCACCTGTCCCTTGCCGTTCAAGCGCCGTGAGAACTGAAGGGCAAGCTCTGCGGTCCCTGTGCAGATATCGAGGACTTTCGCATCCTCTTTGTCCACAATCCGGGAAGCACATCTCCTCCAGTGTCCGTCAAGAAAAAAGGTAGAGGCGGTGTTGAAAAGATCGTAACGGGGGCTGATCCGGTCAAACAGACCCTTGACAAATCCCTCGGTTTTCTCCATCAGAACCGTTCCATCACTTTCGTAATCACTTCTGCACTCCTTTCAAGATCTCCCTCGGAATGGGAGAGACTCAAAAAGGAGGATTCAAAAGGAGAGGGCGGGAAATAAAGCCCCTCCTTCAGGCACTCATGAAAGAAAAAGGAGTACTCTCTCTTATCCAGATGTTTCACCTCTTCAAATGAAGCGGCGGAGTCGATGCCGAAGAATGGCGTGAGGAGCGAACCGACTCTATTCACGCATCCTTTCGCCCCCTTTTTTGAAAAGGCCTTCCGGAAAGCGTCCTCGAGAAACGCCCCTTTTTCCTCAAGGGATTCGTAGGTGTTTCGTCGAGACAGAATCTCAAGCGTCCTATTTCCTGCGGCCACGGAAAGAGAATTCCCCGAAAGGGTCCCGGCCTGATACACAGGACCTTCCGGGGCGAGGAGATCCAAGATTTCTTTTTTCCCGCCGAATGCGCCGGTCGGAAGTCCTCCTCCGATCACCTTTCCAAGGAGGGTAAGATCCGGAATCACCCCGTAACGTTCCTGAGCCCCTCCCCGCGAAACACGGAAACCGGTAATCACTTCATCAAAAATGAGGAGACTCTGAAATCGCTTTGTGATTTCACGAAGGCCCTCTAAAAACCCCGGTTTCGGTAACACCACTCCCATATTGGCCGCGACCGGCTCTACAATCACACAGGCTATTTCATTCCCCTCTTTCTGAAAGACCGCTTCGACGGCGGCAAGATCATTATAGGGAACCACGCGTGTTTTCTCCAAAACTCCCCGCAGAAGCCCTGCGCTCGTCGGGACCGAAAGACTGAGTGCCCCGGACCCCGCTGCCACAAGAAGATTGTCCACATGGCCATGGTAACAGCCTTCGAATTTAAGGACCTTCTCCCTCTGTGTATAAGCGCGTGAAAGACGCAGCGCACTCATCACCGCTTCCGTCCCGGAACTGACAAGGCGCACCTTTTCAATCGACGGCATAAAATCACGAATACGTTGGGAGAGCTTCACCTCCCCTTCCGTGGGTGCGCCGAAGCTCGTTCCCTTGACAAGCGTTTTACGGAGGGCGTCGACTACTTCGGGATTTGCGTGCCCTAGAATCAGGGGTCCCCAGCTCATGACATAGTCGATGTATTCTTTTCCATCGATATCATAAATTTTAGAGCCGAGCCCCCTCTCCATAAAAAGAGGGATCCCTCCAACCGCCTGAAATGAGCGGACGGGAGAATTGACGCCTCCTGGGATCAGCGTCTTTGCTTCTTCCCAGAGCGCTTCATTTTTTGTGAGAGACACTTTTGATTCGGGTATGGTTTTCATCCCTGTCCTTTTTTAAGAGCTGGGCCACTTCTTTTGCAAAATAGGTAATGAGGATGTCAGCACCGGCCCGGCGGATGGAAGTGAGAAGTTCCATCTTCACACGGTCCTCGTCGAGAAACCCTGCTTTTGCGCCCGCTTTGACCATCGCATATTCCCCGCTCACACAGTACGCCGCAAGGGGAACCCCGAACATTTGCTTGGCGCGATAAATCAAATCCAGATAAGGAAGCGCAGGCTTCACCATGAGGATATCCGCCCCCTCTTCCAGATCAAGTTGCATCTCCCGCAGCGCTTCACTCGCATTTGCGGGATCGAGTTGATAACTGGAACGGTCTCCGAAACCAGGTGCACTGTGGGCCGCATCCCTGAAAGGCCCATAAAGACTGGAACAATATTTGCTCGAGTAAGAGAGGATCGGGATATGGGAAAAGCCATGGTCATCCAGCTTTTTCCGGATGGCGGCAACCCGGCCGTCCATCATGTCACTCGGAGCCACCATGTCGGACCCCGCCTCCGCCTGCGACAAGGCAATTTGTGCCAGAAATTCCAATGTCTTGTCGTTATCGACCTGAAATTCATCGGCCCCGCCCCCTTCCACAACGCCACAGTGACCGTGGGTGGTGTAGGCGCAGAGACAAACATCTGTAACGACCGAAAGATCCTGGATCTCTTCCTTGATGGCCCGGACGGCTCTCTGAACGATTCCCTCCTTCGCATAAGCGCCTGATCCCTGAGCATCCTTTTGATCAGGAATTCCGAAAAGGAGAATGGCGGGAATTCCCAGATTCCGAATCTCTTCAACTTCCGGAAGGAGTTCATCAATCGAAAAGTGAAATTGTCCCTCAAGCGACGGAATCGGAGACCGAATCCCCCTTCCCTCGACGACAAAAAGGGGCATCATCAGGTGATCTACCGAAAGGGTTGTTTCCCGGACCAGTCTCCGGAGCGATGCCTTGCGGCGGAGCCTTCTCAATCGTACAGTCGGAAATCCCATTTTAGTTTCCTTTCACCCCGTATGCTTCGCTTTGCGAAGCAAAGCGTGCGGGGTTCATTTCGAAAGCGTACTTTTTTCACAATGGCCTCAAGGAGTCCCTCGGTTGTATGACGTTTTGCCTCTATGGCCACACGAAGGCCATGGGAGCGGCACTGTTTTGAAGTCACCGGACCGATTGAGGCAACCCGCGTCCCGTTTACAAGAGCCTTGGGAGAAACGCGAGGGAAAAATTCAAAAAAATGGTCCACGCACGAAGCGCTCGTAAAGGTAATGATGTCGATTTCCCCTTTTTTAAACGCCTCTAAAATCGGACGAGACGAAAGAGACGATTTTCTTGAAGCATAAAGGGGTAAGACGGTCACGGAAGCACCCATTTTTTTGAGAGAGGAAGAAAGATGGGTCCGCGCCCCTCTCGCATGGAAAAGAAGAACTTTTTTGCCGCGGAGGTTCATCCGTTTCTCGCGGATCCGCGCCACAAGCCCCTCTTGCGTGTAGGTCCGCGGAACGAGCGAGACGGCAAGACCTCCTTTTTCCAAGGCCTCTTCCGTTTTCGGCCCGATTGCCGCAATCTTGAGATGTTTCAGCGCCCAAAGAGATTTCCCCAACTTTTCGTAATGGGACAGAAAAATCTGAACGCCATTCACGCTATTAAAGAAGCACCAATCGTACTCATGGAGTGAAGCAAAGAGCTTATCCAGTTCCTTTTGTTTTCCTAAAGGGACGATTTCACTTGTCGGAAGGGAAAGGATTTCCGCTCCTTTTTCTTCAAGAATTCTCGCAAAAGATTCCGTCTGTCCTTTGGGTCGCGTGACAAGGACCCTCTTTCCAAAAAGAGGTTTTGACTCATACCAGTTGAGGAAACGGCGAAGACGAACGACCTCTCCAACGACGAAGACGGCAGGAGGGTGAATTCCTTTCGAGACACGGACAATCGTTTTTAGCGTGCCCGTCACTGTTTTCTGGCGGAAACTCGTCCCCCATTCAATCAGGGCGCAAGGGGTCTTCGCAACTCTTCCATGGCTGACCAACCCCTTCACAATTTCCGGAAGTCTTCGAACTCCCATCAGGAAAATAAGCGTGTCGACGCCTGTCGCGAATTTCTCCCACTGAAGACGGGACACTTCCTGATCGGGCCGTTCGGTTCCTGTAAAAATGCCGACGCTTGAAGCATAGTTTCTATCCGAAACAGGAATCCCGGCGTAAGCGGGGCCGGCAATAGCGCTCGTGACCCCCGGCACCACCTCAAACGGGATTTTGTTCTTCGCCAAAACCATCGCCTCTTCGGAACCCCTTCCAAAAAGAAACGGATCCCCGCCTTTAAGGCGGACGATCTTTTTCCCGTCTTTTCCGAATTGAATGAGAAGCTGGTGAATCCGGTTTTGAGGCGTCGATTTTCCCCCTCCGCGCTTTCCGACATATATTTTTTTCGCCCCTTTCGGGGCAAACTGAAGTAGCAAAGGATTGACAAGGTCATCATATAAGACGACCTCCGCCTCCAAAAGCCGCTCTTTGCCCTTAAGGGTCAGAAGTCCAGGATCCCAAGGACCCGCCCCGACAAGACTTACCTTACCTTTTGTCATTCAAAAGCTCCTCTGCCCCCATCGCAAAAAACTTTTCCCCTAATTCTTCGCCCACTTCGGCAGCATCTTTCTTGGATTGGAGAGCCGAGCGGATTTCCTTTTTGCCGTCTTCACTCATCAGAACTCCCTTTAAACAAATTTCCTCCCCTTTTGTCACCGCAAGTGCACCGAGAGGAAGCTGGCATCCGCCGCCGAGATGAGAAAGAAATGACCTTTCCGCCGTCACACACCGCCGGGTATCAGGATCATCCAGACGAGAAACGATTTCCTTCACAGCCTCTCCATTCCGCCGGATCTGAACCGCAAGAGCCCCCTGTCCCGGCGCCGGAAGCATGACTTCAAAAGGGATCGGCCAGACCTTTTTCAGATCCATACCGATACGCCGGAGTCCTGCCAGAGCAAGGACCAATGCGTCAAATTCTTCGTCCCTGAGTTTGCGAAGCCGCGTCTCCAGATTTCCCCGGATCCCAACGACTTCAAACGTTGGATTAAAATGAAGGAGCTGCGATTTCCGCCGTGTGCTCCCTGTTCCGATCTTTGCCCCTTGACGAAGCGCCGAAAGGGGCCGACCCTCCTCCGTCACCAAACCATCCTGAGGATTTTCACGCCGGGTCACGGCCGCAATCTGTAACGCGTCCGGACTTTGGGTCGGAAGATCCTTTAAGCTATGAACAGCGATATCCACTTTTTCCGAAAGGAGTGCCTCTTCAAGTTCCTTGGTGAAAAATCCGACCTCTTCAGCATGCCGCATGAGAAGCTTGTCGGTTTTGTCCCCTCCTGTACGGATTCTTTCGAGTCTAAAATCGATTTTCGGAAAAAAAGTTTTCAGTCGGATCCGAACCTCTTCGGCCTGGGCGAGGGCGAGAGCGCTTCCACGTGTTCCGATAACGACTTTATCCACCGGAAAGTATCGGCTGAAGAAGATCGGTCACCTTCGCCGCCTCGGCCTCAATCAGCGAAAGGCCTTTCTCCACCTCTTTGGCCCGTTCTTCATACCCCGAGCGTGTGATTTTCTCAAGGTCATCGATATCATACAGGAAAACATTTTCAACCCGGTTTGCGGCCGGATCAATATCTCGCGGAACCGCAATATCGATCAGAAAAAGAGGTTTCCCACGCCGTTTCTTCATGACCTGCACCACCTGCTCTTTGGTGACCACCACATGGGGTGCAGCCGTTGAGCTGATGGCAATATCCACCTTTTCCAAATTTTCCAATAAATGATCAAAGGTGACCGCTTTCCCTTTGAGTCTCTTCGCCAACTCCTCCGCCCGAAGGAGGGAGCGGTTTGAAACAAGAATGGAACTTGCTCCCGCTTTCAGAAGATGACGGGCGGTCAGTTCCCCCATTTTTCCCGCTCCGATGACAAGAATCGTGCGATGAGAAAGGTTCCCAAAAATCTTCTCCGCCATCAGGGCCGCGACCGAGCCGACAGAGCAAAGCCCGCGCCCGATCCCCGTCTCACTCCGCACCTTTTTGGCAACCCGTAGCGTGCGCTGGAAAAGGAGATGGAGCACCTTCTCGACCTTCTTTTCCTCATGGGCTATCTGATAGGCCTGCTTCACCTGACCGGCGATTTCGCTTTCCCCCAGGACCAGAGAATCAAGCCCTGAAGCGACCTTAAAAAGATGTTCGATCCCTTTTTCACCGCTCATCACATAAAGAGACCTGTCAAATTCGGACAAATCGATCTCATGGTAATGTGCAAGGAATTCCTTCACTTTGGAGAGTTCACCGTCCATACTTGAAAGAAGCGTATAGAGTTCAGTTCGGTTGCAGGTCGAAAGAAGCACGCAGGATGAAAGACCGGTGGAACGCGTAAAGGCGGAGAGTGTCTCCGGAAGTTTTGAAGGAGAAACTGAAAATCGCTCCCGTAGTTGAACCGGCGCGGTCTTATGACTGAGTCCTATGACGACAAAACTCTTCTTCTGATTCATTTTAAATTCAAAACCCGAAGCATGGTGGGGTGTTCGACCCCAACGAACGTCACAATAATCCAGAAGAAATAAAGGATCGAAAGTGCCATCGTTTTTCTTCCATGAATCTGATCGAGCCGCCTCCCCAAAAAAAGGGCTCCATAAAGAGCCCACGTGATGAGCGCAAGGATCACCTTTGGGTCTTTACCGACAAAATAGCCTAGGGCTGTTTTAGACCAGAAAAGACCGAAAAGGACCCCGAATGAATAAAGAAGTGCCCCGAGGGACACAAAACGACTATTCGCCTCTTCGAGAAGTTCAAGAGACGGGAGTCGTCGAAAAAAACGCCCGATTCTTTTCCATTTAATCTGACGCTCAAGGACAAGGTACATGACTCCCGTAATAAACGCCAGCGCAAATGCGGCGTAACTTAGAAAAAGGAGCGCCGTATGGAGCCCCAAATAAAGCTGCGACTGAGATCCGGTCCAAAAGACCTTCTGATGCACATGGAAACTTGCAAACAAAATCAGAAAAAAAACAAGCGGGAGCACGAAGGCCCCCAAAATCCGGATCCGGTAGCGAAACGTCGAGAGATACGAGGCCAGAACGACCGACCAGGCAAAAAAAGTGCTCGCTTCAAAGGTGTCTCCCGTCGGAAAGTTCCCCGCTCTAAAGACAGAGATCGTTAGAAAAAGAGAATGAAGAATAAATCCGGTAATCCAGAATCCTTTTCCAAGTGTCAAAAAAGGGCCTTTTTCTGTCGCGAGATATCCAAAATAGGATAGCCCCCCGACAAGATAAAGGGTCGCCATGCTGCAAAAAAGACTTAAGGGACCGTTCATGAAGCGTTTCCTTCAAAAAGAATTTCCCGAATTCTCTTTTTGGCCTGACTTCTCTTTCCCTTCCGAACCAGAGCGAGGACGTTGGAAGCGATCACCTTTTCAAAAAGGGCCTTCCGCAAGCGCTGTGAAGGAATCTTTCGGATCGCTTCCTGCCGTATCTTTGACATCAGACTCAAAAACTCCCCAAATTCCTTTCCATAGGCCTTTTCAAGATCTCGCCTAATTTTTTTGGAAAGAGCGGGGCTTGCGCCGTTCGTCGAAATGGCAATCGTTAAAGGCCCGCGGCGGAAAATGCTCGGCACCGTAAAGGTGCAATCGGCCGGCTGGTCCACGACATTCACAAGAAACTTCCTCTTACGACAGAGGGCGGCAATCTTTGAATTCGCCTGCCCGTTGTCCGTCGCCACAATTGCAAGGGAAAAGTCGTTCAGATATTTCACCTTGAAATGGTCTCGGATCAGGCGAACTTTTTTGATCCGGCTGAGCTTTTCAAGGGCCTTGTCTACTCTAGGAGAAATGACGGTTGGATCCGCCCCTGCAAGGAGGAGTCCTTTCACCTTCTGAAAGGCGACCTTTCCCCCTCCCACCACAAGGCATTTTTTTCCCCTAACGTCAAGATTGACTGGGTAATACATATCTTTTTATGATAACGCCTTATCACGGATTTGTCAACGTTAGAGAGGGGCTTTCAATGCAATTCATAACCTATTGTC
>Ga0209824_10000746_pt1 | contig 19742 bp, 18 predicted proteins | sample VDWuncwatermetaG_FD_184124 | JGI IMG/M metagenome (GOLD analysis project Ga0209824, IMG submission 184124) | Wastewater microbial communities from Netherlands to study Microbial Dark Matter (Phase II) - VDW unchlorinated drinking water (SPAdes)... ... | reverse complement strand
CACTTGCTTGAACATACGCATAACAACCGGTTTGCAGGCTTGATGGATCAATTTATGCCGAAGTGGCGGTTCTATAAAGAGCAGTTAAACAGCTTACCTGTCCGGCACGAAGATTGGAGTTATTGATCTTGCATTTAATTGAAAGCCAAGCCAGTACACCTGCTAGATAGCCGTAAATAAAAAACTTTCAACGCGGCAAGCCCACTTTCAAATACACGTGATCATCGCCATCGACATTAAAACCGTGTGCGTAGCCCAGCGTTACGCCCAGCCCCAGCAAATCATAGCCGATGAGTGCTTCGGCGTTCCATTCCAAGCCCGCACTATTTTTAAATTGCGTGTTTTCATGCGCATTCCACGCATCGCCGCTTTCGGCAAATAGTGTGAGCGATTGCCGCCCCACACCGAGCGGCGGCACGAACATGCCATCGTAAACCATGCCCAGCGGGATGCGCCATTCGAGTGTGGCGATACCAAAATTTGTCCCCGTGAGTGACGCTAACCCAGTGGGATAACCGCGTAACGGAATATCTCTGCGCGCTAAACCCGTCTGCCCGCTGAGCGCACTGATGGTTTCACTTTCGCCGCCCAGTCGATAAGGGCGGATGCCGCTGCCGCCAGATGCGCCATGTGCTTTAAATTGCAGTGCATGGTTGCCGCCCAGCCCAATATATTCGCTCCACGCTAGGCGTGCAGTATTGCCGCTGTAAAAACTTTTGCCCATGCCGTCGTAACTTTCTGCGACCAAATTTATTTCACGTCCGTCCACTTGGCTGATGGAGTGTTTGTAAAATTCGGTGTTGTCGTAACGCAAAATTGCGCCGGTAATCGTGTCGTTAAATGTCGCCTGTAAACGGTTGTTGGCGACCTCCTCCACTTTTATTTTTTCGCTGGCAACGCCCGCTGCAAGGGTGATGCTGGAATCTAAACTGTTGAAACTGTGCTGCGCCAAAATTTGGTAGCGCGTTTCTTCATCGCGCAAACGGGGCGGTGCCGCATCAACCTCATCCGCCAAGAATTGCCGTTGCGCGGACACGAATAATTTATTGTAGAAATTGTATGAAACCAGTCCGCCCAATTGTTTTTGCTCATCGTAATACAGCGGGATCGCGCTCCACTCATGAAAACCCAACGCGTCTGCACCATTGATAATGACACCTAAATATGACGTGCTGTTTTCATTGCGATCAATCAACGGAAACCACGAGCGCGGCCTGAGCGTGGGCAGCGGCGAGTAATCTTTTATATTGGTATAAGGCGCGGGCGGGCTTATATCCGCGACCCCTTCTTTTTTTAATTGCGTTTCGGTACTCCGTGCCGCGCTTGAAATAACACGAGGCTGCAAAGCGACAATCGCCGTGCCTGTGGGCGTATATTCCACCAGACTATAACTTTTATCCAGCATTACAGCGGCCTCCATCACGGCGGAGTGGGTGTTGCTTACAGTTTCAATACGGGGTGTTCCTAGATTAGTGTTGCCGAGTTGAATACGACGCAGATTCCATATTTTTTCATGATCGGAAATAAAATAAATTTCGCTGCCATCGTTAGAAAATCTGGGGCGCGTTTCGATCTCGGCATTACTCGTCAGCATTTGCCATTGCTGGCTGTGCAGATCAAACAACTCCAAATTCCAACCCGTATTTTTTCGCAACACCGAGGCCACTAATTTTTGATGATCTGGCGACCATGCGATATTTCCCAAGGCCTCGCCCGGTGGCAAAGTGGCAAGCCGCTGTGGATTTTTTCCATCTGCATCCAGCAACACCAAATGATTAATGTCTCGCTCTAATTGCACGGCAGCGATGGCCTGCCCATCTTTGCGCCAAGCAGCTCGCGCGTATCGGGCACAGTGCGTGAGCCGTTCTGGTTTTTTCATGGCTATTCTCCACCGATATAAATCCGTGTAACCGTTGGTGTTATCGCAAATCACGCCACGGCTTAACAACATACCCGCATCATCGTGCCAATCTACATCCGAGACAAAGTTCGCTTCAAACAAAGACTCCACCATGCCATTATCCCCACGCAGGCGGCGCATCTCTGGGTGAGAAGATGCATCATCGTGATAAAAATATAAATCGCCATTGCCCGCTGCAGACAAGAAAGCGTTGGAGTAAGGCGCGTCGTAAATCGTACGGGAATGAGTGGCCGCTTGCTGTTTGATGCGGGTTAGTTGCGGCTCAAAACGCTGCTTCAAATATTGCTGAAACTCTGCCCACACAAGCTCCGCAGATTTTCCAAAAACTTTTTTAGAGCGCGTTTCCATGCGCCAAGGAAAAAAGTTATCGCCGTATGTTTCAATATAAAGTTTGACCCGCTCAGCCCCATACCGCGCTTCCACAAACTCAAAAAAATACGCCCCATATAAATATTTCAGCCCATACGGCCAGCGCGTGTTGGAATCAAAACTAACTTCGGTCAATGAGCGCAACCCGCGCTGCACCTCCATCCGCATCATGGCCTCATACCACGCGCTATTTAATCGACCGATACTTTTATCTCCATCCAGACTATTTTTTGATTCGCTGTAGGTGGCGAAACCTTCCGTCACCCAACCTGGCGCAAATAATTGCGGGAAGGTGGCAAAGGCAAACACATTGCCCATGCGGCCAAATATGCGGCGAATACTTCGCGCACCGCTCCCCGCCATATCCAGCTGCAAAATATGCGTGTATTCATGTGTAAATAATCGTTCCATCCAAGAATGGTGATCCGCAAGCTGCCCGTTAACCGGCGTAGGCATAAAAATTCCCATGCGGTTATATAGCAGCGGACTGGCATAGCCATTGACCAAATCGGCGGTGTCCAGAATAGTCACTTCTGTTTTATCCCACGGCTGCCAGTCCAACCAAGCGGTTAATTTGACATGCACACGCTCGGCCAGTACGGCAAAATTTTGCGCGTATTCTTTTTGCTCGGCCTGATGATGAATGCGAAAGTGCGCGGTCTCCAGCGTTTTCCACTGCGCGGAAATGTCGGGTTGCAAAAGATTGGGGTCGCTCGGTGTATGCGCGAAAACAGCGGACGAAAGGGTGATGAAAAAAATAAAAATTGCCGCTATAAATTTATTCATGTTGATCCCTCTCTATTGCTCCCTCACCCTCGCTCCGCCCCCCAAAGAGATAGAGATGAAAAGCCCTTCCCCCTTTTTATTTATGCACTGCCATCAGTTGCTCATACTTGGACTGTAACTGCTCGCGTGTTTCCACGTAATCGGGATTCAGCGGAATACACTCTACCGGACACACCTCCACGCATTGCGGCGTGTCGTAATGGCCGACGCATTCGGTGCATTTTTTTGGGTCGATCACGTAGATGGTCTCGCCTTGCGAAATGGCATCGTTCGGGCATTCCGGCTCACACACATCGCAGTTGATACATTCATCGGTAATTAAAAGTGCCACGACTATCCTTATAAATTTGAATTCATTTTACGCTGAATATTTCGCGCTCAAGCGAGCAGCAACCGAAGGCGAAACAAACTGGCTGACATCGCCGCCAAAGCGCGCAATCTCGCGCACCATGCTGGCCGAAATAAAAGTGAAATGCTCGGCGGGGGTGAGAAATAATGTTTCCACATCGGGATGCAAACTACGATTCATGCCCGCCATTTGAAACTCGTATTCAAAGTCGGACACGGCGCGCAACCCACGCAACACGACACGCGCTTGCTGGGCGCGCACAAAATTCATCAGCAAACCATCGAACCCTATCACATGCACATTTTTGTAATCGGCGAAAATTTCCTGCGCCATCGCCACACGCTCAGCCTGGCTGAACATGGCGGTTTTGCGGCTGGATGCAACCGCCACCACCACCTCGTCAAACAATCCTGCGGCGCGACGCACCACGTCTTCGTGGCCGCGTGTGAGGGGGTCAAATGTTCCGGGGTAAATTACTTTAATCATGGTGATATGCTACCTTTTTATAAGCTGATAATGCACTGCACCTGCGCGCGCACGTTTCAATATTTTCCAATCTGCGCCCGCTTCAAACACCGTTCCGGTTTCGATATAGACCACGCTGTCGTCGTTCATTTTATCCATTAGCGTAGGCAATAGCTCCGGCAAAATGTTTTTCTGGAACGGTGGGTCAAGGAAGATCACGTCAAATTTTCCGCTGTCGCGCTGCAAATATTTCAGTGCGTCTTCGCAATGCAATTTCACATTTATGTCTGAAAATTTTTGTACGCTGGCTTGCAAAGCGGCAAACACTTTGCGGTTGCTTTCCACCATTACCACTTCTGCCGCGCCGCGCGAAGCCGCTTCCAGCCCCAGCACACCGCTGCCCGCGAATAAATCTAGGCAGCGTTTGCCGGCTAGATTTTGCCCCAGCCAGTTGAATAATGTTTCGCGCACGCGGTCGGGGGTGGGGCGCAAATCCGTCGCATCGGGAAACTCAATCAGGCGGCTGCGATGGTTACCACCAATAATTCTGACGCGATTAATTTACTTTGCCTCGCTGGTGTTTTTAACCGCCGCATCCGTCGTAGCAGCTTCTGGCGCGCCAACAATGACCGTTGCCATTTGTTCAGGATGCACGCGGCGGCTAAAAGCATCGCGAATTTTTGGCAGCGTAACCGCATCAATCTTGCCGACAAAATCGTCCAGATAAGTGAGCGGTAAATTATAAAATCCGATGACACTGAGGTGATCAACAATTTTTTTATTGCTGTCTAAACGCAGCGGAAATCCGCCGATAATATTTTGCTTGGCCGCCAGTAATTCGCTCTGCGTGGGGCCTTGTTCGACGAATTCACTCAAGGTGGCGCGCACTATTTTTAATGCTTCATCGGCTTGTTCTTTTTTAGTTTGCAAGCCAATCTGAAAAACGCCAGGTTCGCGCAACGGATGAAAATAGCTATACACGCTATAAGCCATGCCGCGTTTTTCGCGGACTTCGTTCATCAAGCGCGAGACAAACCCACCGCCGCCCAAAATATAATTGCCCACCAGCAGCGGAAAATAATCGGGGTCATTACGCGCCATGCCGGGTGCGCCGATCAAGATATGGCTTTGCGTGGCAGGGTGCGCGATGCGTTGCTCGCTGGCGACAATTTTTAGCGTAACGGGCGCAAGGTCTGCTCGATCGACGTGTGCGGGCAACTGCGCGGTTAATCTTTGGGCAATGGCCTCAGCTTCGGCTCGCGTCGCATCGCCCATAATCGCGACCACTGCCGTGCGCGCAGAGTAGTGTTGGCTGTAGAATTTTTTAACCTCTGCCTGTTGGATACTTTCTACCGTGGCTATCGTGCCCGCTGACGGCAAGCCGTAAGTATGCGTGCCGAACACCGCCCGCTGAAAAGCTTTGTCGGCGATGCTTTCCGGTTTGGTTTCGGCTTCTTTTAGCCCTGAGATATGGCGCGCTTTTTCGCGCGCTAAAACATTTTCAGGGAAAAGGGGGCGTTGCAAGATGCGCGCTAAAATGTCCAGCGACTGCTCGCGTTCTGCCGCGCTGCTCAAGGTACGTAGGCTGACACTGGCGCGATCCATATCAAAAGTGCCCCCCATCTGCGCGCCTACATCGGCCAGTTTGCGCGAAATGTCATCTTCATTTAATCCTTCCACCCCTTGGTTCAGCAGCCCGTAAGTTAATCCCGCCAAGCCGGATTTTTCAGGGGTGTCAAAGCTGCTGCCCGCCGCAAAAGTGACGGCCACATCCAGCATCGGCAAGTCGTGATTTTCTACAAAATAAACACGCACGCCGCTGGCGGATTGCCAATGTTCAATCTTCGGTGTCGCTAACGCAGTATCTGAAAATATCAGCGCATAAAATATCACCGCGCTGCATGTTGCTACTAAATTTTTAGCGCGCATGAACCGCTCCTTTTTTGGCTACAGAATTTTTTGGCAATGGCTGTGGATCGAGCACCGCTACGCTTAGCTGATCGTCCTTGATAAACTCGCGCGCCACTTCTTGCACCTGCTGTCCGGTCACCGCTTGTAGCTGTTGCAACATCAGCGGCATGGCTTGATGGCTTAAGCCCGTGCTTTCCAATTGTCCAATTTGCATAGCTTGATAAAACAAAGAATCGCGTTTATACACTTCGCTGGCGGTGACTTGCGCCTTAACTCTTTTTAACTCTTCTTCGCTTACCCCGTCGCGTATCAACAACTCAAGCTGGGTGCGCAAACCTGCTTCCAAATCCGCCACAGTCTTGCCTTCGCTCGGCGTACCCTCCAACATAAACAAGCTGGGGCCACGCGAAATTGCGTCATAACTCACGCCGACGCTACTGGCCAATTGCTGCTCGCGCACCAGTGTTTTGTTCAAGCGCGCAGATTCATTACCATCTAATATGCCCGCCAAAACTTGTAGCGCGTAAGGCTTCCATTCTTTTTCGGGATCGCGCAAAGTGGGTGTGTGATAAGCCATTAACAGATTCGGCAACTTGGCCGGAGCCTTGACCACCATGCGCTTCACCCCAAGCTGCGCTGGGTCGTTAATAACCTTACGCGACGGTATTTTGCGTGCCGGTATCGCGCCGTAGTAGCGTTGCGCCAACGCGAAAACCTCCTCCGCGTTAATGTCCCCCGCCACCACCAACACCGCGTTATTCGGCGCGTACCAATTGTTATACCAATGCTGCGCGTCGCCCACCTCTAACACTTCTAGGTCGCCCATCCAACCAATAATTGGATTGCGATAAGGGTGAGATAAATAAACCGTGGCCATGAGTTGTTCGTAGAGTAAGGCGCGTGGTTCATCGTCGGTGCGCATCCGTCGCTCTTCCATCACCACTTGCAACTCTTTATCGAACTCTTTTTTTGATAACTGCAAATTACGCATACGATCCGACTCAAGCTGCATGGCGAGCGGTAATTTAGATTTATGCAATTGCTGAAAGTACGCCGTGTAATCGTTGCTGGTAAACGCATTTTCGCGCCCGCCTGCGGCAGCGATGCGCTTGGAAAATTGCCCCATCGGCACACTTTTAGTGCCCTTAAACATCATGTGTTCCAACACATGCGCGATGCCGGTAGTACCGGTATTTTCATCCATGCTGCCCGCGCGATACCATATCTGCTGCACGATTACGGGCGCACGGCGATCTTCTTGCACAATGACTTTTAGGCCATTACGCAAGGTTTTTTCGTATGTTTTAGCTTGCGCGCTTAAGGTGGAAAATAAACAGAGGGAGGATAAAACCGACATCGTTAAATATTTCAATATTCCAATTTGCATATTTTTGTCCCGTAAAAAAATTAATCACCTAGCAAATTAATCCAAAATGCCCGCAAGTAAATCCATAACAATACAAGCCAACGAGGTAAAATAACGGCGTTGTACCGTGTGGTCGTAGGCTCGTATTATGCGCTATTTTTATATTTTCAAACTATCTCACCCGGCTTCCTAACATGTTTGGTTTCCCCAAAAAACCCACCTCAACCGCTGACTCTGACCCCTCGCCCGGCCAGCCAGTTCCAGCAAAAAGTTGGCTCGGTCGTCTTAAAAGCGGCTTGTCGCGCACGGGCAACCAACTGGCGAATTTGTTTGGTCAAGGCGGCAAAATAAGCGATGAATTATATGAAGAATTAGAGACGATTTTAATCGCCGCCGATGTGGGGATGGAGGCGACCACTTTTTTGCTGCGCGAATTGCGTCAGCGCGTTAAGGTAGAAAATTTAACCGAGGCCACCGAACTTAAACAAGCCTTAGCGCAATGTTTAATTAAACTACTGCAACCGCTGGCACAGCCGCTGGATACCAGCACTCACCAGCCTTTTGTAATCATGTTGACCGGGGTCAACGGCGCGGGCAAAACCACCTCCATCGGCAAGCTGGCAAAATATTTTCAAGCGCAAGGAAAATCTGTTTTACTGGCGGCGGGCGATACTTTTCGGGCAGCCGCGCGCGAGCAATTAATAGAGTGGGGGGCGCGCAACAATGTCACGGTCATCGCACAAGAAGGCGGCGATCCTGCTGCGGTGATTTTTGATGCGGTGCAGGCCGCGCAGGCGCGCAAGATCGACATTGTGCTGGCCGATACGGCAGGTCGACTATCGACACAAACGCATTTGATGGACGAAATAAAAAAAGTTAAACGGGTCATTGGCAAAGCGTTGCCTGGTGCACCGCACGAGGTGTTACTGGTGCTGGATGCGAACACCGGACAAAACGCGCTGAGCCAGGTAAAGGCATTTGATAGCTTTTTGGGCATAACCGGCTTGGTCTTAACCAAACTGGATGGCACGGCCAAGGGGGGCGTAGTTGCGGCGTTGGCGAAGACGCATCCTATCCCCATCCGTTTTGTGGGCGTGGGCGAAGGGTTGGATGATTTGCGTCCCTTTGTCGCGGAAGATTTTGTCAACGCGCTGCTGGGAATAAGTAATTGAGGATGTTTGTAAAAATTCAAATCCCTAAGCCAGACAAGGCGCGAGCAAAAAATTGCGACGACGCATATATTAAATATGTTAGGAGTGATTTTTTGTGAGTAACACAGTATGGCGACGGCAGTTGAATTTTTTGGGGGATGTGTGATTAAATTTAGCCAAGTATCCAAACGCTACCCCAATGGCTACGAGGCACTGCGCAATGTAAGCTTTGACATTGCCGCAGGCGAGATGATTTTTCTCACCGGACATTCCGGCGCGGGTAAAAGTACCTTGCTCAAATTGATCGCGGCCATTGAGCGTCCGAACAGCGGCAGCGTGCTGGTGAAAGGGCAAAATATTGCGACATTGCAAGATGGCGCGATCCCTTATTTACGGCGCAATCTGGGTTTAATTTTTCAAGATCACAAACTTTTATTTGATCGCAGCGTGTTTGATAACGTCATGTTGCCTTTGCAAATTTGCGGCTTCGATTACCGTGAAAGCAGCAAACGCGTGCATGCCGCGCTGGATAAAGTGGGCTTACTCAAACGCGAAAAATCCAACCCCATCACCCTCTCTGGCGGAGAGCAGCAACGTTTGTGCATCGCCCGCGCCATCGTCAATCGCCCCGCAATTTTGTTGGCGGACGAACCCACCGGCAATTTGGACGCAGATTACGCCAGCGAAATTTTATCTATCTTTAAATCATTCAACCAAGTGGGCGTGACTATGCTGATCGCCACGCATGACGAAAATATTTTGCGCCCAACTGGTCAAGCTCAGCTTGGTCAAACTCCGCTTGGTCAAACCCAATCTGGCGACGCTGCGCGGACAGGCCGCACCTTGCACCTCAACCAAGGGCAATTAGTCTCATGAAAAACTGGCTCGTTGAACATGCGCGCGTACTGCTTTATACCCTGCGCCGACTCCTGGCTGCGCCCTTATCGAGCGCGCTAAATGTGTTGGTGATCGGCATTGCGCTAAGCTTACCCGCAGGAATTTATGTGGCCTTATTCAACCTAGAAAAAGTGGCAGGGCAAGCGGCCAGCACGCCGCAGCTCAGCGTATTTATGAGCATGAACGCATCGCACGAAGCGATTACGCGTACCGCAAAGCAATTGCAGCAACACATTGCAATTAGCTCAATTGAATTTGTCCCGCGACAAAAAGCCTTGGAGCAATTAAAACTGAGCACGGGCATGGCGGATGTTATTAGTGGCTTAAAAAATAATCCGCTGCCGGATGCGTTTATCATTCACCCCCTCGCGACCAGTCCGCAGTCTTTGGAAGCATTGCGTGATGAATTAAAAAAGCTACCCAGCATTGAGCATGTGCAACTTGATTCGGCATGGGCGCACAAATTAGCGGCACTCATCCAATTTGCGAATGGGGTGATTGGGTTAATTTCTGTGCTACTGAGCTTGGCTCTAGTAGCGATTACTTTTAACACCATCCGCTTGCAAATTTTAACGCAGCGCGATGAAATTGAAGTATCGAAATTGATCGGCGCGACCAACGCCTTTGTGCAACGCCCTTTTTTATATTTTGGCTTGTTACAAGGGTTGCTCGGCGGCCTCACCGCGTGGCTCATCATCGCGCTGAGCCTGTATGTGCTCAACAGCAATCTCGCCGAGTTAACAACCTTATTCGCCAGCAATTTTACGCTGCAAACTCTCTCTGCCAATGACAGCGTGGCCCTATTACTCTTCTCGGCTTATCTTGGTTGGCTGGGCGCGTGGTTGTCGGTGACGCTACACTTACGCAATGCGGGGTAGTAATTTAACCTAGAAACGGCAGTTGGACAGGGTGAAGTGTGCGGTTATGGCGGTGCAGGGCAAGGCGCGACGAGGCGGAATGGTCGTTCCATTCCAACGAGTTGCAACGCTGCAATGCGCTGCTATAGCCGTGCAATTCACCCCGTAGCGAGCCCTCACCAAACGGGTGAACGAAAAATTTCTATATAACTTTATTAAAACCATCTTGTTGGATTGCCAGTAGAGCGGTCAACTGCCGTTTCTAGGTTTATACCGCTTATCGGCACTTTGCCGTAGCGACACAAGCCCCTATAATCTGCGTAAACTATTCTGCGACCCATGCCCCCCGACTATGAGCCCCCCGCTATGAAATTTTATTTCCTGCTCCTCACGTTAACCTTAGCTGGATGCACCAGCACCCCCACCCATCCGCAAGACCCGCTAGAGCCGCTCAATCGCCGCGTGTTTCACTTTAACGAAGCCACGGACAAGGCCATACTCAAGCCTGTGGCACAGGGCTACGATTTTGTTATGCCCGCATTTGGCAAACTCTTGGTCAACAATTTCTTTTCCAATTTAGAAGATGTCGTCATCACGGTGAATGATTTGTTGCAGCTCAAATTTGCTCAAGCGGCTTCAGATGGTAGCCGCGTTTTATTCAACTCGACGTTTGGTGTGTTTGGCTTATTTAACGTAACGGATAGACTGGAAAAACATAACGAAGATTTCGGTCAAACGCTGGGCTTTTGGGGGGTGCCGAACGGCCCTTATCTAGTCTTGCCAATCTTAGGGCCCAGTGCCGTGCGCGATGGCGTAGGGCTGTATGCCGACATTCAGACCAATCCTGGCACACACATCGAACACATCCCCACGCGGAATCAAGTCTATGTGCTGGATAAAATTAACCTCCGCGCCAAGCTGCTCGCACAAGAAAAAGTACTGGATACCGCCGCGATTGATCGCTATTCATTTATCCGCGACAGCTATTTGCAACGGCGGCTAAGCCATGTGTATGACGGGAACCCGCCAAGGGTGAAATTTGATGAGGATGATTTATAAAATTCCCATCACCATACTGTGTTACTTAACTACGGATTCCGTCATCCCCCACTGACCCCCGTCCAATGCTTCCTTATTCCTGCTGATACAGCCGCACATTATTGCGGCCATTCCGCTTGGCTTGATACATGGCAATATCGGCGCGCTTAACCAATGAATACTCATCTGTCCCATGCTCTGGATATACGGCAACACCAATGCTGGCAGAAATTTTGAACGTATGCCCAGCAACTTCAAAAGGCTGAGCGATAGCCAGCAGTATTTTTTCGGCCACCGCGACCGCATCTTGGCTGGTGTCAATTTCCGGTAGCAACACCACAAACTCATCTCCCCCCAATCGCGCCACCGTATCGGATTCGCGCACGGAAACTTGTGTGCGTTGCACAAATTCTTTAAGTGCCAAGTCGCCGATAGCATGTCCCAACGTGTCGTTGATTATTTTAAAATCATCCAGATCGACAAACATAATGGCACAACGCAGGTTGTTGCGTTTGGCGTGCGCCAGTATTTGTCCGAGCCGATCAGCGAACAGCACGCGATTGGGCAGCCCAGTCAAGGTGTCGTGATGCGCGAGATAGTGATACTTATCTTTTAAATTATCGGTGAGCAGAAGCTGATCGTGCTTATCTTGCAACTGCCGCTCAACCGTGTACAACAGCTCGTTTAAGTATAGCGTGAGCTGTGCTACTTCCTTGGAGGTGCTTGCATTGGGATCGTCGATACGCGAACCACTGCCCGGCACCAGGCGATGTAATTGCTGCGATAGCTGCGAAATGGGATCGGTAATCAGCCGAGAAATAGCGTACCAAACTACCAGCGGCAACAATAAAAAAGCGATCAAACTAAACGCCAATTGCCCGGTGTTATGAATCGCATCCGCTTTGATAACGTTACTATCAATGCGCGCCTCAAGTCGCCCGATCATTTCGTTGCTATCAAATGGGGAAACGAGGGCGCGACTGATGGTCAACGAACACGCACCCGCCTGCTGCAACGCGGGCAGGTTCAGCTTGTCTTGCCTGGTCGAGGTTACATTCAAGCCCAGATTGTTGCGTAAATTTATTTGGCACACCACGTTATTTAGCAACAGTCCTTTGACGACATCGTTGGCAATTTCTGTGTTGCCACTGTAGGCGGCAATGGCCGCAGTATAGGAAACCGTTTCCATAAGCTGTTTAATTTGCTGTTCGTTCTCCTCCCGCTCGTGCCGGTACGTGATATTCAATATCAGCAGCAGGGTGATGCTGCCAATCACCAGCGCGCTGATAAAAACGATCAGCATCAAACGCGTTTTTAGCGAAGAGCTTCGTGCTTGACTCATTAGCGGAGTGCTTCGTGCTTGGCTCATTTGATAACCATTAAAGGGACAACCGCCGAACCCACGCTGTGGGCATCCACATAACCCAATGCGTTCCGATTTTTCTCAACCACTTGCGACATAGCTGCTTTATTCGCCAGTTTGCGCGGTGGATTCGCTTGCCCAGTAAAGGATAAACGCGCCCAGTACGCATTGATTTGCGCCAGACTTTTGCCGGTGAGTGCCTGATAAAATTGGGCGCGCATTTCTGGGCTACCCTGATAGTCAATCGGCAAGGGAATGCTGTTGTTTGGCAGCACGGTAATGCGCCCCATATAAATATCGACAATTTGCTTGCGGCTGAGTTGCCCCAACTCACTCCGCGGATTAACAATCACCGTAATGGGCGAAGATTCTTGCACCGCAGGGGGTTCGACAGAAATTTCCGAAACCACTGGTTGCGCGTGAACCTGCGGCACGCACAACCACAATGCCCACAGCCCGAATAATTTTATTATTAAATGGCGCATGGTCAAAATATCCTGTCATAAGCCAGCGTCAGCAATCTGGCATGACCGTATTTGGGTGTCCAATCTGCGCCACCGCGCTCGCGCTGGTTATCCAATTGGATTTTAAGGTCGCTATGCGGCGATAAATAGTGGCGCACGGTCAACGAGCGGTTAGTATGGCTCTCTTGCCCCTGCGGATTACCACCCGCGCCAACCACCGCCTGGCCGTGATATTCCGATAAATTGATGCCCGCCTCCCACTGGCCCATGCGGCGTATTAAGCCTGCGCGGCTGGCAAAATCATTGAATGTGGCAGCCTGCCGATCAATATGTAAAAACTCGGTCAACAACACCCAATTCTCGTAATCCACATTAAATGCGGCGACGTAAATTTTTTGACGCGAACCATCTCCCGCCAACAAGGGGTCAGATGAAGGAGCCAGTGTTTGCGTGGCGCTATCCCACTCGCTGATATTGTGGCGCATTGTCTGGGCTTGGATGTACGACAAGCGCGCTTCAAACCAATCTTTAGCAAGCGTCACGTTGCCGCCAAAAATATTTTCCCAGCGCACATTGGTCTGCGATTGTTGGCCTCTATACACTTTCCAATAACCGCTATCGCGCACGTATTCTTGACCTGCTAGCATATTGGCGCGCATATCCCAGCTCCCCAACTGATCGACATGCTGGATGTTAATGCCGTTGTAATTAACCACCTCCCACCCGTATTGCTGCGGCGGCAAATGCGTCCACGGCAAAGCAAAACCCACATCTTGGCTATCCGAATAAAAAAGTATCGGTATCCGCTTGCGCCCAAACTGAATAGACGTGCTGTCGTTCAACCGATACGTGCCGTATAGCCATTCCAAATTCACCTCGCCCGCTTCGCTGCCGCGCGAGACAACTTGTGCAGTCACCGACCAAGCAGGGCTGGGGAAATTGACCGTGCCCTGCAAGCCCAGCTTGGAATCTGGGCCCAGTTGCACCCCGCTACGGTTATCGTAAATGGCGTTCTGCGCGTAGTCTGCGGTGAAGCACGGGCAGCGCAAATCCAACACGGGCTGGCGTGTACCGCCCAGCATCTTGCCCGCACCTACCGTTAAAAATCCTGACCCATTAAAGACGAACTCGCTCGGCTCTGGAGTAGTCATTTCTGGAATCATTGCCTCTGGTATAACAATATCGGGTGTGGCGGCCTTGCTCTCTGCTGCATGAACAGCAGAGACAGTAAGCAGTGCGAGGGGAAATAATAAAAATCTGCCGCATAACCAAAAATATTTTTTGCTACTTATTTTATTTTTTTGTATTCTCTTCACACGCCCCCCCCACACACCAAAAATTAGATATATTCAGCGGCGATTATACTATCTGCCTGTATCACAGGCTTAAAAATCGCCCCAACAAGAGGAATCCAACATGCCCGCCGCTTACTTTACCAAACAGACTTTTAATTTTCTCCAAACCTTGGCGGAGAATAATAACCGTGGGTGGTTTGATGAGCACAAGCAAGATTACGAAAATTTCGTGCGATCGCCCGCGCTTGATTTTATCAGTGACATGGCGGAAGTATTGCCTGCGATTTCCCCGCACTTCCACGCACTACCCAAAAAAGTAGGCGGCTCACTAATGCGCGTGCAACGCGACATTCGCTTTAGTCATGACAAATCCCCTTACAAAACCAATATTGGTATCCAATTTCGGCACGAGGTGGGCAAGGACATTCATGCGCCGGGGTATTACGTGCACATCGAACCGAATGATTGTTTTGTGGGCGTGGGTCTGTGGCGACCCGATGCCGACGCACTTTTTAAAATTCGGCGCGCGATTGTAGAAAATAGCCCGGCTTGGATGGCGGCGCGCGATGACCAAAATTTCCAAAAACATTTTGCCCTGACAGGCGACGCGCTTATCAATGCCCCACGCGGCTTTGCCAAAGACCATCCGCATGTTGCCGATTTAAAGCGTCGTGATTTTATTGGTTTGTGCAAAATTAGCCAGACACAGGTGTTATCTAAAAATTTTCAAGCAGAAGTGTTGGCGCATTTCAAACACAGCGCGCCTTTTATGCGCTTTTTGTGCAAGGCACTTGCCCTACGACATTAAGAACATCTCTCACAATCCAACTTTTCTAGCAATCCAACTTTTCTAGCAATCCAACTTTGCGAGCATCCGCTGCGCGGACTGCCTGCTTAACCCGCTGCGTTGCCATACTGTGTTTCTCGCACCTTGCCTGGCTTAGAGCCTTTAATTTTGAGCGGAGTCCTTAAGGATGCGGAGCTGCAGGCGCAGATTGCGGCTGGCTGACCACCACGGGTGGCGCAACACTTGTGGGGGCAGGTGCATCCGGCGGGGTAGGTAAAATATTCGCCGACTTACTTTTCAACTCGCCGCCTTTAGCCAATGGCACATCTTGCGACCCAGATATATTTTGTGGCCCAGATATATTTTGTGGCACGGGTATATTTTGTGGCACGGGTATATTTTGTGGCACGGGTATATTTTGTGGCACGGGTATATTTTGCGACGGGCGGGGTGCAGCGGGCTGCGCCCCCTTGGGGCGATCAGGTTTGGTCGCGGCAGCTTTCGCCGGAATATTGGTTACCGGAATATTCGTTACTGGGCTCGCCTGCTTAGATACTACAGGCAGTGCGGTGGATGGCGCAGGAACGAGTTCCGGTTGCGCGGGCAAATCAGGGGTTGGCACCAACTCTATTTCCATCACGGGCGTTACCACGGGTGCTGGGGATGCAGATTGCTGCCGTGTACTCCACTCTAACAGCAGCCAGGCTGTAATCACCAGCATCACGCCCACCCCCCATAACCAGCGCGCTTCTTTCTGTTTTTTTTGGTTAATTTTTTGAACTTTTGCGCGACCAAACAGCGTACTCACCACCCGCACTTCACTCAGGTCAGTGTATTTGTACCCCGCCCTGATCTCGCTATCTTTTAAGAGCGGCTGCGGGAGAACATCTTGTTGGCTCATTTTCTTTTGCACCTTGTGTCAACCTTCCTTTAGGCTCATTGTTTTTATTTTGCAGAATGAGGCTCGTCAATTTAGGAAACCACTGAGTAAGTCGGCGAGCAGGATGAAGTGCAAGGCGCACAGCGCGCAGGAACCGCAGTGTATTCAATATTTGTCGCTTTGCGACCCCGGATTCCGAGCACTGTGCAACACAGCGTGCGAATGGGTGGCTGCATAGCAGCCGGGAACCCATCGGCCTACCCCTTGCGGGTGAACTCACCCGCGCAAACACTTAGTCAGTGTTTCCTTGATCTGCACTTATTTTAGCCTGAAGCCAGCCCAATCAACAGCCACATTTTAATTTGGGCAAAATAAATCCGGCTATTCCGCCCTATCAATTGGACTTACTGCGACTAGCATGTGGGCATCTCTAAAAATTCAAATTACCAAGCCAGACAAGGCGCGAACAAAAAATGATGACGACGCATACGTTTGATATGTTAGGAGTTATTTTTTGCGAGCAACACAGTATGGCGACGGAAGTTGGATTTTGAGAGATGCCCATGTGAACCTGCCTATAGCCTAAGGGAGTACTGAAGTGATGACCGACGACACCGCAACAACTGAAATATCCAGTAAAGAAAGCTGGCAACAAGATAACCAACAGCGCGCGCCTGCCACCGCATCGGCGACTGCGGATGGACCTGAGGTCAGCTTCAAAACATTAAAATTGCATCCGGGCATGTTTTTGCAAACGCAACTTTTATATGGCAACGCCCCCAAAAGTGAGGCGCAATTTATGGCCGCCATCCACGGCAAATGCGTTATGCTCATCCCGCGTTCAGAGTCGGGCATTCAATCGAATATGTGCGCTGGCGAAGAATATATTATCAGCGGATTCACCGGGCAATATGATTTTTCATTTATCTCGCAAGTGGTGCACGTGGTTGAAACATCTCTGACGCATGTGGTGGTTTCTTACCCCCACACCATCAACGCTAAAATGGTGCGGCGTGCAATACGCATCAAAACTTCGCTGCCTGCATTGGCCATTCAAAAAAATAACAAATCGCATGCCGATGTGACTGTCATCGACTTGAGTATAGCCGGTGCCATGATCGCGTCACCCATCGCAATGGGAGCGGTAGGCGATATTTTGCACCTTAAACTCTCGGTGCAAGTTGAGAATAAAGCAGCCCTCCTCGCACTCAATGCCGCCATCTGCCACGCTAGGCCATTTGATGATGGCAAGGGTTATAGAATCGGCTTGTCATTCCAAGCGTTAGAGAAAGACGACAAATTGATCTTGCACTATTTGACCTCATCCACCACTGCGGAAGAGGAAATTATGTTGGCTGGCAGCCGCTAAGGTCCGCCTTTCTAATAACTCGTCATTCCCGCGTAGGCGGGAATCCAGTCAATTAAAAACGCCTTTAGTTTAACCCCACTGGATTCCCGCGTGCACTAAAAGTAGGCAATCCACTGCCCAGCAAGCTGGGCGTGGAGTTGACACCGCGGGAATGACGGGGGATTTTAATTTTGCGAGACGGCCTAAAGCACCCCCGCTAAATTCCAGTTGTCCCCCGCCAAATTCCAGTTGTGAAGACCCCGTTTTATAGCTATAAACCACTCTCGCATTTGCAAAGGTGGCTTCTCCATCAACATGGATTTTTATCTGGGACTCGATTTTGGCACCTCTGGCGCACGCGCCTGCGTGATAGATGCCGCTAAAAATATCGCCTACCAAAACCACCTGATCTATCCGCACCCTGCCGCGCAAACGCCTACCGAATGGCGAATGGCACTACACGAATTACTGCTGACGCTACCGCCCGATCTTGCAAAAAATCTGCGCGGCATTGCAATTGCGGCGACCTCGGCCAGCGTTTTATTGTGTGATGACACACTTGAGCCAACCTCGCCGGCGCTACTATATTCCGACAGCCGCGCGCAATGTATGCTGCATGAAATTCAAAAAATTGCCCCGCCCGAGCATATTGTGCACAGTGCCACTTCTGGCTTGGCTAAATTTTTATGGCTGACGCAACACGTCGATTTAACCGCCACCCATTATTTTCTGCATCAAGCAGATTGGCTGGCGGCCTTGCTCACTGGGCAGGGTGGCCTGAGCGATTATCACAACGCGCTGAAGAGCGGCTATGACGTTGAAAATTTATGTTGGCCAAAATGGCTCAACAATCTGCCGCACGCCCACTTGTTGCCCGATGTGGTTGCACCCGGCAGCGCGTTGGCTCCCATCGACCCCGTGGTTGCAGCGCATTTCAACATCAACCTTGCGTGCATCATTCATGCGGGCACCACCGACAGCACCGCCGCGTTCATCGCCACGGGCGTGAATCAACCCGGTGCGGCAGTCACCTCGCTCGGCACGACCATCGTATTAAAATTACTTTCACGCACGCGTGTAGAATCAGCGCAACATGGCGTGTACAGCCATCGTTACGGCGATCTATGGTTGGCGGGTGGCGCATCGAACGCAGGTGGTGGCGTGCTACGGCAGTATTTCAGCGACGTGCAACTCGAAAATCTGAGCGCGCAAATTGATCCAACAATTGACAGCCCGCTCGACTACTATCCCCTGCCCCGCGCGGGCGAACGCTTCCCCATTAACGACCCGACTTTGGCTCCCCGCCTCACCCCTCACCCCGATAATGACGCGGAGTTTTTACATGGTTTATTGCAAGGATTAACCAATATTGAAGGCGCGGGTTACGAAAAATTGCGCGAGTTAGGCGCAACCAAACTACAGTCCGTAACCACCTGCGGCGGCGGCGCAAAAAATAAATCATGGCGCGAAATGCGCGAACGAAAACTAAAAATCCCCGTCACGGTCGCCACTCATACCGAAGCCGCGTATGGCGCGGCGATTTTGGCTTTACAGCGGGGTTGTAAGGTTTAACAACATCTCTATCCGTGAGCAACTTATGGTTGGCGTGGCTTAGCCTTTTCAATGACCGCATCCGCCGGAAACGCGCGGGTAAAAGCCAAAATTACCTCGCGTACCACTTTGCGCTGCGCGGCGGGCAACGCGAGGAACGCTTCAAAGACTTCACGTTCCTGATAGCCGATGCCGTCGTCCCAGCGAGCACGCTCTTCCTTAATGACCGTTTTAATTTCGAGTCCAAAGGTCAACTCATCGGGAGCGATGCGCAGCATTTTCGCTAGCGCGATGATTTTGTCATAAGGCGGAATGGATTCACCTATCAACCATTTGCGCACCCCATGCAAAGTAATGGGCTTGCCGTAGTAATTGAGATTAAAGTTCCGCTCAAGAACGGCAGCCTCTGGCTTATAACCTGCTTTAACCATCGCTTCGCGTAGTCTGCGAGCAAATTTTTGCTTTACTTTTTCCATGTATCAACGTTACTAACTTTACCGATTAGTCACGTAATACAAAAAATAGTCACGTTTATTGTTAGACTATTAGTTACGCAAATAACGTAACTATAAAGTCATGGCAAAAACCCTGCTGGAACAACTCCCCGAAATCGTCAGCAATGCCCGCAAAGAAGCCGAGCGTGTATTGGAAAATCTGGAAAGCCGCCACCGCGTCACCCTGCAAACCCGCGAAATGGTGTTCCCCGCCAAAGACGCGGTGCAAAAAGATTTGCTGCGCCAGCCCGCCCGTCATTCCCGCGCAGGCGGGAATCCAGCAATTGAAAGTGCAGTTGATTCAAACCCACTGGATTCCCGCCTGCGCGGGAATAATGTAATGGATGCCCGCTTTCCGGGACGGCATCAGTGTGCCAAAGTGGCAATATTTATTAACCACGACAAGGAAGAGGCATCCGAAATGAAGATTACTACGATAGGGATTGATTT
>Ga0209824_10000745_pt1 | contig 19756 bp, 15 predicted proteins | sample VDWuncwatermetaG_FD_184124 | JGI IMG/M metagenome (GOLD analysis project Ga0209824, IMG submission 184124) | Wastewater microbial communities from Netherlands to study Microbial Dark Matter (Phase II) - VDW unchlorinated drinking water (SPAdes)... ... | reverse complement strand
GGTGATGTCTTCATCATGCCAGGCAAAGTGGCCACTCAGAATAGTTTGCCATCTGTTGTCATCAATGCCGAGTTCTTCGCAAAGTGTGACTACTGAATTTGCATCAGCTTTGAATCGTCTGACTAATTCGGTACTCCAAGTCATTTTATCTTCAAGGTCATCAAAAACACTTTGGGCAAACTCGGGTGTAATAATATTGAGAGCAAGACCTAAGTATTGCACGGTTCGCTCTCCAAAGCTGAAATCACCGCGCATGAGTCTAGCATAAGTTTGTTCATCCAAGCCAAACGCGGCAAATTTTTGAGCGCGATTCGTGGGGCCAAGAGCCTGATCGATTTGCCAGAGCCAGTCAGTTTTTGCCTTATCATTGGTGCTCGGCAGATGAACACGCAGGATGCGGGCAACACGGTTCATCAGCGGGTTGGTGAGCGAGACGCGTCCTTGCATAATGAAGGTGATTCTGTCGGGGGTCGTGTCAGCATAAGTGGCAAGCGTTTCACGGTCGATGAGAGACGCTGCAAAGCGTTCATTGAATATTTGTGTTAATTCGTCTTGAGACGGCATGGTAGTGAATTGCATGGGGGGCAGTTGATCGAATGAATCGAAGCGGTGTTTGAATTTACGGGCACATGCGATAAGAGTATTGCGTTTTTTGCCACTGAAATCACCAGCGACAAATTTGTAAATCGTGGCGCTCGAAATGCCCAGCTCTGTGGTTAAGCCACTACGCGGGAGTTTGAGTTTTTTACGGGTTTCTTCGATACTTGCCCACAGGAGAGGCGCATCTTCTGGCCAGCCATTTTGATTGGTGAAAATAGTATCTGGTTGAGTCGCCAGCGTGATCAATTCAATGTTGAGCTTTGCACAGATATTTTCAAGCGTTGTTTGTGCGCGAATGCATTCGCCTACACCAGCTTCAGTGCTCTTCAAATTTCTCATGAGAGCAAAAATATCTTCATCGCAAATGTTTAATTCTTGAGCCAGGCGAGCCATGCTCCACTTGAGTCGCCAAAGCTGCATTTCGATGGTTTGAGCCAAAACCGGATTTGGGTATTGTCCGATAATTCTAGGCAGGCTCGCTGGTGTGTGCACATCACGGTAACCTAAAAATAAAGCGCAGGTGCGTACGGAAGCGGCGGCTGTCGTCGGTTGGCGATGAAGCATTTCGACTAACGCATCTGGATGCATTCCAATTTGGTTGGCGAGTTCCGGTAATGAGCAATCCCACAGGCTTTGCAGGCGGTAAAGTTCTGTGATAATGCCTTTGGTCCCGATGTCATCCAGGTAAGCCTGCTGCTTGAGCGGCTTGATGCGCATACGCATTTTTGTGGTGAGAATTTGCCAATGTTCCGGTGAGAGATTGCCTGACAAGGTATTTTTGTACAGGACTTGATAAGACACGCCGAGGTAAGTTTCGAGTTCTGATAGTTTTAACCCGATGGCAACGGTGCGCGCGAATAAATCATTGAGAATGTCGTGTGCTGTGTGACGAACAGCACCGCCAAAACCTAGGTAATTAAAACGCAGACCAAGTGTCTGGCAGATAGTTTTGATTAATTCTGTGTCGTAGTTTTTGAAGTTTCCGTATTCCAAATCAAGCCAATAATGGCCAATGACGCCGAAACGGGCACCCATAGCGTCAGCGCTTAGATTGAGCGCGGCGCGGCAGGTGCGCAATTCCTGTATAAAAATTTCGGGATCGTCATAGACGAAAGTCTTGAAAGTTGTCGGGGTGACATGGACCGACGTGGTGTCAGAGACATAACTATCTCGGTTTTCAGCTAGTTCATCATAGATGGCTTCTGGGTGTCGCAACTCATTGATTGACAGATCAGTTATCCGAATCGTCAGGCCACGGCGAGACGTGAGTTGTGCCAAAGCAGGCGAGGCGCTGTTCATGGTGTGTTTCCTATGGGCCAATTTAAGACTCTTAACTGCCGTTCATTTAAAAGCATTTTGGCCCAAAGTCGGGCCTGAGCTTTGGCAATGCTAGTTTTGATAGAGGAAAAATGTGTGGCGACAAAATGCTCGAAGCCAGTTGTGCCACGGTGGACAGGCTCAAGGATTGAGAGGTGTAGAGCTTGAGCCATGGGAAGTATCTGATGAAGAATGTCTTGGCGTCCCAAACCTTCAGCTGAGACAGGACGAATTTGAAAAGCGCCAAAAGTGCTGCGCGTTAAAATCATCTGTATTTGATAAGTTTGTTCAGTGACAGCGAGGCGCCCCTCAACAGGTGTGGGTCTAAAATGCATGGCTTTAACGAGGTTGCCACATAGACGTCCGGAAAACGTTATGGCCCAAGGATCTCCTGGCGGTAGTGCCTGAAAAATATTAAGCTGCATCGCGGCTGAGAAGTTAAACTGCTTAAGCTTTGCGAGAAATTTTTCGGCACTTAAGGGGCACTGCCAACCGCCGCGAATGAGCGTGAAGCCAAGATGTTCACCCATCAAGGCCTGTTCAAGTGCCGCCAACGCAAAAACTTCCCACTCAGTGGGCGCTTCTTGTCGTAACAGAGGCCAGTCGAGTCCGTTATTTTTGGTAACAGCTTGTTCGAGATGAAAGACATCAAACGTGGAGTGCCCACCCTTTACGCTGTGCAGGGGCCGCAGAGAAAAGCCTTGCTGACCAACATTGACGACTTCAAAGAGGAGCCCATTGGATGAACGAGGGATAGGCGTTGAGGCATCAACGATAGCCAATTGGCGAGTGGCCTCATGAACAATCTGGACATCGAGCCGCCAACGGAACGGTTCAGTGCGAACAAGCAGCCCCTTCCATAACGGAGCTTGCTTGGCTTTGTTGGTCCACTCGATTGCACCGATGGCGGCATAAAGAACTTTATCGGAAACGCTATTGTAGCCAGGCCCATTTTTGACAAAAGTTTTTGCTGGCAACAACTCACTCGTGAGGAGGGCAATGGCAGCCTGGTTCCAAATCTTCGGATGACGACTGGCACTCTTGAGCCAATCTAAAGATGAATTTTTTGCTACGGCTGCCAAAAGCAAGTCGTGATTTTGACCTTTGGCTCCGCTGAGGAGAACGCGGAAGGCTTTTCCTTCTCTAATGACCTCCAGCTTTATTTGGGTATAACCTTCATAAGAGCGTTCATTGACTTCGTTTTGTGTCAGGAGTCGAATGTTGACAGCCTGTTCTTGTGTGACAATAGCTGAGAGGAAGAATTCGCCTTCGGGACCATTTTTAAAGAGTGTAGCAAAATCAAATTCCGCCAGTCGCGCTTGAAAATCAGGCAGTGGTGTTTGTTGGCCGGAAAAACGCCCGAACAGGTCTTGTGAGAGAGCTGCTGTGTGATCCAGGTGATGCTCATTTTCCAGGTGATCGCTCACACGGCCTTCGCTATCGGCTTCCTGGGTGCGGCCCGCAATTTCCAGAAACGGATTTTGCATGATGGCCATGCGCGGGGCAGAATCGTTTATACCAAAAATATCAGTCACAGCACTAAAAATGCCGCCGTCGCCATCTCCTCTAAGTGTAAAGTCAACGGCATGCTCATGGGCCTCGACCATGCGAGCTGTTTCAATTGGGTCAACCCGCATGCGGCTTGTGGTTTCACTAATGAGACACGCTTTCAAGCGCAGAGAAATATCTGCTGATTCGAGGATAGCGCCGATGAGGGGATACTCTTGCAATAGGTTGTCGGGATTCCAATTCTGCCAGGCCTCTTGATAAGCGACTTGGTTCAGAGGTTTATGTCCGTTGACGTATTCAGTTAAGCCTGCACATTGCGAGTAAAAGGCTTCCTCGATGGCTGCGCAAAGGATGGCTTTGATGGCGCTGTCATAAGTGGGCTCGGCCAAGAGGGCTGGCCAGGGCATGGCAGGATTACGCGCGAGGGCAGCCAAAAATTTACGGTTAGTGTGTGAAGCACCGTGCTTGAGAAAATCTGGATGGGGCAGCGCAAAGATTTGGCCAGCCATTTTACCGATGAAAAAATTAACCCCGGTTAAATTATGGTCATTGCGCTCATTTTCTGGATCCAAAATGTAAAGTTGATGGGCAATCGTACCGGCATGTTGAAAGCGCAGGCGGCAAGAGAGTGTGCTGTGCTCAGCTAAGTAAGCCTGAACGCCGGGAGTTTCACGCAGGGCCACTAACCAGTCGGGACTTGCCAGGCTATCCCATAAAGGTTTTTCTTCAATGCGCTTTCGGCCTTGCAGCGAAACACTGGCCCCAGCGGGCGTAAGAATGAGCTCTTCCAAATGGGAATGAATGATATTTTTGACTGTGTCTGGGTGGCACGTCACGGTAAGCGGCCAATCGATGTGAGGATTGTAAAGCAGATCGGCCGATACAAATTTCCGTGTGCGTTCTTTTACACCTGTGAGAACCAGAGTCGAATCTCCGTCTGCCGTCGTAAGATCAAAATCAATAAGGGTTTGCCGCGCAAAGTTTCGCAGTGCAATTTCTTCAGGCGTGAGAGCCAACACGCTGTGTACGGCATCAGGCGCTGAAAGCATGGTTAGGGAAAATGGACCAACGTGAGTTTGCGGTATCAGTTTGCGTGGATCCGATGTGCGTAAGTGTACGGCGAAAAGGGCGCGGTCATAGGCGCGTGAAGTCAATGCGCCGCGTCTGCCGACTTCCAGACCTTGCAAAAATTCCAAGGAGGTCTTTCGCAGTGAGGCCGTGTGGGAATGGGCATGACCCGGACGCATTTCGGCGAGAGACCTTTGGCCGTATTTTCGTACAGTCGGAAGATGATTAGTGTTAATGCGGCTCATAGGTGTAAAAAATCACAGAGGACAATTGCCCCCTATTTTCGTCATTTCCGGATCCAGGTTGCGTGGAGGCCAAAATATTAAAACCAGTAAAAACAGAGGCTTATAGTTAAGCAGCGCATGTTTTTTCATGAAGATTAGGTTTTTTTATGTGAGGCAAATGGTTTAAGTATGGACAAATTGTAAATTGAATTGCCAATTTGTCCAAACCTCTCATACAATGCTTCCTATGATCAAACGAGATATCACAGAAAAAATGTTGGCTTTGAGCTGCAAATTTCCTGTTGTGGCCATTACGGGTCCACGGCAATCAGGAAAGACAACTTTGGCACGAAGCCTTTTTCCTAAAAAAACTTATGTGACGTTAGAAAATCCCGATACGTTGGAGTCAGCCGTTAATGATCCGCGATTTTTTTTGGAAAAATTTTCAACAGGTGCCGTGCTTGATGAGATTCAAAGAGCACCAAAATTATTTTCTTACATTCAGGAAATTGTCGATGAAAGAAAAAAAAATGGCCTGTTTATAATAACAGGCTCTCAACAATTTGAATTGATGTCACAGATTACCCAATCGTTAGCTGGGCGAGTGGCCTTATTGACGCTGCTACCATTAAATTATTCTGAAATTAAGAGTCAGCAGAAAAAAGAAACATCGATAGAGCATCAAATGTATTTGGGTGGGTACCCAAGAATCTATGATCAATCAATCGCGCCTGAAGATTGGTTTCTGAATTATATTCGCACCTACATTGAACGCGACGTCCGTCTGATAAAAAACATAGATGATCTGACAAGTTTTCAACGGTTCTTGAAAATGTGTGCGGCACGCACGGGGCAGCTGCTTAATTTGACGGCGTTGGGTAATGATTGTGGTATTTCACACAATACAGCAAAAGCTTGGCTGTCAATTCTCGAAGCGAGCTACATCACTTATACGCTAGCACCGCACCACCAGAATTTTGGCAAAAGGCTCATGAAGGCACCAAAATTGTACTTTTGGGATACAGGATTAGTCTGTCACTTGCTGAATATTCAGTCTGAAGAAAATTTAGCTTTTCATGCAAAACGGGGAGAAATATTTGAGACTTGGGTGTTGTCCGAATTGATAAAAAATTATTTAAATGCTGGAAAAAGACCTTCCTTGTTTTTTTGGCAAGATAAACGTCATGAGATTGATGTTGTGATCGAAAAAGGCGATGAACTAATTCCGTTGGAAATTAAATCAGCTAAAACAATTAACCAGGATCATTTCAAGAGCCTGGCTTATTGGTGTCAGATTGCAAAATATGATCCTAAAAAAGCTATGCTTGTCTTTGCTGGTGACGAAGATCAAAAACGTAGCCAGGGGCATGTCTATTCCTGGCGAAATTTGGCAAAGATAGGTTGATCATGTACGCCTCCGTTTATCTCGATGCGCCGCTTTTTCGGGCGTTCACTTATGCCGTGCCAGAGCCTATGCAGCTTGATGCGGTCATTGGCGCGCGTGTATTGGTGCCTTTTGGCAAGCAGAGCCGCGTGGGTTTTATTGGAGGCTTGAGCCAAGAGCTCTCCAAAGAGGCTTCTTCTCACGAGATCAAATCCATTTTTGCACTTGATGCCAAAACCCTCCCACTGCCAAAAGCCTATTGGGAGTGGCTTGCAACAGGTGCTGATTATTATGTCTGCCCCTTTGGCATGGTGCTGGGCCAAGCCATTCCTGGGGCTTATTGGGAGAGTAGGGGCTTTGGAAATTCCATTATCGTCAAAGGGAAAAAAACAGCCTCTAAGCCAGCTGAACCTGCCAAAAATGTCACGCTCTCAAGTGAGCAGGCTGGCGTTGTCGAATCGATTTGGCAAAAGCATAAAAGTTTTCATCCGACTCTTTTGCAAGGGATCACGGGTTCTGGCAAAACAGAAGTTTACATTGAACTCATGCGGCGCGTACTCGCAGAAAATAAAAATGTCATTTATCTTGTGCCAGAAATAGGTCTTACACCGCAATTGGTCAGGCGTCTGGCCGCTCTCTTTGATGGTCAACTTTTGGTGAATCACAGTGGACTCACGCCCAATCAGCGATTGACGCAGTGGCAGGCTTGTCTTGACGCAAAAGGGCGCGTCATGGTTGGGACGCGCTCGGCACTTTTTTCGCCGTTTCCTGATTTGGGTTTGATCATCATCGATGAAGAGCAGGACAGCTCTTACAAACAAGAAGACCGCTTTCGTTATCATGCGCGTGATATGGCCTTACTGCGCGGCAAAAGATTGAATATTCCTGTCTTGATGGGTTCGGCCACGCCCAGTTTGGAAACTTATTATCTGGCCACGCAGGGGCTTTTTGCACACGAGCGCCTCACCCAGAGAGTGACGGCAAAAAGTTTACCTAATATCACTGTCATCGATATTGCCAAAGAGCGCCAGCAGCGCCATGCGGTTTTGCAGTTGTCGATGCATGTGCATGATGCGCTCAGGGCGGTTAAAAAAGCGGGTAAGCAGGCGATGGTATTTGTGGGCCAGCGTGGTTTTGCACAAAATGCTTATTGTGTGGCCTGTGAAGCTGTACAGGTTTGTCCCAATTGCAGCGTGGGTTTGAAGTTCCATAAAAAAGTCGGCAACCTCAAATGTCATTATTGCGATTATGCAAAACCCTTCGATGAAATTTGCAGCACGTGCAAAACCAAATCCCTTACCTTGATTGGCAGTGGTGCCGAAATGATTTTCGATGAAATTTGTGAGCAGCATCCAGGCACAAAAACCGCCCGCGTCGATAGCGATACCATGACGACGGCCAAGAAGTTTGCCCAAACGCTCAAGGCCTTTGAACAGGGCGAAATCGATGTTTTGGTTGGCACGCAGATGATTGCCAAGGGTCATGATTTTTCTGGTGTGTCCTTGGCTGTTGTTACCGGAATTGACGCGCACATGGGCATGCCGGATTTTCGCTCGGGTGAGCGGGCCTTTCAAACGATTGTGCAAGTGGCGGGAAGGTCTGGCCGGCAGGGTGAGGTGGGTGTCGTCTATGTGCAAAGTCATGAGCCATTACATCCAAGTGTTGTTATGGGAGCGGCGCAAAATTTTGATACGTTTGCCCAGCAGGAGCTCGCGCAGCGTGAGGCATTGAATTATCCGCCTTTTTGCCGGTTGGTCCAATTGCGTTTTACAGCCAACAGTGAAGCGCGGCTCAAAGATTTTTTTGAAGTTTGGAATGAATTTCTAAATGTGGTTTCAACAAAAGTTGCGCCGCTCGTGAGAATCTATGGTCCGCTGGAAATGCCCATTGGGAAAATTCGCGGGAAATTTCGCTGGCATATTTTGCTCAAGGGCTCGCGCGGGCGTAAAATTCAAGATTTGGTGCGTTTTTTGATTGAAGACATTCAAGCACGGCGATTAACAGGGATACAAGTGCAAGTGGATATTGATCCGGTCAATATGATATAAAGTCACAATATGGCTCTCCTCCCCGTTCTCACTTACCCAGCGGCTTCTCTTAAGAAGAAATCAGTCGATGTCGACAAAGTGACTTCACGTATCCAAGATTTGGTTGGCATCATGTATGCCACCATGGACAAAGAAAATGGCATTGGTCTGGCTGCGCCGCAAATTGGCGAGAACATCAATCTCTTCGTTATGGATGTTGGCAGACCCAATCCCATTGATCCAGAAAATCCGCTTTCCAATCGCATTTGCATGATTAACCCCAAGCTTCAAAGCAAGGAAGGGCTCATTCAATATGAAGAAGGTTGCTTGTCTTGCCCGGAGTTGCTTGTGACGGTCGATCGCGCGCGTGCTATTGTGGTCAGTTCACTCGATATTGAAGGGCGCCCGCAGATTCTCACACTTTCCGAGTTAGAGGCCGTGTGTACGCAGCATGAAATGGATCATCTCGTGGGGGTTTTGCTTACGGATCGAATTTCTAATTTACAGCGCGAAATGTATGCCAAAAAAGTTCGCAAACGCCGTGATGATTCTGACAAGGGCGATGTGTAGAAAAAAATTTAACTAGCGTCATTCCCGCGAAGGCGGGAATCCAGAGTCTTTCATAATAAACTGGATTCCCGCCTTCGCGGGAATGACTGAAGAAGAAGTTTCCTGAGTTAATCCGTAATATCCAATTCTTTTATTTTTCTAAACAGTGTCGAACGACCCATTTGCAAAACTTCGGCGGCTTTGTCTTTATTGCCGCCACAAAGCTTAATGGCTTTGATGATTTGCTCGCGCTCAAAAGATCTCATGGCTTCTGCATAAGGCGTGATGGGGTCTTTCTCATTTTCGCCTTGGGGTTCACCAGGGGCTATGGGTTGTGCTGCTGTTGCGTGTACAGGTTTGCTGGGGAAAAAACGCGGCGGTGGCGTGTAGATTGGATAATCAACAATGTGAACATCTTTTTTGCGAATGGTGTTTCCATCGCAAAGAGCGATGGCACGCATGAGGGCATTTTTAAGTTCACGCACGTTGCCTGGCCAGTTATGAGTTTTCATGGCTGTCATGGCTTCGTTATCGATGGCTGTGACGCGGGCTTGGCCAAATTTTTTTAAAAAAGAATCAGCCAAAGCGTCCAAATCTTCTGGCCTCTCACGCAGGGGTGGAATCGATAATGGTAAAACATAAAGTCGATAAAAAAGATCTTCTCTAAATTGATGAGCCGCCATCATTTTGAGTAAATCTCTGTGGGTCGCGGCCACCACGCGGACATCGATGGGAACTTCCTGGTTAGAACCAACACGCTTAATGTTTTGATACTCCAGGACGCGCAAAACCTTGGCTTGTAATTCAAGTGGGAGTTCGCCAATTTCGTCCAGGAAAATGGTGCCGCCAGAGGCTTGCTCGAAAGCGCCCAGTCGGCGTTGATCAGCGCCAGTAAAGGCTCCTTTTTCGTGCCCGAAGAGTTCGCTTTCGATCAGGTGCGGAGAAATCGCACTGCAGTTCAAAACAATATAGGGTTTATTGCGTCTCTCGGAGAGGTCGTGAATGGCACGTGCAGCGAGTTCTTTGCCAGAGCCCGTTTCGGCTTGGATAAGGACTGTCATGGAGGTGGTGGCAATTTTTAAAATTTTGCCGAATAAGGTTTTCATAGCTGGCGCACGGCCAACCATGCCGCAAAAAATATCTTCAGAAAATGGGATGATAGTTTCTTCAGCTTCTTTCTCGAACGAAATAAGTAAACGTGAACTGCCCAGCATGATTTCCTGATTTGCCCGTAAAAAAGCTTCGCGGATGCTGGCCCCATTGACGAAGGTGCCATTTGTTGAATTTAAATCAACCGCATGAAAACCGTTGTCGGTCAAGGTGAGTTCCAGATGATTTTTGGAGACAAAGCTATCGTTTAAAACGATGTCGCATGTCGTTCCAGAGCCAATGGTGATATGACGTTTTTTAACAGCATATTGTCCGCGTGCTTGGCCGATAATTTCGAAGATGATCATGGGTCTGAGAATTTTAAAATTTTTCCCCGAGGGATTGAGTTTAAGAACTTGTGTCTCTGGCCGAGTCTCATTGGCACTGACCAGTTTGGTGATCTGTGTTTGGCGGGCTAGTTCAGTGGTGTCAATCTGCGTGGCTTCCGTATGAAAAATGAGTCGCCAATCACTAATGTCAATTTCTGCATTGTTGCTCAGTGGCTGGGCATTGTCGATTTTGGCACCATTTAAAGCCGTGCCTGTGGAGCTGTGATCAGTTACCCAAAAGGAGTCGCCGCGGCGTTCAATAAAAGCGTGTTTGCGTGAAACACGCTCACCAGACAAAATGAGATCGTTACTTGTCGCTCTGCCAATCCAAACGGAATCTTTATCGAGTGGGTAACTCAAAACCTTTTGATCTTTTTGGTAAATGTCTAATTTGGTCACGATAGCCTCAACATCATCATCTTTGTGAATACAGGATTATACTGATAAGTCATTGGCTAAGTCTACAAATTGGGATTTCCCCCCTTCTTCCTTATGATAGGGCTATCGGTTTATAGTTCTCCAAGGCCTGGATTTTTAAGTCTGTCATTGCTGACGCAACCTTACGGTGCAGGCGCTTGACGGTTTTTGGGTCGCGGTAAGCTTGGGCGGGAACATCCATGTAAATGGGTTTGCCAATGTGATGTGTGATTTTGACGGGGAGAGGCATGAGTCCCAGACCCATAAAGAGAGGCATGGGAATGAAGGTGCCGAAGAGGCGTTTACTCAGGCGATACCCACTGGCAAAGATGTGGTAGGTATGATCGATGCCGGCAGAAAAACAGGGGATAATGGGAACCCCAGCTGCGATGGCGACTTTGATAAAGCCGTAGTGATCGTCCCAGTAAAGCTTATAGCGTTCAGACGATGTCTTCATACCCTCCTTGGCCCCGCCAGGAAAAACGATGACGAGATCGCCTTGACGCAAAAGACGAATGGCTGTTTTTGGATTGCCATCGACAATGCCCATGTTGAGCAGAACTTCACGAATGATAGGAAATTTCCAGGTTGAATGTTCTGACAAAGCGCGTGGGGGACGGTTCATGGCGAGAAGTTTGCGGGCCAAAAGAAAAACATCGAACATGACCAGACCGTGATTATTGGCAAGCAGGGCCCCACCTTTTTTTGGGATATTTTCCAGTCCAACGGTGGAATAGCGAAAATACTTTTCCCAAAAACGGATACTTTTACTGAACAAATTGACCAGATCGTGATCGAACCAATGGGCTTGATGCTCATCGCCTTTACGGTAGGGTTTAAACAGGATGTTTTTTTTGGCCACACCGCATAAAGCCCGCAATGATAGGCACTGTCAAGCTTGCCTGTTACAGGGGTGAGTAATCGACAGCACAAAGATGACTGCACAGAGCGGTAATTTTTGCGACGACTTCCTGGTGATAGGGATGCACAAGATAGTCATTGATAGCTTCGAAATTGAGCACTTCAATGATGAGGCTGACATCATAGGCATTGGCTCTGGTCGTCAGATTGAGGCCAACTTCGATTTTTTGAATTTGGGAAATTTTTCCAGGCAGAGTGAGTAATAAATCTCGCAATTCAGGCATGCGCTGCTTTTCGTGCATTTTAAAAAGTACAACGTGTTTGAACATGTCTAAGTTTCCTTCTTACTTGTTCCCATAACGTTTTTTGAGAGCTGCCTTGTTCTCGTCATATTCGCGCTTCATGGCCATTTTTGTGCCAAGCTTGGTGGCAAATTTGGGGAGATCAATACCGGGATCAGAATTGTAGACGCCGCGAAACTCGGTGCCCCCATTCGTTGTTGGAACTAATTCCCAATAGCCGCTCATTGTGGTGAAATTACCGACAGCCATTGTAAATGTGAATTTGTAGTGGCCATCGATGTTGCCGGATTCATCGACTTTGGTTGTGTTGACCGTCCAACGATTGGATAAAGGCCAGGGAAAATTGAAATTGCAATAAGTGTAATCCGTCCAACGCGAGTTTTGACTGCGATTATGATCGGATTTTAATCTTGTTTCACCCATGATAAGCAAAAGATCTTCAATATTTTTTGGTTTTGCCTGAACAATTTTATCGAAAGTGGCTTTGGAAAGTGTGCGCGCATCAGCGTAATTGCCTTTGTGCAAAATGGCCATGGAAGTTGTGTCAGTTAGCACTTCAAAAACTTTATCGGGTGCGTGATTGTATTTGGCTCGAAAGGTGGATGTTGTGTTGGTGCCACTAAAGGCGACATCGACCCAAATGCCATCTTTGGCGAGATCGGCATCTCCTTCGGGATGAAAGTTTTGAGCTTGTACGGTCGGTGCGATGACCAGAGAGAAAAAAATGGCAATGACTTGAAGGCAGCCAGAGAGTTTGAGAAATGAATTTTTGAACATGGAAGAGCCGCTTTCTCCCGACTTTAAGCGCCGTGGCACTTTTTGAATTTTTTGCCAGAACCACACGGACATGGATCGTTACGTTCGGCTGTAAAGCCAGTTTGTGGATTTGCTGCTGCACTTTTACCGCGTGGGGAATCGGCGAAGCCAGTGGTTTTTTCGGCCGAGATGTTTTCGATTACCGGCGGTGCACTCTGAGCCTGTTCTTCTAATCTGACTTCTTCTTCTGTACGAATTTCGACTTTGAACACGCGCTCAACAGTTGATTGCGCATAACGGAACATGACTTGCTGATAAAGTGCATAGCCCTCTTTTTTGTATTCGAGCTTTGGATCTTTTTGGCCGTAGCCGCGCAGGCCAATGCCATCCCGGAGATGATCCATCGAGAGCAAGTGATCTTTCCAGAGTTCATCGAGAGTTTGCAATAAAAAGTAGCGCACAGCTTGGTGGACGACAGCGTCTGTGTAGCGCGCCTTCTTTTGTGCGAAGGCATCGATCGCCGCATTATATAATTTGAGGCCAACGGCTTCGCTGGATGTTTTATCGATGCCAGTCAAATCAAGACGAAATCCAAATTGGTCAAAAACATTTTCCAAAAGGGTGGCTTCGTTAAAGGGCATGCCTTTGATGGGGCCATAAAGGTTAGTCAGGGAATCGACGACTTGGTCGATCATATCGGTGAAGGCATCGTCTAAATCAGCATTGGCTAAAATCTTGCGGCGCGTACTGTAAATCGTGGTGCGCTGCTGATTCATGACGTCGTCATATTCCAAAACGTTTTTACGAATCTCGAAGTTACGCTCTTCGACGCGTTTTTGGGCCCCCTCAATGGCTCTGGTGATCCATTTGTGCTCGATGACTTCGTCTTCCTTCATGCCCATGCGCTCCATGACGGAGGCGATGCGTTCAGAGCCAAAGATGCGCATGAGATCATCTTGCAGAGAAATGTAAAAACGTGTTTGGCCAGGATCGCCCTGGCGGCCCGCGCGGCCTCTGAGCTGGTTATCGATACGGCGGGATTCGTGGCGCTCAGTACCAATGACATAAAGACCGCCGACGGCCACTACCTGCTTGTGTTCGGCCTCACACAGAGCTTTCATTTCAAGCAGCGTTTTTTCGTAGTCTGCCGGAGCTTGCTCGGGATCAACTTTGTTGCGCGCGAGAGCTTCCGGATTACCACCGAGCAGGATATCAGTGCCGCGTCCGGCCATGTTGGTCGAAACGGTGATGGCATTTAGTCGCCCGGCTTGTGCAATGATTTCGGCTTCCCGCTCGTGGTGCTTGGCATTGAGGACATTATGTTTAACGCCAATGCGGGTAAGCATGGCCGAGAGTCTCTCGGACTTTTCGACGGCGACAGTTCCCACCAAAACCGGTCGGCCATTTTTTTGTTCCTCTTTGATTTCTTCAGCGATGGCTTTGAATTTGGCGTCTTCCGTTTTGTAAATGACATCGTTGAGATCGCTTCGACTGTTGATGCGGTTTGGCGGGATGACCACGATTTGCAAATTGTAAATTTTGCTAAACTCAGCGGCTTCCGTATCGGCTGTGCCCGTCATGCCCGAGAGTTTTTTGTACATGCGGAAAAAATTTTGATATGTGATGGTCGCTAAAGTTTGATTTTCGGATTCAATTTTCACGCCTTCTTTGGCTTCGATAGCTTGGTGCAAACCATCTGACCAACGGCGACCTGGCAAAATGCGGCCCGTAAATTCGTCAACAATCATGACCTCGCCATTTTTGACGACGTAATCAACATCGTTTTTGTAAAGTGTGTGTGCTCGCAGGGCTTGCTGCACATGATGGAGAATTTCCATGTTACGGGGGTCATATAAATTAGGAAGGTTGAGGCGCTTCTCGACTTCTGTCACACCGTCTTCTGTTAAAGAGGCTGTGCGCGATTTCTCGTCGAGTTGGTAATGAGTGTCTCTGATGAGGCCGGGAATGATCTTATTGATTTTTTCGTACTTGTCTGTCGATGGGTCTGAAGGCCCCGATATGATGAGCGGCGTGCGGGCTTCATCAATAAGAATAGAGTCGACTTCATCGACGATGGCAAAATGAGTCTCGCGTTGAGCCATGCTCTCCAGAGAGAACTTCATGTTGTCACGCAGGTAATCAAAGCCAAATTCAGAGTTGGTCCCGTAAGTGATGTCGCAGGCGTAGGCGGCTTTTTTGTCGGCCGAACGCTGGGAATGAGTGATAACGCCGACTTTTAGCCCTAGAAAATGATGAATTTTGCCCATCCACGCCGCATCGCGTCGAGCCAGGTAGTCATTGACGGTGATGATGTGAACGCCTTTTCCCTCGAGCGCATTGAGGTAGGCAGGGAGGGTGGAAACCAAAGTTTTGCCTTCGCCCGTTTTCATTTCGGCGATGCGCCCCTCATGCAAAACCATGCCGCCGACGAGTTGGACATCGAAATGGCGCATGCCTACAGAGCGTTTGGCGGCCTCCCTGCAGAGCGCAAAGGCTTCCGGTAAAATATCGTTCAGGGTGGCCCCGCCCGATAATTTCTCGCGCAATTCCAAGGTCTTCCGTGGGAAATCAGAATCGCTAAGTGACTGCAAATCCGCTTCCAGAGCATTAATCCGGGCGACGGTTTCCTGGTAGCGTTTGAGGTTGCGGGAGTTTTGTGTGCCAAAAATTTTTTTAACGAAACTGAACATAATTAATGATGAAAGGAAATGGGACGCTTGCCCTTTGGGTTTTGAAGTGAAGTTTATAGGAAGGGGAACAGAAGAAGGCAAGTGGGAACTCATGGGGTGGGCGGTGCGCCAAGTGCATTTTTTGCTGATGAAAACGCATTTCTCGCTTTACACGCTTTGGCAATCTCTGTAGCCTCGGCGTTGTCGGGCAGCGCTTTTTCGTGGGTGCCTTGAAAATTCAGGATGATTTTGAGTGTGAACTCAAGGTCTTAATTTAACCAACACTAACACGTAAGGATACAATATGGGTAAAGCTCTTACCAAAGCACAAATTATCGACAATCTTTCTAAGAAAAGTGGATTGTCCAAAAAAGACACAGCCAGCTTCATTGAAGGCCTCGTCACTCTTGCATACAAAGAAGCCAAAAATGCTTTCACCATTCCTGGTTTGGGCAAATTGGTTTTGGTTCAACGCAAAGCGCGCATTGGTCGTAACCCACAGACTGGCGCTGAGATCAAAATTCCAGCTAAAAAAGTTGTCAAGTTCCGCATTGCTAAGGCGGCTAAGGATTCCATCCTTAAGTAATCTGTTTTTGAGTCAAGTTTTTATAGGCGGCTGTCACATTTTGTGGCAGCCGTTTTTTTATGGGCGATTTTTATGAAGTGTGCCACTTTTCTTTCTCAAGGATTGGATAATATCAGGATAAGAGCGAATAATTTGCAAAAGGCGACTTGCAGCCCCTGATGGTTTTTTGCGGCCTTGTTCCCAAGCTTTGATGGTCGAGGCTTGTACGCTCAGGATATTGGCAAATACTGGCTGACTGACATTAAAAACCTTGTGCCTCATGTCTACGATGTCTTTACTGCTCCAAGTTGGGGCAGGATCAAGCGCTTCAAGAGCTGTTGAACGAAGTTTTTTTCTACCTTTTTCATATTGAATGACATCGCTGAGGCCTTCGATAATCGACTGTCCGAGTTTAGTTTTTTTCATGAAGGGCTTCCTTTTTTATGGTTAATACGAGATTTTTGATTTCTTTCTTTTCATTAGCCGAGATGTTTTCGGCCTCATTCTTTCCGTAGATCCACAGCAAATAGGTTTTCTGAGCAGCAGGTAAGTCTAGGTAAATAACGCGAAATCCGCCGCGTTTACCTTTGTGTCTGGCAGGATCGGCAATTCTGATTTTTTGTACGCCACCAGTTCCCATAATGCGATCGGCCGACGCCGGATCTTTTAATATTTCACTTTGAATCAAAGCCAAAAGATTATGATTCTTCAAACCGTCAATCTTTTTACGGAAACCTTCGGATTCTATAAATAATCTTTTCATCTGTTACTTGGTAGCATATACGACTTAGTCGTATGTTGCAATCCTCTCGCTCACGTTTAGGGTGACATATCTAAAGAATGAGTTTTCAGAGGTGTCTAAAGAAAAATCCTAAAAAGTTGTCATTTTTGACAAATTCAATACTCTTCCTTCATGTCTGTTTTAGAGCTAGAAAATGAAGTGAAAGAAGTCGTCTCGTATTTCCAAAATCTCATCCGCATCGACACGACTAATCCTCCCGGCAATGAGCTGGCAGCCTGTCGCTACTTGGCGGACATTTTAACCAAAGAAAAAATTCCTTTTGAAATTGTTGAACCCTCGCCCGGGCGCGCTAGTCTCATTGCTCGGCTAAAAGGCGATGGTTCGCAAAAACCACTATTGTTGACAGGGCATTTGGATGTTGTTCCAGCTGAGCGAGAGGCGTGGAGTTGCGATCCGTTCTCGGGTCAAATCAAAGATGGCTTTGTGTGGGGCAGAGGCGCTGTCGACATGAAGAACATGGTGGCACTCTCGCTGGGAATTTTGCTTAAAGTCGCGCGCAGTAAAATTTCTCTTAAGCGCGATCTTATTTTTGCCGCTATTGCCGATGAGGAAGCTGGCTGTACATGGGGATCCAAGTGGCTGGTGGAAAATCGTCCCGAGCTTGTGCAGGCTGAATACGCGCTCAACGAAGTGGGCGGCTTTAGCCTGGCCGTCCATGACACGACATTTTATCCTATCGGTGTGGCCGAAAAAGGTGTGTGCTGGTTTAAAATTACCGCAAACGGAACGCCGGGGCATGGCGCCATGCCGCATGAGAATCAAGCATTGCCGCATCTTTGTCTGGCGGCGCATAAGTTGTCTAAAGAAGGTCTGCCATTTCATGCGCCAAAAATTGTGAGAAGGTTTATTGGTGAAGTTGCCGCTCGTCTGCCTCTCTTGCAAGGCTTGGCACTCAAACAGGTGACGAGAGGGGCTCTATCTGATTACGTGACGGACAATCTTATTCCAGACAAAAGCCGGGCACGAAATTTTCGCAACATGGTGCACAATTTAGCGACCCCTACAAAAATGCAAGCAGGCCAAGCGATAAATGTGATTCCCTCGCAAGCCGAGCTTTGGGTTGATGGCCGTATTTTACCAGAGACAACGGTGGCGGCTTTTTTGGATGAAGTTAAAACGCTCATTGGCCCCGATTTCACGATAGATATTCTCACGGCTGAAGAAGCTCTACAAACCCCGCACGACAATGATTTTTTTACTACGCTAGGCGATGTTCTGCGTGCGCATGATCCCGGCTCTGTGCCGGTGCCATTTTTAATTCCAGGTTATACTGATGCGAAAAATTATGCCAAGCTTGGCATTAAATGTTACGGCTTTGTTCCTATCAAGTTGCCGCAGGATTTAAATTTTGGCGCCCTCTTTCATGGCCATGATGAACGCTTGCCAGTATCGGCTATTGAGTTTGGCTTAAAGGTTATGTGGGATGTGGTGCTGAGGACGTGTGTGTGAGGCTAGGATGACTCTATCTCATGCGGTAGGTTTGGACATTGGCGGTACAAAAATCGAAGCCGCTGTTGTGTCTCAAACTGGCGTTGTGACACATGCAGTGCGTCATAACACGCCGTCGACTGCGCAAGAGACCGCAGAGCTGATTTTGACTTTGACGCAAGACTTGCGAGCCAAACAACCTGATGTCGTTGGTGTTGGCTTTAGCATTCCGGGTAGTCTTGATTCGCAGACAAAAATTTTGCGTAACGCCCCTAACTCACCGGCTATCAATCAGACAGATTTTTTCCCAAAACTGATTTCTAAGATTCAATTGCCGTGCAAAATTGAGAACGACGCCAATTGTTTGATGCTCAGTGAAGTCCGCTTTGGTGCGGCTCACGGTTTTCACAATGCTGTTGGGATTATCATGGGGACTGGTTTTGGTTCAGGCGTGTGGTTACAGGATCGACTTTTTGTTGGCCAGAGCGGACTGGCTCCGGAGCTTGGGCACACGATTTTAGACATCAATGGCAGGACGTGCCTGTGCGGAAACCGTGGGTGTGTCGAAGCCTATTTGAGTGGCCCATCGATTTTGAAGCGTTATTTTGAAGCTGGAGGAAATCTGTGCCAATCTACGGAAGAGGTTTTCGATTCTGTCGACCCATTGGCCAAAACAATAGTGGAAGAAACGCTGCATTTTTTTGATCGCTTCATGGCGATGTTGGTATCGGTGTATGACCCAGAAGTGATTGTTTTGGGTGGTGGCTTGTCACTGCAAAAAATGTATTATGGTCGCGAAGAAAAAATAGCGCGTTATGTTTTTGGATCAAATGAGATGGTAAAAATCAAACCCGCTGTTCATGGTGATGCCTCTGGCAAGTTGGGCGCTGCGGCATTATTTTTTTGAGAGGGTTAAATGACGCAAATTCTCAGTGCTCAATCGGCGGTTTTACCAACCAGGCTAAAAAACAGCCACAAGGGTGATTTTGGTCACGTGCTGGTTGTCGGTGGTGATCACGGCATGCTGGGGGCTGTGCGGCTGTGTGGAGAGGCAGCTTTGCGATCGGGGGCGGGACTCGTGAGTGTAGCGACGCGCAAAGAGCACGCCGCTTTATTGTCGGCTACGTGCCCTGAGCTCATGGCCCATGGCTGTGAAGATGAAGCCTATTTTGCTAAATTATTAGAGAAGGCTTCGGTTGTGGCCATCGGTCCTGGTTTGGGCCGAGGTGAGTGGGGACAAACTTTTCTAAAAGCTGTGTGCATAAGCCCTAAGCCAGTCATCATCGATGCCGATGGTTTGAACTTACTTGCGGAAATGACGATGACTTGCCCGGTAATTTGTCTCTTGACTCCGCATCCCAAGGAAGCTGCACGTCTACTCAAAACCACAACAGAGAAAATTCAGAGTGATCGTATTTTAGCTGTTTTAGAATTGGCTAAGCAGTTTAAGGCGACAGTTGTTCTCAAAGGCTCAGGCAGCCTTGTTGCCTCGACAGAAAATTCAATTGTTTCGATTTGTCCCTTTGGCACGCCGGCTATGGCTACAGCGGGCATGGGCGATGTGCTCACTGGTGTGATCGCGGCGATGCTGGCGCAAAAACTAAGTCCAAGGGCAGCTGCTGAAGCGGGTGTTGTGGCGCATGCTTTAGCGGGCGAGCGTGCAGCCAATGGGCGTGAGCGAGGAATGCTAGCAAGTGATGTGCTTCGGGAATTGTCTACTGTCTAATCTCAACCGGCGTCCAGTTTTTGGTGGCGAGCCAGATTTCTTCAACATCTGGATTATTCAGGGCAATGCAACCG
>Ga0209824_10000744_pt1 | contig 19772 bp, 17 predicted proteins | sample VDWuncwatermetaG_FD_184124 | JGI IMG/M metagenome (GOLD analysis project Ga0209824, IMG submission 184124) | Wastewater microbial communities from Netherlands to study Microbial Dark Matter (Phase II) - VDW unchlorinated drinking water (SPAdes)... ... | reverse complement strand
AGCTCCTTTTCTAGTGGGTCTTCTTCTTTATCGGCTTGAGGCGGATTATCCCTTGCCGTCAGATTCGTCTTACCCACCGCAGGCTTTTCCGCATCGGCAAGGAGGGGGACATGCTTATCCTCTATTGGCGCCTGAGTCTCGGGCCTATCCGTCTGGCTGGCCAGCTTCTCGGCCTCGGGTGGTTCGGGTCTTCCTGACTCTGACCCCTTTAGTTCCTGAAGTGGCTTTTCTACCTCAGCCTCTGCCAGTTTTGGCTCCTGGGTAAGTGGTTCGGGTGCTGGCTCCTTTGCTTCGCTCAAGGTCGGGTCTTGGGGGGCTGGTGTTACCTCCTGGGGGGTATCCGCCTGAGGTGGACCAGGCGTACTGGCCACTACCTCTCCTGCCTTTTCTGCCTTACCTTCTCCTTCAGAAGCCCCTCCTTCTCCCTGGACACCCTGGGCCTCTTCCTGGGGGGTCTCTTCTGCTACAATGGCTATGGATGCCTCTCCCTCTGGCGTCTCGGACGGCCCCTGGGCCTCCCCAGGAGAACCGCCCAGGGAGGGGGCCTCGGAAGTCCCCTCTAACCTTGGACGGTCACTACTTCCCCCTGGTATCGTGTCCCTGGCCAGCGTCCCTTTCTCTCCAACCCTTTCTGTCTCTACCTTAACCTCTTCATCTGTGGGACTTACGCCGGTGTCCACAAACTGCAGTCTCTTCTTTAAATCCTCTGTAAGGGCCTCTTGTCCCTCTTCTGGGAGCAGGGGTTGTTTCTCTTGCGACGGTGGGGATACCTCCGCCAGTTCCAGGGAGATAGGACCAGTATTACTCTCCCTGGTCTGCAAGGCCTTGGAGAGATACTGCCTTGTTGATTTACCTGCGGGGAGAAATAATATGACCAGGATGTGGACGAGGGCAGAACCCAGGATAATTAGCCCTAGAAGTTTCTTGCCCTCTATCGCTACAGACTTCTTTACCTTCACCGACATGCGAAAGGGCCCTTTTAATAATCCTAAAGACTCCTGGAATTTTAAGACAATACTCCCCCTTTGTCAATGGATTTGTCCATAAAGTAGGATGGCCTGGTAGCTTAGTGTTGAAGGCGTTAAGCCCTGCTAGAGGCCAGGGGGCAGGGAAAGAATAAATAATACAGTAGTCAGAATTCAGGATCAGCAATCAGCGTTCAGCATTCTATTGACTGCTGACTGCTGTCTGCTGACCCCTGACTACTGTCTTCTGACTTCTGAATTCTTAATTCTAGCCCCCAGCCCCCTGCCTTACGCCTTCTTTTTGAAGAGTTTGTGGCAATTGCCGCAGGACTGCCTTGCCTTTTCAAACTCAAACTGGGCAATGTCCGTGGAGGATTCCTTGGCGGCGGTGCTAAACCTTTCTATCCTGTAGTGAAAGTCCTCCCTTAGCCTCTTGAATTCCTCCTTCTCGGGGCTGGTCAACTTAGCGGTTGAGAGGTCCACGTCACACAGCTTATGGCAGGCCATATCCAGGTCCTTTGCCAGGTTTGATGCCCTGGGAAGGTCTCCTGCCATAAGGGCGTCTTCCACCTTGTTTAGGAACTCATCTAACTTCTTCATTGTAGATTTTACCTCAGGCGTGGCGGAGCGGAAGACGTCCTCTCCGCAAACCACCGAACCCATAATCAGCAAGACCCCCACGCCACTTAAGGCGATAAGATAAAATCTCTTCATTTTTATCATCCTAAAACCTCCCAAAAATCTCCTGCGATAGCTTTAAAAAAATAGTGTACGTAAGACAGATGGTTTTGTCAATAGGGTGCCGTCAGCGGTAGCCAAGTGGTTAGTTATTACAGGTTGTATTAATTGAACGAGGTGGCGTATTTGCTTTTACTAAGGTGTTTGATATGATAAGGGCCATGCAGGGCAGTAGGGTACATATCATAATACTGATTGCCTTCTCGTCCCTCTTATATCTCCCCCTCCTGGGCAAACCAGACCTGTGGAACCATTCAGAACTCCGCTACGCCCAGGTGGCGAAGGAGACGCTTGAGGGTGGTCATTGGGTGGTGCCGTACTATAATGGAGAGGTATATTACAACAAGCCACCCCTCTTCTTTTGTACGGTGGCTTTAATAAGTAAGTTCACCGGGCAGGTAACAGAGTTAACCGCACGATTACCTTCTGCCCTCTGTGCCTTAGGGACAGTGGTGGTCACCTACTTTCTGGGTAAACACCTCTTTGGTCCCAGGGCGGGGCTGTTCGCCGGCCTGATACTTGCTTCTTCTCCCAAGTTTCACAGCTATGCACGAGCGGTGCGACTAGACACCATGAATACCTTTCTCATCGCCTCTGCCCTGACATCATTTTACTACGGATACACATATAAGCAGAGGAACTACCTGCTCCTCGCGGGCCTAGTAACTGGCCTGGCAATGCTGACCAAGGGACCGCTCATCCTCTATTTCCTGGGGGCCAGCGTCGTCTGCTATCTCATTTACTGCCGCGACCTGAGATTTTTACTGAGCAGGGATTCCCTCTTAGGTATTATCGTTATACTACTGACCATCTCTACCTGGGCATTACTTGCCTACATGGAAGCAGGCAGTAGTTACTTCGGCGGGTTCGTGGCAGAGAATTTCACAAGATATGAGGAAAAGCATATCCACCCGGAGGCCATCCCCGCATACATAGGAGACATATTTATTGGCGCAGCGCCGTGGTCATTCCTCTTCCCCCTTGTCCTCTACCGCCATTTTTCAAATGGGAAAGACCCCGGGGTGTCAGACCCCATACCGTATGGTATGGGACCGTCAAAGAAATCGCCGTTTCTCGTGATTTGGGTGGTCGTCATGTTCCTGAGTTTCTGCCTGACCTTTACGCGGAGAAGCCCCTACCTCCTCGTAATCTACCCCCCCCTTGCAATCCTGGTTGCCCAATTATTTGACACGTACATCTTGAGCCTGAGACAAATTAGCCAACCAAGAGTATATACCTACGTCTTATGCCTAACGGCCGTTGTCATTGGGCTCCTTACAGGCAAGGCCGCCAACAATCCTGTTATTAGCACCCAATACGTAGTAACTGCCACCCTGGTGAGTATCGCATTCTTAGTCCTGGTTGGGATTTTAAGTCTCCGCAGCAAATCTCTTCATCTCCTTTTTGTCTCTAGCCTCATATCGCTAAGCGTCTGTGCAGTCTCAATGGATATTTACTTCTTGCCGAAGATAAATGAATGGGTGTCCACCAAGGTTTTATGCAAAGAGATACAAAACCTGGCGAAAGACGGTGCGGCCATTGGTATTTACAAGGAACCAGCCATGCGCTATACCTTTTACACAGATGCCCGCGTCCATCCTATCCCCTCGGAAGACGTTTTGGCCAGCTTCCTTGATTCCTCAGAGAGGGCCTACTGCCTCATGAGCCTGGAAAACTACCAGTCCCTGAAAAAACATACCTCCTCTCTCCGGACAAAGGAGTTGCCGTCAGACAAGAGGTATTTGGCAGTCTTTAAATGACCAGAAAGTTGTCTGTTGCTAATGGGTCAGTCCCCTATCCCAGCCAAATCAACTCGTCCCCCATCTTCATTAGAAGCTTATACAATTTTCCCAATAAAATGTCTAGTTAGGCAACTGCCTCTCCATATCGTCCACATCTAGAACCCACTTTTTGTTTGACTTACCTTGAGGGGCTAAATATAATTTTAACTCCTTGAAGGGAGGCATTATAAAAAGATGACTGCGCCCTTTTCCTCGGCGGCGGCCCTGCCACTTCGTCGGGGGTGGCTTTGTTACCTGGTCTTAGGGCTTGCTATCTGGTTGACTTCTGGGCCCTCGGCCCTCTCTCAGGAGATTATAACCCTGGAGACCACTCCTTACCCCATTAACCTCACCGCAGAGTCTATAAGCACCTGGCAAAAAGAAGGAGTAAGGGTCTTTTTGGCCTCTAATAATGTGTGGATTACCCAGGGAAAGGTACTGATAACTGCTGACCAGGCTGCCCTCCTGTTCTACGAACAGGAGGCCTTGCAGCAGAAAGAGGCAAAGGTGGATGTATATTGCGAGACAAAAGTCACGCTGGTACAGGATAAGGACGTCCAGCATTACGAACAACTCTTTGTCCGCCTGGATACTGCGTCAGGGATTGTGGTTAACCCCCGCGCCACTAAAGTTCTGACCTATGAGGAGGAACAGCCCACGGCCACCTACATGCAGGCAGTGAAGATAAGAGACCAGCGGAGGGGGGAATTCACCTCCAGAGAACCCGTGGTGCATGTGAGCAAAGCGCCCGGCACAATAGACATAGTGGCCGACGATATAGATAGCTGGGTGGAGGGGAATCAAAGGATAGTAACGGCCCTGGGGAACGTGGTGATGCAGAAAGACGCTACGACCATGGAGGCCGATAATGCCATCCTGTGGTTTGATGAAGAGAAATCAGACGGAGCGAAAAAACATGTATTTAAGGAACTCTATGCGGAGGGGAACGTTATCTTAAAGTCCCCGGAGGACACCAGAAAGGCCGATAAAATCTTCCAGAACCTTACCGAGAAAAAAGCCATATACATAAACCCCTGGATAAAGACCAAAATGCCTGCACCACCGTACCTCCCTATCTATCTGGGAGGAAAAGAGGCCAAACAGATAGACCAGGACCACATGATAGTAAAAGACGCCTACTTTACCACCTGCAACTTCGGCCACCCGCACTACCGCTTTAATAGCCGTAATTTAACCATAACCCAGAGGAAGACACCCGTTGAATCCTACTCAGAAATAGTGGCAAGACATGACATCTTCCGTGTGGGAGAACTCCCCGTAGCTTACTTGCCCAAATATAGCTACGATACCCGCACCAAGAGCACCTTTTTTAAGGGTTTCGGGACAGGCAGTTCTAACCGGCTTGGACTTGCCCTGACTACCACATGGGACCCCCTGGCACTGGGCGTCTTCCCGGAATTAAACCGCTGGGTGCGCACGGTTGTTAAACTTGACTACTTATCCAAAAGGGGACCGGCGGCAGGGACAGAGATTTTTTATAAGCGTCCCAATATGGACGGCTACCTGGAGACCTTCTATGTTAAAGACCATGCTGAAACAGACCAGACAACAGGGCTACCACCACCGCAGGAAAACAGGGGGAGGCTGCTCTGGCGACACAGGCAATACGTAAACAAGGAATGGAGGGCAGACGCCGAGTTGTCCTATCTGAGCGATAGGGCGTTCCTCAGGGAATTCTACGAACCAGAATTTAAGACGGGAAAGGCGCAGGAGACCGACCTCTACCTCAGGAGGCTACAGGATAATAAAGGCCTTACCTTCCTCGCAAAGAAACAGATACACAGCTTTGATACAGGAACTGAGGCCCTACCCCAGCTAGGCTACCAACTAATCAGCCAGCCTCTCTGGGAAGATAGGCTGAACTTATCCTCCCAGTCATCGCTTGGGTATCTTGACTTCCACATAGATGATAAAATGAATACCCTGGACCCTACCCGCTTCCAGAAACTCAAGAGGACCACGGGAAGCAGCGTACGCATGGACAACAATAACACCCTCAGCTGGCCCTTCCAGCTCTGGATAATGAAGTTTAGACCCTTTGTGGGGGGCAGGGTGACTGCCTACAGTAAAAGTACGGAGGGCCAGGGACCTAATGATGGCCCACCTGTAGGAAGGCTGGCCACCTCCCTGGGTATGGACACCAGTACCAATTTCTGGCGGATTTACAGCACGGAAAGCAAGCTATTCCGTATAAACAAACTAAAGCACGTCATTACACCCGACCTCCGCTGGGAGGCAGGCCCAACGGTTACAAAAAACCCCGACCACCTCCTCCAGTATGATGAACCGTCTGATGGACTGAGCAAATATAACGCCCTCGTCTTCGGGATAAGGAACCGCTTCCAGACCCGCAGGGGCCCCCAGCTAAGGACGGTAGACCTGCTGGACCTGGACATGGAGATACACCTCCTAACCTCCCCCTCGGATGGGCCCGAAGGAGATGTCACCCACTTTGTAGGGAATGCCGAAGGGTCCCTCATCCCAAAAAAACATAGTTTCCTTCAACCCGATATTAGGGCTCAACTGACAGACAGGCTAGCCCTGACCTCTGAGAGGAGCGAGTTTAACCTGGACGACTTTAGATTTGACTTCTATAACGGTGGCATAACCTTTCAAAATTCACCCAAGTGGTACCAGTTCCTGGGTTACCGCTTCATTAGGGATACTAGTTCCACTGTGCTAGCAAGTACAAATTTGGTGGTAAAAGAAAAATGGAGCCTAACCTTTGGAGAGGCATATGACTTCAAGCCACATACTTTCACGGGGGGCGCTAAAGATGCCCAGAGCCTTTCTACCTCAATAGTTCTAGGCAGACGCTCCCATGACTTTAATAGCTCGCTTTATCTAGTTTCTGACGTAGTAAACAAGAACACCTCTATTGGGTTCAATATTACACCCGTAGGCGTTAAAAGGCCAGTTGGGCAGCACTTTTCCTTTCCGTAGGAGAGAACTTATATGACCAAGGCAATTTATCCAGGTACTTTTGACCCCCTGACATACGGCCATCTAGACCTCATTGAGAGGGGCAGCAGGGTATTTGACGAACTGATAGTGGCCATAGGTGAAAACCCCTTTAAAACACCCCTCTTTACCGTGGCAGAACGGAGGCAGCTGATACAGAAACACACACACCACCTCAAAAACGTAAAAGTGGACGCCTTTAAGGGGATGCTGGTAGATTACGTGCAGGGACAGCATGCGAACATCATCCTCAGGGGCATACGGACCGTCTCCGACTTTGAGGAGGAGTTTCAACGTGCCCTTACCAACCGCGTCCTCAATAACGACCTGGAAACGGTCTTCGTCATGACAAGCGAACAATACTCCTTTCTTAACTCCAGGTTAATAAAAGAGGCGGCAAGCCTTGGAGGGGATGTAAGTAAATTTGTCCCTCCAGAGGTAAAAAAACAGTTAATTGCCAAGCTGAAGAAGAAAATTGTCTAAAGAGATTAACCTGTGGACTCCTCTCTAAGAAACGCAGAGCCCCTATATGATATTTAAGACCCTCGTCCTGGGAGACATCGTTGGCAGACCAGGAAGGGAGGTTTTGGAAAGACAGCTACCTGCCTTCATTCAAAAAGAAGACATACACTTTGTCGTAGCAAATGGAGAAAACGCCTCCGGAGGTTCTGGAATCACCCCGGAGGTGGCCAAAAAGCTCTTCGCCTGTGGCCTGGACGTAATAACCACAGGAGACCACGTATGGAAAAAGAAAGAGATTACGCAACTCCTGGAGACAGAACCGCGGGTACTCAGACCGACTAACTATTCTCCACTGGCCCTGGGCAAAGGCTGGACGGTGGTAGAGAGCCACGCGGGTATCCCCGTAGGGGTAATAAACCTCCTGGGGAGGGTATTCATGCAGCCAATAGATTGCCCCTTCCGGGCCGTGGATGAGGTACTGAAGGACCTCTCCAAAAAGGCAAAGGTCATCATCGTAGATATTCATGCCGAGGCTACCTCTGAAAAGATTGCCATGGGATGGTACCTGGATGGCAGAGTAAGTGCCGTGGTAGGCACCCATACCCACGTCCAGACGGCCGACGAAAGGATACTGCCCAATGGCACCGCCTACATCACAGACCTGGGCATGACGGGGCCTTACAAGTCTGTACTGGGGAGGGATATTGATAAGGTGCTCAAGGCCATTATTACCCAGATGCCCACCCGCTTTGACGTCGCAGAGAAAGACGTGAGGATGAGCGGGGCTATCATTACTATAGACTCCTCCACTGGAAAGGCGCTGGAAATTAAGAGACTCGTACTCCACGACAGCAACTAATGGGCAACTTCAATACTACAGTAACTCCTTTGAGAGAAAACAGCTACATCTTTATACCGTACGGGCTCCTGGACAATCTCCTTGCAAAATACTAAATGGATATTAAAATATATTGCCAAGTTGGCTCAGGTTGTAGCCGCAGGCTTTAGCCTGCGATTAAAAGGTGCTTCGGGTAGTGGTGGTAGGAAGTCCTAAACCCGAAGGTCTGATTAGAGGGAAAAATATGACAAGACTCCTAGACAAGATAAATGGCCCGGAGGATTTGAAGTGTCTGTCCATGGAAGAACTCCCCACGTTAGCGGAGGAGATACGAGAGACCATTATAGAGGTAGTCTCAAAAAACCCTGGCCATCTATCTTCTAACCTTGGGGTGGTGGAGCTGACCATAGCCCTCCATTACTGCCTCAACTTCAAGGTAGACAGGTTGACGTGGGACGTGGGCCACCAGTGCTACGTACACAAGCTCTTAACCGGCCGGAGAGAGGCCTTTCAGACGCTCCGTCAACACAAGGGACTAAGCGGTTTCCCGGACAGGAAGGAGAGCCCCCTTTACGACCCATTTACCTGCGGCCACAGCGGAAACGCCCTCTCTTCTTCCCTGGGCCTGTCTTGCGGTGACGCCCTCCAGGGTAAAGAGCGAAAGATAGTGGTAGTGGTGGGGGACGGTGGCATCGGGGCCGGGATGTCCCTGGAGGCCCTGAACCACGCAGGGGATTTGAAGAAGGACATCCTGGTAGTCCTTAACGATAATAAACTGGCCATATCTGAGACAGTCGGGGCCTTCTCCAAGTACTTTATCCAGCTCCGCACCTTCCCCCTCTACAACGACCTAAAGAAAGAGGTACACCACATCCTCAAGATACTCCCCATCCTGGGAAGACCCGTGGAGAACGTCCTGGAACACCTTTTAGAGGCCATAAAGAGGGGGATGACCCCCGGGCAGATATTTGCCGACCTGGGCTTCCAGTACCACGGTCCAGTGGATGGCCATAACATCCCGCTACTCATTAGCACCATAAACCGTATAAAGCACCTCCCAGGGCCTGTGCTCCTCCATACCATCACCCAGAAGGGTAAGGGGTTTGAACCAGCCTCCCAGAACCCCACCCGGTTCCACAGTGCCGGAGACTTCCAACTCTGCAACGGGAAGATAGTAGAGTCCCCCAAGGCTACTAAAACCCCCAAGACCTCTTACACGAAGGTCTTTGGCCAGACCCTGGTAGAATTAGCCCAAACAAACCCTAAGCTCGTTGCCATCACTGCGGCCATGTCAGATGGTACCGGGCTGACCACATTTAAGGAAAAATTTCCAGAGAGGTACTTTGACGTGGGGATATGCGAGCAACATGCCGTGGGGCTGGCTAACGGACTGGTGTCCACCGGCCTGAAACCTGTGGTGGCCATATATTCTACGTTCTTGCAACGGGCCTATGACCAGGTCTTCCATGACGTCTGCCTCCAGGAGAGGGACAACGCCGTAGTCTTCTGCATGGACAGGGCCGGGCTGGTGGGTAACGACGGGCCCACCCATCACGGGGTCTTTGACATTGCCTACCTCAGACACCTCCCAGGCATTATCCTCATGGCCCCAAAGGACGGGCGGGAGTTAAAACAGATGTTAAAGCTGGCGGTAGAATCCAACCGCCCCACGGCCATACGTTATCCAAAGGACAGCGTACCCGATGAGGAGATGGAACTGCCTTCAAGACCCTTCTCCATAGGAGAGGCGGAGGTGTTGAAAGAGGGTTCTGAGGGGGTCATCCTGGCCTATGGGGCCATGGTCTATCCCGCCTACATGGCAGCAGAGAGGCTTGGTGCAGAGGGTATTGAGGCCGCCGTTATTAACGCCCGCTTTGCCAAGCCACTGGATAAGACCGCAATACTTGAGGCCCTGAGAGAACACCCGTTTGTACTCACAGTGGAAGACCACACCTTGTCAGGAGGTTTTGGCTCAGCCGTCCTGGAGATGGTTTGCGAGGAAGACGGAGACACCAGTAAGATACGCAGGGCGGGCATCCCGGACCGTTTCATTGAGCAAGGTCCCAGGGAGCTGCTACTCGGCGGGCTGGGTCTGAACGCAGAGGGTATATACAAACGCTTTATGGCAGAGTTGAAGCGGCTAGGGTTTTCTCGTCCCCTTAAGGTAGCCAGGCGTCAATAAAAAGTGAGGGTACTACTCTTTGGCAACACCAGGAAGGTCAAGGTAAGGGATACTATAAAGGAACTAGAGACTTGGCTAAAAAAGAGGGCAGAGACGGTTACCTACGAACTGGCCGAAGAGATAAAGGGTCCCTTCTCTGGGGACGTGGCCATTGCCCTGGGAGGAGACGGCACGTTTTTGAGGGCTTCCAGACACATAAGCCCCTACGGAATACCCATATTGGGTGTGCACCTGGGCACCTTTGGCTTCCTCTCGGAACTCACCCAGGCAGACATGTACCTCCACATGGAAAAGGTACTCAAAGGCCAATACCGCCTTACTAACAGAATCCTCTTGAGGTGTAAGCTCATGCGTAAGGGAGAAGTGGTCATGGACGTCCTGGGAGTAAACGATGTAGTAATATCCAGGGCCTCCCTGTCAAGGCTCATATCTATAAAACTATTCATAGGTGACGAGGCAGTTACTACATACAGTTGTGACGGTATTGTCGTATCTACCCCCCTGGGCTCCACGGCCCACTGTCTGGCTGCTGGCGGGCCCATCCTTGCCCCTGAGATGGATGCCCTCATAATCTCCCCTATATGCCCACATACCCTGACCAACCGGCCCCTGGTTATCTCCGGGGACTCAAAGATAGGGATGGAGCCTTCTACGGAAGGGGTGGAGATGGGTCTCACGGTGGACGGTCAGGTCTACGAGGATCTCCTTAATGGAGACAGGATAAGGGTAGAGAGGGCCGACGTCCGCCTTCGTATGGTGGATACCGGAATAAGGAGCTTTTACGAGGTGCTGAGAGAGAAGCTGGCATGGGGAGGCAGCCCAAGATATGGCCAGGGTTAGTATAGACGTGGGGCTTTGCAAGGGATGCGAACTCTGCATCCCCTTCTGTCCGCATGACTCCCTGACCATGTCCAGGCACCTGAACGAACATGGGCTCCCCACGGTATATTTTAAAGAGGACCACCCCTGCAGTGGATGCAAATACTGTGCGGTGATGTGTCCGGAGGCAGCCATTGAAATCTTCAACTAACAAAAAACACCTTTTGATGGGGAATGAGGCGGCAGCAGAGGCGGCTATCCTGGCAGGATGCCGCCACTACTACGGCTACCCCATTACGCCCCAAAATGAATTGATAAACCACATGGCTATACGGATGCCCCAGGTGGGGGGTACCTTCCTCCAGGCAGAGAGTGAGATAGCGGCCATATATATGGCCTATGGGGGTGCTGCCGCTGGGGCAAGGGTCATGACCAGTTCTTCCGGCCCCGGTATAAGCCTCATGCAGGAAGGCATCTCTTACCTGGCAGGGAGCGAGCTGCCTTGCGTCATAGTGAACGTGCAGAGGGGGGGGCCCGGACTGGGAGACATATCCCCTTCCCAGGCCGATTATTTCCAGGCCGTGAAAGGAGGCGGACACGGCGACTATCACAATATCGTCCTTGCCCCGGCCTCCGTGCAGGAGATTGCAGACCTGGTCTATGACGCCTTTGACCTGGCTGACCGCTACAGAAACCCCGTCATGCTCCTGGGAGACGCCCAGCTGGGGCAGATGATGGAGCCTGTAGAGTTCAGAAAGACGCCGAGGACCCATCAGACCGTAAAGAGATGGGCACTGACCGGGGCGGAAGGCAGGGCCAGGAATATAGTCAAATCCTTCTATCCCGTAAAGGGGGAACTGGAGGTATTCAATATCCGCCTCCAGAGGAAATATAGGGCCGTAGAACAAGAAGAGGTCCGTTATGAGGAAGTAAACACCCAGGGGGCAGAGATTATCCTGGTAGCCTACGGTACCTGCGCCAGGATATGCAAAGAGGCAATAAGACGGGCCTCGGGGACGGGGCTGCAGATTGGGTTACTACGACCTATTACCCTATGGCCATTCCCCAAAGAACCACTCAGGAGGCTGGCCAAGAAGGCCAGGGCCTTCTGCGTAGTTGAAATGAGTGCCGGACAGATGGTAGAGGACGTAAGGCTGGCCGTCCTGGACCGTTGCCCCATCCATTTTTACGGGCGTATGGGCGGTGGGGTCCCTTCCTCCAGAGAGATACTCAAAAAGGTGTTAAACATCCTTGCCCCAGAGGGTACCCTGGAACTGGAGATACCGGAAATACCCACAGAATTGGGCAAAGGATTGTATTTTTCTACGATTCCGTAGGAGGCACACCAGGTTATGCAGGCCCTTTACAGTGCTCCAAAAACCCTCCTGAGAACGCCGTCCCACTACTGCCCTGGCTGCGGTCACGGGATTGCCCACCGTCTCCTGGCAGAGATAATTGATGAGTGGGGCATAAGGGGAAAGACCATTGGCCTTGCCCCCGTAGGCTGCTCCGTGCTGGCTTACAACTACCTGGATATAGATATGTGCGAAGCGGCCCACGGCAGGCCCCCCGCCATAGCCACAGGGATTAAGAGGGTCCACCCCGATAATATAGTCTTTACCTATCAGGGGGATGGTGACCTGGCGGCCATAGGCATGGCAGAGATAGTCCATACCGCCAGCCGGGCCGAGAATATAACGGTAATCTTTATCAATAACGCCGTTTACGGGATGACCAACGGTCAGTTAGCCCCAACGACCCTGTTAAACCAGAAGACCACTACCACGCCCGAGGGCAGGGACCCCTTGGCCCACGGCTACCCCATCCGTATATGCGAATTACTCGCTACCCTGGAGGGCGCCAGCTTCCTGGCAAGGACCTCCCTCTCCTCTCCCAAAAACATCTCACAAACCAAAGAGGCCTTAAAGAAGGGCTTTAAAACCCAGATAGAAAAGAAGGGGTTTTCCCTCATTGAGGTACTCTCCCCATGCCCTGTGTACTGGAGGATGAGCCCGGTGGAATCACTGAAATTCATAGAGGAAAAGATGACCCAGACCTTTCCACTGGGGGTATTTAAGGATTGGGAAAAGACAGTATCCGCCCCAGGCGGACAAGCGACAGAGGTCTAATGACAGAAAAGATAATCCTGATAGGTTATGGGGGACAGGGGATGATGCTTTTTGGGAGGCTGCTGGCCAGGGCCACCATGCTGGACGGTAAACAGGTCACCTTCTTCCCTTCCTATGGGACCGAGGTCAGGGGCGGTGCCGCCTGTTATCACCTCATTGTCTCCACCGAAGAGATATACTCCCCGGTAGTAGAAGAGGCCGACACCATTATAACCATGAACCAGCCCTCTTACCTCAAGCTCAAGAACTATTTAAAGCCCTCCAGCCTCCTCTTCCTGAACTCTTCTCTGGTCAAAGAGGTGGAATCCCTCAATGAGATAACCACCTATCGTATCCCTGCAACAGAGATAGCCAACGAACTGGGCAACGTGGTAGCCTCTAATATGGTCATGATGGGGGCCTACAATACCATTAAAAACCTCGTCCCCCTGCCCCTGTTCCTGGAGTGCCTCCAGAGCTCCCTCAGGGGGAGGAAGGCCCCTCTCCTGGAGGTAAACACGCTCGCCCTCCTGCGAGGGGAAGAATACGTAAAGAAGACATATCTGAAGGGTAAGAGAATTCTTAAAACCTCTGCCGTCTAAGGGAATTTTACACCTCTCAACACCACACCTAACGAGAAGAAACTTTAGACGAATGGCGATATTTAACTGCGGAGGGGGCCTGTCGTGCCGGGGCAAGGTCTAAAAACATAGGAGGGCAAGGTGAGCAAGGTAACAGGTAAAGGCTTTCCCCTGTCTCCTGTAACCTGTCTACTGTTTCCTGCATTCTGTCTCCTGTCTTCTGCGTTTATCTCTTTTGTTGCCTGCCCCTCTTTGTCCGCCTCAGACCCTGAACCTGGCATGGTTCAGGGAGGCGGATGGGCCGCTACGTATGGGGGGGCCAATACGGATAGGGCTTATTCTATTCAGGAGACCCATGACGGTGGGTACATAGTGGCCGGTTGGACAGACTCCTTTGTCGCTGTAGATAAGATTAGGGGTAGGGACCGGGACGTTTGGATACTAAAACTCAAGCCCGATGGTGCCGTAGAGTGGCAGAAGACCTATGGGGGAGCTAATGAGGATGAGGCCTATTGTGTCCAGCAGACTGGTGATGGGGGGTATATAGTGGCCGGGTTGACACTGTCCTTCGTTGCTGGAAGCCTATGGGTCTTGAAGCTCGGGGCGGATGGTAGCGTGGAGTGGCAGAAGGCTTATTGGGGAGAGAATGTTAAGGTGGTGGAGTCCATCCAGGAGACCAGGGATGGGGGGTACATAATGGCTGGCAAGACGATACCCTTTGCTCCTGGGTCCAGCGACCTCTGGGTCTCAAAGCTCAGGGCTGATGGTGCTGTGGAGTGGGAGAAGACCTATGGGGGAGAAAGGTGGGATGAAGCCCATTCAATCCAAGAGACCAGCGATGGGGGCTACATAGTGGCAGGTAAGACAGGATCCTTTGGTGCAGGCAAAGATGATATCTGGCTCTTGAAGCTTAGGCCGGATGGCACTATTGAGTGGCAGAAGGGCTATGGGGGAGCCAACGGGGATGGGGCCGAGTCTATCCATCAGACCGGAGATGGGGGATATATAGTGGTTGGTAAGACACAGTCCTTCGGTACAGAAGGCCGGGGAGGAGAGATTTGGGACTTTTGGGTCTTGAAGTTGAGACCTGATGGGATGGTAGAATGGCAAAAGACCTATGGGGGTAAGGATTGGGATTGGGCTCGTTACATCCAGGAGACCAGGAATGGGGGGTACATAGTAGCCGGTAGTACAGCCTCCTTCGGTGGAGGGGACTTTGACCTATGGGTATTGAAGCTCAGGGCTGACGGAGCCGTGGAGTGGCAGAAGACCTACGGTGGGGTTAAAGAGGACCATGTCTGCTCCATCCGCGAGACCAGCGATGGGGGGTACATAGTGGCTGGCGAGACCTGGTCCTTCGGTGCCGGAGAGGGGGACATTTGGGTCTTAAAGCTCAGGCCTGATGGTTCAATAGCCCCCTCTTGCGACTTTGTAAGGGATACCAGCATCTCTGGCAAAGATAGCACTGCCACAGGCAGTACCACCAGGGCCACCAGAATTATCAGAGATATTAACGTAATTCCAATAGATACCTCTGCAACGGTACGGGATACAAATATCCCGGCAAGAATCCTCTGCCCCTGAGTAAAAAAGGGTGCATTAACCTCCTCAGGCACTCGTAATGGCGGTTATCTTTATCCAGGCTATGCGTTCTGTTATTTTAACATTCTTCCCGGACTCTTTAAAGAGCAAGAAAAGAAGGCCTTTAGCACCCCAAAGGGGAGAACGGATAAGCCACTCCTCCCCATCTCCAGCCCTGACAAAACCTAAGACCTCATCTGGCCCTATCTCTATCCTCCCCTCCTCATCATACGTAAACGACTCCCAGAACCAGAAGACTTTCCCAGTGGCGGGGGCATGAATTGGCACTAATTCTCCTACGTAATGCATGGGTATATCGGTACCTCCATTATCCTGATTTTTAATAGGGCTACCTGGGCTTTGGTGCAAAAGTCCTTAGTAGCTGGCCGTGGAAGACCACTCCAGTACGTTTAAGGTAAGGAGGGCCCTTTTTATGAAATCTTCTCTCTTAAAGTAATAATCATGATTGGCCACTGTAGAGTCTATCGCCTTTCCTCCCAGGGTGGGGTCAAGGGCCAATACCCTCTCCACTGCCTCTACATAACGCAAGAGCCTGGTCTGGGCTAGTTCACTGTCAGGGGATACAACCCTGTCGGCCACCCATATGGAAACCCTGTGCCTTAGCTCCCTCCTGCGGGAGAGGGCGTTGGTGGCGTGTGTGGCCTCTCCAAGGACGGTAATACTTGGGTATTTTTGGCGACCATCCGGGTGCCCCGTGCCAGTACCCTTGCGCCCAGTAGTGCTGCCACCGCCTACCTCTATGAGGGGGGATTGAACGTCCTCCATAGTAACCCCATCCGCCCTCTCCAGCTCTATCTGGTCAAGTTTCGCTGGAAGCTGGTTCTGGAGTAGGGCCCTTATTTGTTTTAATGCGTCTTCTAACATGGCACTGTCTCCTGTACCTCTTAAAAATTTTTTCTGTAAAATAAAAAGGCCCGAAGGAAGGGACATCGGCATATTATGTCTTCCTTCAGGCCTCTTGGAATCCACCTTATCTAGTGGAACTTTCGGTTACCGTTCTTCAGGAATCAGCAATCAGCTATCAGGAATCAGCCTGCTGGCTACTGACTGCTGTTTGCTGTCTGCTGACCCCTGACTGCTGTCTCCTGACCCAACACCTCTTTGTATAACATATCTTTCAAAAGAGTAAATGGCTAGATTCAACAGGATACCACTGGATTTAACAGGTAAGATGAGAACAGGAGGGCAAAGCCCCCTTGCATCAGTAAAAGATAAAAGGCATAATGGGGGTGTCTATGGCCACATACTCCACACGACTACTAGCATTGTCCCTGATACTTTCCCTCTCGGGCTGCCTCTTTGGAGGGAAAAAAGAGCCTGACGCGGTGGTAACCGCCCCTCAACCTGGACCTACCACCGATACTAAAACCCCCCCGACCCCATCCACCAAGGAGGCGGAAAAGGCCAGGGAAACTCATGACCTCCCCGCAGAGAGACAAGAACTGTACGATGATATCCTGAGTCGTCTCAACTCCATGGAACGAGACTACCAATTTCTCAAGGACAAGGTCTCCATGCTAGAATTCCTCGTGGGAGACGCCTCCAGGGATTCCAAGAAGACAAAGGAAGAGATGCGGGTGGAGCTAGAAAAACTCAGGGCTCAACTCGCCGAATATAACACCCTCATACTCCGCATCCTGAGCAGGATGAGCAAGGAACAGGAAAAACAGGAACCCTCCCCACTTCCCCGTTAAGGATTAGGGGTTAGGTACCAGGGGTAGCCGCAGGCTTTAGCCTGCGTTATGCCGCCCTCCCGTTAGGGATTAGGGGTCAGGGACGAGGGGTTAGTAATTGGCAAAGAAAAAAATAACAGTTAAATTCCCCAGGCTTAGGTGCCCTAGCCCTAAGGTCTTCAAGACCAAAGGTGACAGTCGCCTAAAGAAACCTACTACCGAGGAATTGAATGAATTGGAGAAAAAGGATGAATAAGCTAATCTCCCTTGCCACGGTAATGTCTTTATTCATACTTTTCTCCCACCCGGCCGGGGCTGTATGGACTAAGCTTACTGAGGAACAGACCAACCTGGCCATCGCCTACGGCAAGACCAATAAGGAGGCAGATTACCTGACCTTCTTCAAGGAATGGCGGGTGGACCTGGGTTACGGCAAGGGGGCCGCCAGGGTCATCACCCCATTCTCCAAGGTGGCCTTTGAGGCGAAAAACTCCCCCTTTGAACACGTCAAATTGACGCCCGATGACATAAATAAGCTCCTGGAAGAGCTGAAGGACAGGCTTGCCTTCGGGGTGTCCCTCTACGGGGACGAGTTGGACTTTGCCAAGGACTGTCATTCAGTCCTCAAACACAAAGGACAAACTATAAGGCCAGTGGAAGAACGTCATGACCAGGTCGCAGAGAGTAGCAAGTCCTGGCCCCAGTCGCCTGCCTACAGGGCCATCTGTTACTACTATTTTGACCTCCACCATGTAGACCCAAACAGCACGGTAACCCTTGAGGTCTCTATTCCCAAAGGGAAGACGGTAGAATTCACGTTTGACCTGTCAAAGATTAAGTAATTGTGGGTGGAGGGAAAGATAGAATTTTTGAATTTGCCCCTCCTTAATTACCATATAGAGACCTCTGCAAAAGTCAGTTTTGGATGGCATTTTTAAGAATCAGACCTTCGGCTAACCGTTTCCGCTGGTCAGGAGACCAGCGTCTACCCCCTACGGGGGTAGCTTTGGGTCTCCCGACCCAAAGCTGGGTGGGTTTTTCAGAGGTCTCATATAATGCAAACAAAAAAAGGGCAACGGAGAGAGGGATATGTCTGTTGTAAAGACCCACCCTCAAACGCACCCTTTAAAGAGACGATGCCAATTTTAAAACAAAAAAGGCTGGAAGTCGGTTAATTACTCATACTACGTAGGGCATTTCATTACCCTACATCGTTTAACCGGCTTCCAGCCAAACTCTACTATCTCTTCTTCAATTTGTACTATATTCTAAACTTCTAACGAACGCCGCTCACTCCTTTGGCTGGAAGTTAAGTCCCAGAGTTTGGGTTTTTAAACCCTTCTCTCTGGTTTCTAACTTCCAGCCAAATCCTTCCTTACTAACTAATTTACTAACCGCTTCCGCTCTAGGCGGATACCCGCCCCCTTCTTTCACGCACACTACCGGTAAAAGGCCATAAGCCCTTTACGTGCTTCCCCTAGAGCTCTCTTGGGAAGAGAAATTCTTATGGAATTCCTTAGCTTGCACTTGCTGTTGGCCTTTTACCGATTCCTCTATGTCAAAGAGCTACGCCCTTTTATTCCAAATTAATTATACCACATGATTGCCTGGTTGTCCAATAACTCAATAAAAACATATACTGGCAAAGCTCACCATCCCCATAGGGTCCGGCCACTGTCCGTACTTCATCAGCCTCCCTTTGGAGGCCCCTATCACCTTCAAGAGGGCATATATGGGGGTAAGCCCGCATATCTTCCTTTTATCCCCATCTCTCTGCACGTCTGCAAAGAACCCCTCTGCATCCACTGCCTCTATGAACCTGATGGTCGCCGTGTCCTCCTGGGCAATGGCACTCAGGCGTTGCGGGTCTGCATAGAAAGGATCCCCAAAGCGGGGACCCACGTGGCTCAAGTCGGCACTAGCTATTACGCAGGTCTTCTTGGGATATGTGGACATCGTCTCTTTCAATACCTCCAGGAAGTCCTTTACCTCCGTCAGGTGGCCAGGGCTTGAACCATTTTGCAGCGTCCCCTGAAAGGGGGAACAAAGGATTGGGACTATAGAAACGTCTTGCCTCCCCCCAAACAGGTATTGGAGGAAGACCGCCTGCAACTCTATGGAGTGCTCTGCCCTATGGGCAAACTCCCCCTTAATGAATCTGCCCCCCGTCGCCTCCATCAGGGCCTCTACAAAGGGCCGTTCTGTCTTAAGCACGCCCAGTGGTGTCTCAAAATCCTTCCTGGTCAAGGTAAAGGTCTCTCCCGTTGGGTGATGGGCCGTCCCGAGGAGTATAAAGACCCTTGCGCTGGAAGATTCTACTATCTCCTTGTAGGCCCAGGCAAAACAAGGTCCTCCCCTGCCAAAATCAATATGGGGAATTACTGCCCCCTTTAATACGTCCCTCTCCTGCCTGCCCGGAAGACCGTTGGGCCCCCCCTCTGCAAGGAAGAACCCCTCTAATTGGGACCTTAACGCCCCTGGGTCTCCCTCATAAGACCTCCCTGCCAGGGTAGCCTTTCTGAGACTGGAGTTACTGAATTTGCCCCGCAGGTTCTCTACGAACGAGTTAAATCTCTCCCCCTCAAGGAGTGCATGGGCATCTAACTCCTTTACCAGCCCTTCCAGATGCTTAATAAACAATGCCGTCCTGTGTCTCCTGACAAACTCGGCCTGGATATCCCTCAAGGAGTGATGCCCGTCAAAAAGGCGTAATACGTCCAATAGCTGATAAGGGACAAAGACCAATTTTTCTGTGATGCCTATGGGGTCTCTTATACAGAGTAACTTCTGGCCGGTTACTTCCACAGGAAAGATTTCAACAGGTCGCAGTTTAGGGTATTCCATTTTTTTTACTATATCCAGGGGATGTCTTCGGTCATAATTTAGACGTTTTTATATACTTTGTAAGGGTGTATTTCAAGTGAACAACCCTTCGGGGTCATGCCAGCGAACTGAACTTGGGACAAGAGTTCGGACATGGCTTTTTTAAGCTACCCTAAAGGCGTTTATTTCCCCCTCCCCTAGTGGGAGGGGGAAGGGGG
>Ga0209824_10000743_pt1 | contig 19790 bp, 1 predicted proteins | sample VDWuncwatermetaG_FD_184124 | JGI IMG/M metagenome (GOLD analysis project Ga0209824, IMG submission 184124) | Wastewater microbial communities from Netherlands to study Microbial Dark Matter (Phase II) - VDW unchlorinated drinking water (SPAdes)... ... | reverse complement strand
CCCTCGGTATAAAGCGCTTTCTTCAGCCGTGCCACCTCTTTGTCAACTTGATTGAAGGAGACCTCTTGGTATTCCTGCGTCGATGGAACGACAAGAAATCCCCGATCGCCATATCTCTCCACCTGCATCGCCCAAAGATCCGGAATCACTCCTGTCTTCAGGGTCAGTTCTCCAACCCGAAGGTTCCGGGTGGCACCGTCTTTGGCGAACTCACCCGCATGTTTCTTGATGATTTCCTGATGGAGCACCGGTTCAATATTTTTCCCCGAACTCACAGCGCTGCTGTGCGTCTGTTTCGTTCCTCCATCCTTCGCAAACTGCTCAGGCCGTGTGCGCTCTCCGCCGTCGCGGGTGGAGGCGGGCCCTTGGCGGACCCATCCCCATCCGCCGCTTTTCCACTCATAACCTGCCAGTCTTATTGCAGTGATGGTCTCTTCCATTATAATTCCTGAATATTCCGCAATCTCAGCTTGCTCTAAAACGCTTATGTCTTTTCCTGAAAAACGCTCTTCAATATATTTGGCAAGCCGCGCATAGACAAGGGACATTCTCAAATTGCCAACTTGGTCTTGAATATCTCTTAAAGATTCCACCGTCTCGTCGAACGTCGCTCGCTCAACACTTTTACCTTCAATGAGAGGATTCAAACGGAACATGAAGCCGTCTATCATCTGCTTTAATTTGCCGGAGACAACGGAGGGTGACCAAAGTTGTGCCCTTTCAGTCTGATACGGAAGTTGCTCAATCACCTCAGGAAGTACAAGGAGTCGTTCCAATTCTGTGCCGACATTCTGAAAGAGCGTGGCAAGTTCTTGTTGTAACTCTGGGTCGTCGCTAAAATCTGTGTATCGTTTGGTTGTTAGTGTCTGGAGCAATCCTTGGACGCTTTCAAAAAGCGGTCTAAGGGTCCCCTGAGTGGTAGCATAAGGAGTTTGAGTCGTCTGCTCTTCGCCCCCATCCCTTGCAAACTGCGGGGGGGCTTTTTCCACTGCCACAGGCTTCCCGACCTTTGCAAACGCCGTCGTGATCATCGTGACGACACGTTTCAGATTTCTGGCGATATCTTCTTCGCTGATCGGGATATTGGGATTGTTCAAATCGGCGGCCAGGTAATTTTGCGCAAGCATCCTGTCATGGATGGAAACGAAATCGAGCTGATCCGCATAGGAGGAGGCAAAAAGGTACTGGTCGGGGTTGTCGGCGCGGACGCCGAGTTTGAATCCTTTGTGACTCCGCCTTAAATCGGTCTCTTCGAGGAGATCATGAGCCACTTTCAAATGGCTGACGTCACGGACATCGGTGAGTTGTATCAAAATGTTATCGATGCCGCCTCTTCGCGCCTCCTTCACCGCCTCAAACTCCCAACGGAGAAGCGTCCGGTATTCATCACTCGCAACATACCGGTAAAATCCTCCGAAGCCGAGGGGGGTGTTTTCTTCCTTCTTGTCAAAAACAGTTCCATACCGAAGGGAAAGGTACCCTTCGCTATCCAAATCACTGGTCTGATACACAAGCTGCTCACTCTTTTTCGACGAGACCGCTTTGGCAAAGAACGCAATGAGCTGGGTACGGTAATAGTCTTCCGCTTTGATGAACCCCTTCTGACCAATAAGCGTACGAAGGGTGGTCTGAATCTTCCGGATACCTTCCAAGTCCCTATTCAGTTTGGTAAGGAGCGACGCCTTTCCATTGGCTGTCTGAAGAAGTTCAATCCTTCTTTGCTCCTGCCCATCCCCCAACGACTTTAGATTGCGTTCGGCAGCAATTCGCTCTTCCCTGGTTGTTTCAATTTGATGCAAGATCTCTTGTTCGATCTGATGGAGTTTGCCGCTGTCATAATAAAGGAAAGCGAGGGGATGAATTTTCAGGACGTCACGGTAGAAGTCCGAGGCGCGGATTGTCTGAATCTCGAGCCGATCCCCATTCCCTTCTTTCTCGGGGATTTCGATGGCGTCGGGCGTGGTCACTTCTCCGCGAACAAAAGGAAGTCTTCCTTCATAAATTTTTCCACTCTTGAAATCAGCAGTGACAATTTGTCCTTCCTTTAAGTCTCCCTGGATACCGACGAGGACCGGTTTCCCCTGCGCTTCAGCCTCTCGGAGCCAGGGATGGTCAAGGTCTTGGGCCTCAAAGAAAAATGCCCCTGCTTTATGAACGAGGCCGTGGGGAGGTGTGATTTTCTCAGATCCCTTCTTAAACAAGACAAAATCACCCAGCTGAATGCGGCGCAAATCTTCCGCGTTCTCGACGACGACCACATAACGGTCCCCCGCACCCCGTTTGGCCAGTGTCTCCCCGTGCGCCACTTCCTGTGTGCGGCCGAGTGCTTCCTCTGCAATGGAGGAGAGGTTCAATTCTGCCTCGGAAATGAGTTTTACCGCCGCAAGGAATCCACGGACATCCGTTCCGGTCGAATCAAGGAGTACGGCGATTTCGCGGGCCGCCTGAAGGTTATACCCCGGTTCACTCGGATTGGTGAGTTTAATGATCGCCTGGCCGCAGAGACCGCAGGTAAACTTGACTTGATGTTTCTTGCGCGCGTCACGGACCGCATAAACGACATGGCGGATGCTGTTCACCACTGCAGGATGGGATTCCTGGAAGAGTGATTTGACAAGAGGCTCCTCGCGCCCTGCCCGGCGTGTCGTTTGTGTCAGGTCATTGGTGCCGAAGGAGAAAAAGACTTCTTTGCCGGTTCTTTTTGCGTATTGGGCTAAAAGTTCTGCGAACTCATCCGCCTGAATGACATTGGAGGGAAGCTCCACCATCATCCCGACAGTTTTAAGCGGCATTCCGACCTCTTCAAAACGTTCAAGACCCCGCTTGAGTTCCTCGGGGGTGCGGACAAACGCAAAAAATGCGCCGATATTGGTGTATCCGGCTTCGTACACCCGTTTGAGCGCCTCGAGTTCCATCCCCAAAACATCCCGGTTTTCTTCCTTGAGAAGCCATCCCGCACCGCGGTCTCCCAGCATTGTCGCCCGCTCGTGAGATCCGAAGACGTCGCCTCCGGTAATCTGAAGGAGCTCATTCTGCTTGAAGTCGTTGAACCGATAGAGAACCTTCTGATGGATGCCGTTTGCCGCCGCCATAGAGGCAAGACCTTCATAGAATTTTTGGACGTAATATCCACGGGCACTGGGATAACCGGCCACACGCCTCTCGATTTGCGCAACCAACTGGGGATGGGCACGGAGTTTTTCAACGTCTCCGCGTTCATCCGCAGTCAAGGAGGTGTTGGAATCTTTTTCGAGTCCCTTCAGATTGTCGTAGGCGAGGATCGCCCTTGGATGAATGCCGACACCGACGAGAATAAACTCCGCCCGGGCAAGACTGATTCCATAAAAAGAAGGATAGAGGGCGAGGTTAGAAACTTCCTGCATCGCCCGGGGATTGGCCACGATCAGCCCCGGCTTTGTGAAGTGGGTCTGCGGAAGCCTGTCGGGATCGATGTCGATCTGTTCGGTTTCGATGGGGAGTGCCTCTTTGTAAATCTTCCCGGTATTGGCGTCGACCGTGACCCAGCCATCCTCCGTAAAGAGATACTCCTTAACCTCCCGGTAGCGCGGCGGAGCTTCCTGCCGAAGTCTCTCCAGATCCCCGTTCACCCCGGTGACCGTCGCTAGATTCAACTCGCGGCTGACAATTGCGGCATGCGAGGTGTCCCCCCCCTCTTCGGTAATAAAGCCGCGGACTCCTTGCGTCTTCATCAAAGGTTCCTGACCGGGAGTTGTAAAGTCTGTCACAATGATGGTGTCCTCCCCAGACTTTCGGAAGTCAGCGACTTTGTTGCGGATACGGTCCTCTTCCCGGGCATAGTCTCCCTTGAAACTCCTCGCCTCGCGGTCAAGAACAATGATCCGTCCGGTAAACGCATTCCGCCCCTGAACGCCTTTGACCAAAAGTTTCCCTGCCCCTTCCGCCTCCTCCGCCACCTCCTCCGGAACAAAAGTTCTTTTAATGGAAACATTCCGCGCTCCGATATCCGAACGGGTGGTGACTGCACGTGACTGCACGAGCCCCACGGCGGAGTGTTCCATTGCCCCTTCCATATCGCGGATCCCTCCGTAAAAATCGGTAGCCGCCTTGAGTTGTCGGGTAATCTTGATGATCTCTTCATCGGTTGCAGCGAAGCGATTTCTTTTTTCGAGAGGAACGTGGGTCCAAATGAGCCGCTCTTTCGGATCTTCGAGAAGTGCATGGATCGCGTGGGTCAGTTGCAAAAAGTTTTCTCGCGGCAGGACAAGATGTTTTGAAACCGCCGCCGGCAGATGAAGTTCCTCCGCAATCGCCTTCTCGGCCCTCTCTTCAATCTCCTCGTGGATGCGTACAATGGTCCGGAGGAGCGGAGCGATCTGTTTACCGTCATAGATCTTCCCAAGGAGTTCGGAAGAAAGAGCGATCCCCTTCGGCTGGAACTCTTGCGCGATATAATGGCGGACCGCTTCCATGAGCTGCGCAAGTTCGTCTTGGGTAATTCCTGCCTTTCCAAGGATCTCTTCGAGATAGACCATCTGGGTCCGTTTGGCTCCGAGTTCCGCTTCAATGATATTGACATGTTCCCGACCCTCTGCATCCGTGAAGAGATGAACTTTGTAGGCGTCTGGAACCACCATCCCCTGCACGATCGCCTCCCCCAATCCATAAGAAGTGGTGATTCGGAAGATCCGTCCTTCTGCGAGCCTTTCTCCGGGGGTATCGTGAAAGCTTCTGGCCGTGAAGCCGGTGGCCGGATCGAGGCTGAAGGCGACAAAAGAGACGTCGCTTCGAATCATCCTTTGAATGGGAACTGCCAAAGAGAGGCGGGTGGGATCCATGTAAGGTTTTGAAGCTTCCTCCAAAAGTTTCAGGAAACGGTCCGCAATCCGTGGGTGCCCGGTCCGGATTTCCACCAGGGCATTCCGCATCTTTGCATGGGGGACATAAATTCCCTTTTCAAGATTTTCGCCGATTTCCCGTACCTGCTGCCGCGGGTTCTCTTTCAGCGCAGAAACCAGTTGGGAGAGGTCCTGCGGAGACTCAATCGCACTAATAAATGCGAGAAAGATTTGTGTGTCCCGGTAACTGATCGCGTTCGGTCTGAAAAGACTTGCCAAAACATCCCGATACCGCTCGAGGACAAGGGAGTACCCCCTCACATTCAAAAAGGTCTCCTGCTGTCCTGCGCTGGAACCGGAAGAGACCTCCACTTTGAGTCCTGAACGGAGCGGTTTGGAAGAATCGATTTCCACATCTTCAACGGTGCCGGAGCTCCGTACGGCCACAGGGAGATCTATATCGGGATAATCGTTTTCGCGGCTGAGAGCGATATAATTTCCGACGATCTCCCGCTCAAGATTTTCCGGAATCACCGCCTCTTCAATCGCCTTTTGGATCGTCTCCGAAGCGTCTTTCAGGGCGTGAGGGTCGGTCACGTCCAAGTCGGAAAGGAGCCGCTCAATCATATCTCTGATCTCAGGGTTCGCATCGAGGAAACGCTGGTATCCGCAGGCGGTGACGATGAATCCCGGTGGAACAGGGACGCCTCGGTTAAACATCTCTCCGAGATTCGCACCTTTTCCCCCCACAATCGCTGTGTCACGGCGTCCTACCTCGTTGAACCAGACGGTCAACCTGCGGGCAAGGTCCTTCTTTTCTTTTGCGTCTCCATCTTTCGCCAATCGCGAATCTCTTCCCGTATAACGAGGGAGATCCCGAACAATGCCCGATAGAACAAATGGATCGATAGATTGTTTGATATCAAGCACAAGAGCGCGGACATGTTGCCCATGACGGGATGCAGCAATTGCAGTGGCAAGACCTTCTATCACATAGTAGCGGTGGGCTTGCCCTGCAGCCCTTACCAGAACGACAGGGCCATCCTCCGGTTTAATCTCTTCCGCAAATCTTGAACCTTCCGAAAATTTCGGTAGGTTCTGAATATTAAAAGTAGATACGACCTCGAAAGAAGAAGGAAGCAAAACAGGCGCTTTTGTCACTTCCCTTAACTTATCGGCATAAAAGGTGAGCTCCCTGGCATAATGCCTCACCCCGCCGTCCCTCGCAAACTGATCCGGCGTGACGGCGGGCGCACTTTCTTTTTCGCCGAGGTGTGCAACAATCACGGTGGAGCCCACAATAAACCGATCCTTTCCGACAAAAGGATTTCCTGCTTGTGCAGCCATTTCCTCAAAGAGTCGATTGACAGCCGCCGCAATCACTTTTGTCTGGGCATCGGGGGAACTTTGCAATTCCGGAAGGATCCCGCCGCGCAGAAGCTCAAGGTTCAGAAATTTCCCCCAATCGTCATAGGTGACATGAATATACTGCGCCGGATAGGCGGGCGGGTTTGGAATCAGAACACCAAAGCCGTTTGCCCGTAAGGCACCGAGGTAGTAACTCTGATCGCGAACCGGCAGAAATGTCTGCTGCCGTTTAGGAAGCGCCTGAGCGACGGCGGAATCAGTCACTAAGTCACGGGTGGTCGAAAATTCTGGATTTGTTCTGATCATCTCGACGGCAAGATCATGTACCGTGTTGGCCGTATCATCAATCAGTGAGGGGCCTTTCCCATCGTGGAGGCGACCCTCATAATCGATATTCAGACTCTGGAATGCGGCGAACCCTCCCGGATAAAGTGCTGCGCCCAGCCCTGTTGCAAATTGTTCGAAGCCGTCGATTAAATGAATGGCATGTGATCCAATGACCCCATGCGCTTTTTGTCCGCCGAGAGCTGCCGAAAGCGATTCAAACTCTGAAAAAGGACGACCCTGGGCATTCTCTGAACGGACCAGATAGAACTCCACGCGAGGATCATAGGTAGTGCTCTTTTCATCCCCATATCGCTCGTAGGCTGAAGTGAGCCAGCTGGGGTTCACGTCTGTAGCAAGGATTTTGAAATTCTTGACGCCGTATTTTTCTAATAGAGAAAGAAGTTCTTGCGTCAAAGGACCGTTTCCAGTTCCGATTTCTGCGATGACAAACGTTTCACCGCTTTTTGCAAAGCGCTTCAAGGTCTCCCCAAGCACTTCTTCTTCCAGTTCATCCAAAAATTGGCGGATCGAATCAAAGTTCCATCCCTTTTCATCACGGACCGCTTCCCAATAAGCCTCATATTTCGGATCCACAATCACTTTTCCATCTGGGCCCCGAGGCGCCTCCCACTGGGGACGCAAGGATTCTTCCTCAGAGGCCAATCGTTGAAGATCACCAAGGATCCTCCTTGCATATTCTCTTGATTTTGCGATACCTTTGGGGTCCTGTGAGGCGGAAAAAGAATTTAAAAGGCGAAAATCCCGCGCGATTCTTTCAAGGATCGACCATTCCACGTCATTGAGACCGTGGAGGTCCATAAGGGAGGTTGAGCGGCGGATGAACATACCTAACATCGACATGCCATCCAAAATTTGTGCGCTACGCCCTTCCCGTTCTTGAGGGTGCATTTCTTTGTTATCCCGCAGCGCGACGAGAGACCTTTCCGTTGCAGCCAAAAGAGCTTTGGCGTACTTCCGAATTTCCTCTCGGCTCCCGCCATCCTTTGAAGCAACGGGAGACTTTGGAACAATAACGGCAGCCGCAACATCCATGACGTTCGTGCCGGTAGGACCGGTGACGATATCCGCTTTTCTTCTTTGTAAGAAAGGTGCAGAATCAAAATTGGCGAGCACTTGTTCAAGTGCCTCAGGGCCATCTTCAGCGGTCCTGGCCGTTACCACCGCTCCAGCCCCATCCCAATTGCCATCCTTCCCATCGGTCGTCGCCGCAAGAAAGGTGACATTCTCGAGACCGAGCGAATGGAGGTAGCTGGCTACCTTCAAAGCGAGATGACTGTTCCTGCCACCCTGTCCTGCCCCTTTTTTCGGAAGATCGACTACCGTCTCTCCGCCCCAGAGAAGTACACGGGGTTTACCGACGTTCTCAGATTCTATAATTTTAAGAGCAATTTCACTCGCTTCTTCGTCCACCGTCCTTCTGAGAGGAGCATCGATCATCTCTACTTCAAATCCGAAGGAAGCGGCGACCTCTTTCATCCTTTCAAGAGCGCGCCGGTTGGAAACAAGAATAGTCGTTTGAACCTTACCCTCTTCAGGGGTCGCTCCCTTGACAGCAACTCGCTCGGAGACGAGAATGTCACCCTCTCGGGCCTCTTGGCTAATTTTTCCCCTCAGATACTCACGGACGGTTTCAGGAAGTTTTTTCCACAACTTATATTTGTCGACGACTCTTTTAACCTCCCCAAAGGGAGGTGGGTCTCCCGCCGTATATCCTGAGGCGATCACATGGGGGTCATCTCCGGGGACATCGGAGATGAGGAGATTGATGAGTCGGTTTGCGCGTTTCCCAGACGCCAAAAGTTCATTACGGCGGTCAAGAACCCTACGGAGGACATTTTTCTCACCAATCGGAATCGGCTCTTTTTCCAAAAGCGTGTAGAGTGCTTGTAGATCTTTAAGCGGAATTTCAGCGACAGGGACCGCTCCGATTGCGCTTCCTCCGCCTGAGATCAGTGAAATCACCAGATCTTCCGGACCGGCCTTTGCAGCCAAATCGATCATCGCTTTCCCGCCTTGGGATCCTTCTAGGCTCGGTACCGGATGGGCTCCGGCATAAAGCTGGATCGGACCGATCTTCCCCCGATGTGCTTTTTTCTGCTCTTCTCCTAGCACATTGATCACACCGCTTGTAATCCGATCCCCCAAAATTTCTGTGAGCGCTTTGGCCATTTCGGCCGCAGCTTTGCCATACCCCACTACATAGACATTTTTAATCTCGTGGAGATCATATGTCCGTCCTTCCACAGTCAGCAATTGAGAAGCGGCATCATAGGTCACATGCCGTTTCACCGACTGAGAAGCGCCGGCACTTTGAATGGCCTCAAGCAACATCCGCCTCGCAACCACCTCCTCCACCGGAACTTCAGGAACAGGATTCAGTGGTAGGGATCCGTCGAGAATTGCGGAAAGATTTTCGAATGCCACTTCCTGCATTTTCCGACGGATGGGAATAACGGCGCTACCAGTGTGTCCTGTCACTTTGGCATTTGGAAGCTCGGCAAGGCCGCGATCGGTATTTTCGGATTCGTTGATCAGTACATCGACGCGGATCCGGGCCTGCGGATGGGTTTTCCCATAGGCAATCAACGCCTCCTCATCATACAAAGGACCCCTCCCCGTATTGAGAAGGATGACTTCGGGGTCGCGAATATTTTTCAGATCTTCTTCGCCTACCCATCTCCTGGTCTCCTCACTGAGGTCAAAAAGTGTGGTAATGACATGGGCATCGCGGAAAAGGACCTTTTTATCGACAACCTTCACACTCGGGTCGGTCACGGGCCGTTTTTCAAAGACAATGACCTTCATGCCTAATACCGCCGCACGCTTCGTAAGCGCCTGCCCGATCCGTCCAAACCCTCCAATACCGAGTGTCTTTCCAGAAAGAGAGGACTTTGGGAAAACATCCTTCGATTCGCCCTTCAGGAAAAGCCGTTCAGGATCGACAATATTCGATCTCCCTTCAGAAAGAGAAGGGGCACCTGGAAGACGAATCACATAATCAGAATCACGCAGAAGGGTCTCAAGAGGAGTATAGACAAGATGCAGTCTCCTTTCCTCCTCGCGACTTAGACGTTTTTCTTCTGGGACGAAATAATAAATTGTGGCCGCTTCATGGGCATTGGCCAGTTCTGAAAGGAGAATTCCTACTTTATCCATCCCAACAATCCCAATCCGTGTCGCAATGCCCAGTTCAGGATCAGAGGCGAGTTGATTGTGAAGCACTGTTGCTTCAGGACCCACCCCGCAACCGCAGAATTTTCCATCTTTTACCAATTGGTACATACTGTCGAGCCGTAAAGAACGCCTCAAAAGTTCTCCCCAAAGGATTTCAACTTCCCTATTGAAGACTTCTGGAGAAGCGGTGAGAAATATTTCCTCCAAACTTTTCCCGATCTTTTCTTGAAAAATCAAATCCGTGAGGTGGTATTCGGCATCAAGCATGAGTCCAATATTGAGCTCCGCCATCGCTTTCGTCAAGGGTCCGGGGGCATGGCTTACAAAAATTCCGCGCCGACGCGTTTCGGCAAGGTCGATATTGTTATATCCTGTGCTAAATTGAATCAGCCCCTTTAAATTTGGCAATGCGTCCAAAAGCGCTTGGTCGAATTTGAGATTCACAAATCCAGTAATATAGTCGTAGTTTCCGAGACGTGCCACTTCCAGAAATTTTTCTTGGGGAAAGCGCCGATAGCCCTGAGGGGTTTGGATGGTTTCCGACCCGGGCATCAAAATATCGACATCAAGATCTCCTCGGGCTTTGTATTGTTCAATGACCTGTCGATCGATCGGCTCGGTGATGAGGAGGCGCGCTTTGGGTTTTTCGACTTTAAGTCTTAAAAATTTCGCTCCCGCGACTTCGACGACAGACTCCTCCGCCGATTGCTTGTTTCCCCCGTCTTGGGTCGGTGGATGGAAGCGGCTCACCTCCGTCTGGAATGCCGACCCCTGGGGTAACTGTCCCCAAGACCAGAGATCAACGAAATCTCCTTCCACAGGACGAAAGACGTTAATTCCTGTCTCCGTGAGTGATTTCTGATAAATGGCTATCTCAATGACGGCATCGCTTTCACCGAAATTCCCGACGACATGGATGGGGTTGCGGTCCTTGGTAATGACTTCGATGTGGCCAGTGTCTACCATTTCTTCGCCCGTTGGGGCGAGTTCTACTTTTCCTTTACGGTTCCCTGCATACTTAAAATGAAATTCTCTCCCTTTTCCATCAAGAATACAAAAGGCACACACCTGCCCTCCATGATCATGGATGGGGGTTGATTCTCCCTTAAGATAGACAATCGCGACGATGTCATACCCCCACTTGGGATTGTGATAGAGAAGTCTTCTGGTGTAATGAAGGTCTGTTGCAGGTTTCCTCCTTGCCTCCTCCACAAGTTGCGGTAGGTTGATTTCTTGGATAAATGCGCTTCTTTTCCCAAGGATCTCCTCCCGCATGATGGTTTCGAAAATCCGGCCGAGTGTTTCTTGATCCTGAGATTCTTTCAGAAGACGGTTGATTTGTGAGGCGATTTGGGTGACAACTGGCCCCGGTTTAGAAGAGCCATCTTTGGCGGTAGAAGGTACGAGCTGGAAAGTGTCTTTAAGATCTTGGATGAAGTTTGCCACTCCGCCATCACTGGCGGCAAGGGGCTTGGTACGAAGGTGAGAATGCGTGTGAGAGGCCTCCACTAAGTTAGAAGCAGAAACAATGTTGGTAAAAAAGAAGAGTTCTGCCACAACAATTGCAGAAGCCTGAATCCAGAACTTTCGGCGCATCTTTATAGCCCTTTCAAGACCGTCGTCACAACGCTTTCCGCTTCTTTCATTTCACGCTGCATCGTGGCCATCAGCTTTTCTGCTTTTCCAAAGCCCTTCGCGACCTCTGCAAGAATCAACTTGGTGGTTGCGTCGAGATTTTCCAGGTCTCCTAACAAAGAAGTCTGTGAGACGAGACTGGTCCCGAGATAGAGCTCCCTCTCAATATCGACAGGGGCATTCAAGGGAACCACAAAAGCCCTCTGGTGCCCAATGAAAATGGGGGCCAGAAGCCTTTCAGGATTTTCTACCTTAAAGGTCGCCCGGTCCTTCCCATCGAGAAGAAGAATGGTGGTTTCGATCCCACTCAATTGCTTGAGATCGCTTGAGACAAAACGTTTCTGACGCTGAAGCGCACCGAGGATGTCTCCATACTGTGCCACCAGCGCCGGAAGGAGCTCCTCACGCGGCTCGGTAAAGAAAAGATGCCCCTCGGACCTCTCCAAAAGATCCAAAAGGGACCCACGGTTTAAACGGGGATCGAGAAGCCGGGAAGTACTGACCACGAGCGCGGTCAGGTAAAGGGGGCCGTTGAAATGCTCGACCTCCCACCGATAAAGATCTGCCGAAAAAGACATTGGAGAAACAGGTTTCTCTTGATTTACAAGAAGTTCCCGGGCGAGCGCCACGGACAGGTTGACGAGATAAGGAGCCCCCTCCGCCGCTTCGACGGCCTTCACGATGGCGTTCCGAAGCTCTTCCGGTTTGACAAGGTCGAGTTTTTCCTCTGGGACATGGGATGCAATCCGTTGGACCACCTCCGGAATTCCTTCTTTGACCCCCCCATCCTGGGCAAACTGCGGTGTTTTCGCACCGCCGTCCGAAGCAGAAGGCAAGAGTTTCGACATCACACTTTCTCTTTCCCCTCCCTTCTTGGCCTCCGCAAAACCATAGGTCAACATATTTGAAAGTACAGCATTGGCAACATTTGAAAGCTCGTCCGGAACATCTGGAATGGTCAAGATTTTGTATGCAAAAGGCCCATATTCAAGCACGGCTTTCTCTTTCTGGTCTGATTTTTTAATCACAAGGACAAACCGCCCATTCCGTGAGTTATACACCTGTACATCTGTCAATGTCGCACTAAAGAAACGGGAATCGGTTCCGAGAAAAACAATGAATGTATCATTGACTGGATCATAATAAGAGTTCACACCGCTCTTCCTCTCACGATTGGCAAATTTCTCAAGCTTTGGATCCACCGCCGCAAGAGGCCCATGCCACGCTGAGTCGTTCAGCTGTGGTTCTGCGAAAATCCCTTGTGTCCCAAAAAGACGAGCCATTTCACCTGCGTCTGCATTGGCTTGGCCTCCGCCGACAGCATGAACTTTGTCGTAACGCACAAGGTCTTCTCCGATCTCCTCGATACGCTTCCATAATGAGGCATCTGTCACAACTTGTGCCGCCACGGAAGGAATCTGAAGGAGCGCCTTTTCATATATTGCAGTTTCAATCCCCTTGAGTTTACCCAATTGAATCCCAAGGCCCAACAGATTGAGATAGGTGATCCCGAAAAGGGAAGTATCATCGACATCCCGGTCAAAGAGAACACTTCCGATGAAAGTCCGAACGTTGAGAGGGGTCAGTAGGAAGGAGAGTGGATCGGTGATATTCAAAACTTTTGCACCTTTTTCTTCCGCCTTCCCCACAATTTCTGCCAAGTGCCCTTCGCTTTCCGCGGCCTGCCGTAACAATTCAAGTTGGGCATCACTTCTTCCATTAGCCAAGCTTTCGATAGGAACGACCGTTCCCTCTTTTGCTCCTCGATAAGTCGATCTGGATATCGGGACAAGAAGTGTCCCCGGGTCCATATGGCGCAGAAGACTTGGATCGGTCGACGGGAAGACCAGCACAGGAACCCCCAAGAGATGGGGTGCCTCGGAAATCAGCGTGAGACCTGACGTGTCATGCTTCACTTGATAGGTATTCCCTGCAAGGGTGATCGATGCAGAGTCCTCCTTTAAGAAGATAGGATCGCCCACTTCTTCCCACACCTCTTCCTCACCTCTATGGGCTCTGGAAAGAGGCTGCAACGTATAGCCATTTTCTTGTTTAGTAATTCGGTAATACGTCCCTCGGATCCTTAGATCAACCGGGTTTTTTAAAATCTCCTTTCCGGTCGAAACGCTTTCCAACGCACTTAAAGGACCTTTTGCCGCCAAGGCTGCTTGATAGGTAGCCTCTTCATTCGTCACAATGACGATTTTTTGAAGTCCCTCAAGGTGGTTTCCAAATAACTGCTGGGCTTTCTGAAGGATTGGATTCCACGTTTGCGACGATAAAGCAAGCCGAGAAGCCCCTTCGAGAACGAGGGGAAGCCTGAGGATCGCCTGTAGCCGAGGCTCGAACTTTGACCAATTTGCCTTAATTTGCAAAGGATAAGATTGTAAAACGGAAGTCCCTGTAACAGGAAGATCACTTGCATATTGCTCCATGGTGAACGGTAAACTTTTTGCCTGTCGGGTGACTTCCTTTGCACCGCTGACAGTGACGGACTTAGCGAGATTGCGTGAATTATCAATCTCCTCACTGGAAAGACCGGATGCTTCTGAAATCGCCACAGCATATTTAAAGAAAAATATGGAATCGATGAGCCCCTGCAAGGGAGTATTAACTTTCGGAACCGCAAAAACAAAGTTTGCTGCTTTCCGATAAATCTCACCGATCTTTTCTCTGACATAATGGTCTTCTTGAACAGACGCAATATCCAACGTCTGAACCACAAAATCGACATTTCTTGCCTTAAGTTCCTCAATAACCTGAATCGCTTCATCCAGACGAGACGTGTCTGTCGCGTTCACGACAACAGCAACCTGTTCCTCTTCGGGTGTATTGATTGCAGACCGGAGGGTATTGCGCCAACTGGCATCGTTAAAATCGACCGCCTTCCCTACACCCCAGCGAATCTCTTCTGCCTTCAACTCTCCCTCGTCAATGACTGGGGAAGTGGTATGGCTCCCAATAATTAAAATTTTTCGTTTGTTTGCATCCCGCTGGCCGATTCTACGAATCAACGAATCTTTTCTATCAAGATCCATGTCTTTATTTTTAAGAACAAGCTCGGGAAGATGACTAATGGCAATCTGTTTCAGGTCTTGAATCACCTGCTCTCGTGTGGTACTTAATGATCCATTTTGGGTGAGTTCACTCAGTTGCACCGCAAGGAGTGAAAGAACATAGAGAACTGAATGAAATCCTTTAGTCGTGGCAATGGTCACTTCGACCCCAGACTGCACATCCACGGTTCCTCCGCTTTCCGAAGCAGACCTCCCCAAATCGCTTTGCGGCTTTCCGGTAATGGCTACGATGGGTGTCCCTTCCTCTTTTAAACGATCAAATAAATTCACCATAATGGAGGTTGCACCTGACCAGCTGATTCCAATGGCAAGATCTGTCTGAGGATTAGGCCGAATCCCGTAAATCTGCATTTCGACCGGATCATAAACATGAATCGTTGCATCCGGGAGAAGCTGTTCATAAAGGCCTTTCACGACCTGGGCGTCTCTCCATGAACTTCCAATTCCGACCAAATAAACATTTTTCAGACGCGAAAAGTCCTTCCCAAAGTTTTCTCTCAAGAAATTCATATTCAGTCCTACGCCATGAACATCCGTTTCCTTCGCCAGGTTGACTTTTCCTTCCGCATCGACGTAACGGCTTGCATTTTTAAGGGCAATCAGGGGAATCTCCGAAATATGTTTCGCCATAAAAGAATTAAACCCTGTCTTGTCTCCCTGCGCGGGGGAAATGACCCTCTCCTTCGGCTGGAGCTTAGGGTCGCCGCTGAGTGACGTTCCATCGACAGTTGTAATCTCTTTTTCGATGGAAACTGTCCCGTCGGGATTAATAAATTTAAAAATCTTAACAAATTTGTGTTCTTTATCCAGATTAATGATTTTTGCTTTAAACCGCTCTTCAACCTCCCTAATTTGTTTGTCCATGGTTACAACGACGCCGCTCACGGCTCGCAAAAACTCTTCGCTGCTCAATTTCTTTTCTTCGAGCCGTTCCCGAAACGCATCAATTTCCTTGAAACCTTCTCGCTGAATGTCACGGATATCTTGCTCCGCCTTTTCTACTTGAGAGGGGGGCCAAAGTCCAAGAGCGGCATTTTCATCAGAAGTTACCATCACTTCTCCATTCGCTTCGACGATGGCCAAGGGTCGATCATGGCTTGCAATATATTTGGTAAAGGGACTGTAGAGGCTGAACGTGCTAATGGCAATTTCGGAACCGGGGTTCAATTCGTGAAGTGCTAAACGCAAGGCAATTTCATCGTTTGCCTGAAGCTGTTGGTCGGCGTTCAACTGATCAGGACGAGGGTAGAGTTTCTCCTGGAATGTCTTCCAATTCTCTCGGCGTGTTTTCGACAATCTCCTAGCCTGGCGATCATTAAAAATCATTTCCCAATGCTCAATAATTGTTTTGGTATCCGTCTGAATCAGATTCCCTTCGCGGGAAGAATAACTATACCCTTTCTCTTCATGCTCTTTCCGCACCGTAGAATTGATCTTGGGCTCTACCGCCCCATTATGCGTAATAACCCGTAGCCCCTCTCGGTCTGTCTCCCTTCCGAACTCGCGATGGGGATGCGCATTGAACCAACGGGTATCCCCTGTCATCGCCCAACGCCCATGGGCCTCTGTAATCTCAACCAAAAGCCCTGCAGTAATGCGGTCTACCCATCCGAGACGCGGCCTCTTCGCCGGCTTACTAAACTGGCGCCACCAGACATTATCGGGAATTTTCCCTTCCGCATACATCTTTGTTTGGAACCATTGCACAAGCGCTTGGAAGGCTAGGCCCGGTGTATTTAACCGTCTTTCTTTCGTCCACTGCGCCCTCCAACTCTCCGGATCCAATTTGGCCCCTGTCTGAAGAATCAAAGCGTTGTAGAAAACTCTTACTTCTTTCTCCCAATGAGGATGAACGATAAAAGTGCCGATCAGTGCCGAGAGAAGGTGAAAAACATAACGTACAGGATCTTGATTAAAGTCAGCGGTGACTTGAATACGACGCCCCCTAACGATTTCCATGATTTCGTTCCAAAGGGCAAGATCTTCCGAGTCGAGTCTCTGTCCTTGAAGAACGGGATCAATCAGGCGGTCAAAGGCTTTCCCCAAACTTTCCGCCTTTTCCTGCCGCTCTGTAAGATCAGAAATCTTGTCTTCGAGGCCCCTGAACAATTCGAACTTGACAAAAAGTGTGGCAATCCGGTGAGGAACATCAACCTCATGCGAAATGGCACCGATGAGATCGCGGAGATTTGTATATTTTCGAATCGTGGAAACTTCTTCTCCACCATCAACTTCTGCATCCCCAAGTTGATACACCTCTCCAAATCGGTATGCTCCTGTCACTCCTACACCCACGTCGACCGTGTTGTTAAAGATATCTTCAATCGTAATCGGTTCCCCATTTTTTACTGAAGGACCTTCGCGCTTTTTTGAGAAATCGATAAGAGGCTTTGTGAGCCGGAGGTTTTCGCTCTTAAGCAAATCTTCCCGTTGGGCCCCTACCTCTTCCTCTGTAATGGTGAAGGCCACCTCCTCCCGATACAATGGGTTGCGATAGAGTTCGTAAAGAAGGTCTGCAGGTTTTCCTTGGACTTTTCGGATTTGGATTCCATGTTCATCGACAATGGCGACCCCTGTATTGTCTGGTGCACGGTAAGCAAGACGCGCCAAAGCATCAATCGCCTTACGCAGACCTTGTGTTTTTCCAACGATAGAAATAATCCCGCAACACCCATATATCTCCCGCGCCTCCGATTCAGAAACAGCGTCAAGTATTAATGCCCCATGAGGGGAGAGGACGACGCCAGTCCACTGTTTTAAGAAGTCCTCACGCCGGATCGATTTTTCCTCTCCCCGGTCAAGAATCTTCATCATGTAGTTTTTAATTTCTTTGATCTGGACAAAATGATCCCCTTGAGGATCTTGGTCTTTGACCTGGGCCATGAAAAATCCTTCGCCTTTCAAAAAGAGCTGAATGCGATCCAGTTCTTCCCCGATCGGAACCACCCGTCCTACATGACCATTCATCAATAGACCCAAAGCGAAGGCAGAATGCATGACTTCTTTTGTGACAGGATGTGTCTTGATGAGTCCGCCGTGGGAAACAGCATCAATGGCTGTGGCGAGGGCTCCGAGAAGATCGAGTCCATTTTTCGAGAGATCATCCGGTTGGGGAAGCCGGGAATTGACTTGGGGGGCTTGATGGAGAAGAGAAATACCGCAACTCCGACATTGCTCAAAGAGTTCTTCTTGATTCTTTTCAACCTCCGTATAAAGAGAGGAACCTTGCCCGTTGGGGGCGAGTGCATAGACAAGAATAGGGAGCCATTTCTCGGGGGGAGAGTCCAGGTTTCCTTTTGTGGTTAGAATCGCTGTAAGTCGCGCAATTCGCTGATTCAAATCGCCTTCACCGATTTGTGCCGCAAGCACTCTTGCCTCTTCAAGAGGATTCCCCTCGAGTCCCTGAAGTTCTTTTAAAAGAAACCGCTGTCCGCCGTCACTGGCGCGAAGAGAAGGAGCCCGGAGATGAGAACGAGAATGATCCAAGGAGGCAAAAGTGGGGGAGATGGAGGAAAAAAGGAACAATTCCGCGACGATGAATGAAGTAATTTTAACCCAAAACAGATTTTGACAAGGAAGTCTTCGGTCTTTGGTCTTTTGTCTTAGGTCCATCTTTTCTCACCTTCAGGCTCGGCATGTGGGGGCGTTATGGATGCTCCACCTCTTGCCTTGGGAAGAAGTAAGCCCAAAGCCCCCATTAGCCGAACAATGAGGCCATAAGTTACGGAGCGTAAGCGACGTAACTTATAAGGCCGAATTGATCCCGAGCACCTCTAATGTCTATTCGGTGCGAGGGATTTCAATTTTGGTTATCCCTCGCTTCTTTTTGAAGATCATGAAGCTCGGGATTAATTCGCACAGAAACTTACGTCACGTTGTTCCGTAAGTTTCGTGCTCATTAAAAAACCGGATTACCTGTTCCCTTAAGGCAACCCGGCTGTCTCAAAAGTTAGACCCAAGGCAACAATCGTAACCCTTTTAAAAGATTTTAGTTAGAGATAAAAAATAAAAGCACCTTCAAGAAAACTATATCACACTTTCCCCTGATTTGCAAGGGATAATATCTACCTATTGTGTCGATTAATTTCCCTTTTAACCGTAAGTTTACACACCCCGGTTCACACGATACAGCTGATCAAACTCTTGGAGCTCTTGGGCCACAGGCCGTATCTCAACTGTAAAGGCCACGCCGCCTTGTCGAAGAATCTTTTCCCTTTCCACCTGATTCAATCCAAGAAGTTCGATCATTTCCCGAAGCGCCTTGGCCCCATTCGCAATCCCCGCTTCACCTTCTTTCGGATTTCCTGAGACAAGCCATGCATAGAGTTTCACTTCCGGGATCCGATAGGCACTCACAATGGTTGGTGGGGCTACAAGCTCAAGAAGTGGAAGCCCTCGTGCCTCTAAGACTGAGGCCACAGCCCGGGGATTCAACACATCCACTTCTCCTTTGACAAGTGTGGTCTGGAAAGCGCCGCGGAGATCGACCGCACCGTTTGAATCTCTGAGGATTTCTTCAACAATTTCCGACTCGGGTTTCCCTGATGTGGAGATCAGGCTAAACCCGAAACCGCGTCTTTGCCGACGAAGTTGTTCGGCTAATATCTCTATCTGACGGGCAATGGTCAAATTATTAAGCGCCTCTTCGTAGACCGCAATAGTCCCATTCAATTTTGACTGAAGTACGGCCGAAGAAAGGGGTATCTTGAAATCTGGGATTTCTTCCGCGAGCATCGCCGCCATTTTCATGCCCCCATCCCTGGCCGCCGAAGGGCCTTGTTTTTCAGAATCGGAGGCGGCCCGCACGGTGGCAACTTTTGTGCCACCATCCGCCGCTTCGGGGTCGCCGTCAGGGATAATTTTCTTGAGTCTTTCAAGGTATAACCTCAATGCTTCACGGTTTAGTCCTGCCTTGGAAATAATTTTCTTAGTGGCATCCTCAACTGTCGTTTTGTTAAGGACCATCTTCGTCAAAATTTTTCCAAGTGGTTTTGAAAGTGGGTAGGGCTCAGACCCTGGCATATCGGATGCGAAGAGAAAGAGCATCCCTTCCCTCGCCATGCCTCGAAGAATTCCAGCGTGCGCTTCTCTGAGGAAGGCGTCAACAAGCTCACGATTCCATTGCGGGTCTTTACGAATCTGTTCAACCGCCTCTTCTATGGTGGAAGTTAGTTGTATGACTTGGAGTGCCACTTCTTTGGCCCCGCCATCCCGCGCGGCAACACCCGCGGCGGGCGTCTGTGCCGCACGTTGAGTGAGGTCTTCCCGTAATAAATCAAGAATCGATGATTTATTTGAACCATCTTTAGAAGCGATCCCTTCTGCGGCGGGGGGTCTTAAATGTCGGTTTGGTGTGGAATAGGAGTAGGAC
>Ga0209824_10000742_pt1 | contig 19807 bp, 16 predicted proteins | sample VDWuncwatermetaG_FD_184124 | JGI IMG/M metagenome (GOLD analysis project Ga0209824, IMG submission 184124) | Wastewater microbial communities from Netherlands to study Microbial Dark Matter (Phase II) - VDW unchlorinated drinking water (SPAdes)... ... | reverse complement strand
TTGGATCAGGATATAGGCTGGTGAGCGTAGCGAATGTAGGCTGGCGGTGAACGTAGTGAACCCCAGCATCGCCGAAGTACAAAACCCTTTATCACGCGGAGACGCGGAGGACGCGGAGAGAATCACAAGGGCGGTTTGTTTTTTCTCCGCGATCTCCGCGTCTCCGCGTGAAATGATTTTATTTTTTAAATAACGACTAACATGACGAACAAACTCGCCAATGCTGACCTGCACCAACGCCGTCTCGATGCCACACCGCGCGGCATCGGCGTGATGGCAAAATTCTTTGTGGATCGCGCCGAGAACGGCGAGATGTGGGATGTCGAAGGCCGCCGCTATATCGATTTTGTCGGCGGTATCTCGGTGCTCAACACCGGCCACCGCCACCCCAAAATCGTCGCCGCGATCCAGGCGCAACTGGGTCGCTTTACGCACTCGTGTTATCAAGTCATCCCCTACGAGTCCTACGTCACCCTCGCCGAAAAAATCAATCGGCTCACCCCCGGTGCCCACGCTAAGAAAACCGCGTTTTTTTCTACGGGCGCGGAAGCGATCGAGAATATCGTCAAAATTGCGCGAGTCGCCACGGGTCGTCCCGGCATCATCGCTTTTTCAGGTGCGTTCCATGGCCGCTCGATGATGGCCGCCGCGCTCACCGGCAAGGTCGCGCCCTACAAAGTCGGCTTCGGGCCGTTTCCCGCAGAGATATACCACGCACCGTTTCCCGTCGCCTTGCACGGGGTCAGCGTACAAAATTCGCTCGATTATATCGAACACCTGTTCAAGTCCGACATCGACCCGCAGCGCATTGCCGCCATCATCATCGAGCCGGTGCAAGGCGAGGGCGGCTTTTACATGGCCCCGCTGGAATTCATGCGCGCCCTGCGAAAATTGTGCGACGAGCACGGCATCCTGCTGGTCGCCGACGAGGTGCAAACCGGTTTCGGGCGCACCGGTAAATGGTTTGCGATGGAGCATTACGACGTGCTCCCCGACATCATGGCCTTGGCCAAGAGCATGGCGGGCGGCACCACGCTTTCCGCCATATGCGGTCGCGCCGAAATCATGGACGCGCCCGCCCCTGGCGGCCTCGGTGGCACCTATGCGGGCAACCCGCTGGCGATCGCCGCCGCCCATGCGGTGATCGATGTGATCGAGGAAGAGGGGTTGCTGGCGCGCGCTATTTTGCTCGGCGACCAACTCAAAGCGCGGCTCAACACACTCGCCCAAACCTATCCGCAAATCGCCGAAGTGCGCGGGCCGGGTTCTATGGTCGCGGTCGAATTCAATGATCCGCAAAGCGGCAAGCCCGATGCCGATTTCACCAAGCGCGTGCAAGCTGCCGCATTGGAGCGCGGGTTGATACTGCTGACTTGCGGCGTTTACTTTAACGTGGTGCGTTTTATGTATCCGTTGACTATCAAGCAAACGCATTTCGATGAGGCGCTGGATATTATCGACGCGGCGGTTGCTGTTGCTGCTACCGACAAATAACAAAATCGTCTCACGCGGAGACGCGGAGGGCGCGGAGAAAACCACAATTTTGGTTTTCTCCGCGCCCTCCGCGTCTTTGCGTGAAATTGTTTTTTTGATGTTGATCTGAAAATGAAATCGTCCCGACACGACATCGACAGGAATCGCGCACAAGCTTTATTTGCCAACGAACGCGCCGCATTTGCCGCCGCTCATCCGCGTTCACACGCGCTTTCGGTCAAGGCCGCGCAGCATCTTCTGTTCGGCGTACCGCTGCATTGGATGAACGATTGGAGCACGCCGTTTTCGCTTTATGTCGAGCGTGCCAGCGGCGCACATATCGAAGATGTGGATGGGCATCGCTACGCCGATTTTTGTCTCGGCGATACCGGTGCGATGTTCGGCCACGCGCCGCCGCCAGTGGTGCGCGCCTTGGCGCAGCAAGCCGAGCGCGGCCTCACCACCATGTTGCCTTCCGCAGACGCGCCTTGGGTGGCCAGCGAATTGGCGCGGCGCTTTGGCCTACCTTATTGGCAGTTCGCCATGACCGCCACCGATGCCAACCGCTTCGTGATCCGCTGGGCGCGGGCGGTAACGGGGCGACCTAAAATTCTCATTTTCAATGGCTGCTATCACGGCACGGTAGATGAAGTCTTCGTCGATCTCATCGCGGGGCGAGCGGTGCAGCGCGACAGCCTGCTCGGTCAGGCCAGCGATCTCACGACGTTGACCCAAGTGGTCGAATTCAACGATCTCGCCGCGCTCGATGCCGCGCTCGCGGGCGGCGAGGTCGCCGTGGTTCTCGCCGAACCGGTGATGACCAACATCGGCATGGTGTTGCCCGATGCGGGCTACTGGGAACAGGCACAAAAAATTATCCGCCGCCATGGCAGTCTACTGGCGATAGACGAGACTCACACCATCTCCACCGGCGTGGGCGGCTATACGCAAGCACACGGATTGGTGCCCGATTTTTTTGTGCTCGGCAAGCCCATCGGCGGCGGCTTTCCTTGTGCGGTGTACGGTTTTTCCACCGATCTCGCGGCGCGCGCGCAACACGCGAAACGCGTTGCGCCGCCCGGACATTCCGGCATCGGTACCACGCTCACCGCCAATCTCCTGGCGATGGCGGCGATGCGCGCGACGCTCGACGATGTGATGACAGCCGCCGCCTATGCCCACATGTTCAAGCTGGCCGAGCGCTTGGGCCAAGGGCTGACGAGCGCGATTAAAAAAGCAGGCTTGCCGTGGTGCGTGACGCAAGTCGGCGCGCGCACCGAATTCCAATTTTCACCGCACCCGCCGCGCAACGGCAGCGAAGCGGCAGCGATCTTGGATGAAGAGTTGGAACACGTCATCCACCTCTACTTGCTCAATCGTGGCCTGTTAATTACCCCCTTTCACAACATGATGCTGGTCTGCCCCGACACCACCTCCACCGACGTGGATAAGCTCATCCAAGGCTTTACCGATTTTGTCGCCGAGGTCGCGTAGGGTGCATTCCATGCACCATGGTGCACCACAAGGGTATTCCGACTTTCTATGCGCTAAAGCGCATGAAAACGAGGCCGGAGGCCGAAGTTTCGAGGAACGGCCAAGATCGTATACGCGGAGCGCACAAGAACCGCTGCCTTACCCCATTTATTTGCGTAAAATGGCGTCGCAACAGACGCTGTATTTTATTAAATCCCCAAAAATTAAAGGCTGTCAATCATGGTTCGCACTCGTTTCGCTCCCAGCCCCACCGGCTACCTGCACATCGGCGGCGCGCGCACCGCGCTGTTTTCTTGGGCTTATGCCCGCCAGCACGGCGGAAAATTTATTCTGCGTATCGAAGACACCGATACCGAGCGTTCCACAGCTGCCTCTACCCAAGCTATTCTCGATGCGATGACGTGGCTCAATCTCGATTACGACGAGGGCCCGTTTTATCAGATGCAGCGTTTGTCGCGTTACCATGAAGTCGCCGAGCAACTGTTGCGTAGCGGCGAAGCTTATTATTGTTATGCCAGCCGCGAAGAGTTGGACGCGATGCGGGAAGCGCAGCGCGCGCGCTTTGAGAAGCCTCGCTACGACGGGCGTTGGCGCGATTCCAAGCAAACGCCGCCAGCCGGTGTGACCCCGGTTTTGCGTTTGAAAAATCCGCACAGCGGCGAGGTGACATTTGATGATTTAGTCAAAGGCGAAATCACTGTCGCCAACAGCGAGATGGATGACTTGGTGTTGCTGCGCGGCGACGGCGTGCCCACCTACAATTTCGGCGTGGTGGTCGACGATCTCGATATGAACATTACCCACGTCATCCGTGGCGACGATCACGTCAACAACACGCCGCGACAAATCAACATTTTGAAAGCGCTCGGCGCGCCGCTGCCGCAATACGCGCACGTGCCGATGATCTTGGGTAGCGACGGAGAGCGCCTCTCCAAGCGGCATGGCGCGGTATCGGTGATGCAATATGCGGATGACGGTTATTTGCCCGAAGCCTTGATTAACTACTTGGCGCGCTTGGGCTGGTCGCACGGCGACGAAGAAATTTTTAGCCGCGAACAGTTGGTCGAGTGGTTCGACCTCGCCCACATCAACCGCGCCCCCGCCAAATTCAACCCCGAAAAATTGGCCTGGCTCAACGGGCAATATCTGAAGACCATAGACGATGCCCGCCTGGTGCAACTCGTCGCGCCGCATCTGGAGAAGGACGGCTGCAATTTGAGTGCCGGTGCAGATTTGACGCAAGTGGTGGAGCTGCTCAAAGAGCGCGTCAGCACTCTCAAGGAACTGGCCGACGCTGCGGTGTATTTCTATCGCCGTCCCTCGGCAACAACTGCGGCCTCTGCCGAACTTGTCGCGCAGCACGTTACCGCCGACGTGCGTCCGGTGCTGGCGGCGTTGCTACAAAAATTTTCCGAGGTGGCGTGGAACCGCGAAGCCTTGCAGGAAGCCATTAAAACCGCCGCCGCCGCCCACGATTTGAAAATGCCCAAAGTGGCGATGCCGCTGCGCGTCGTCGTCGCGGGCGTAGCGCAAACGCCGTCGATAGACGCGGTGCTGGTGCTGCTGGGGCGGGAAGAGACGCTGGCGCGGATGCGAATTGCAATCGGCGTATAGCTGCTAGTATCAGCCTAGAAAAAGCAGTTTAACCACCAAGTCACCAAGTTCACCAAGGCGCACCAAGGTTTTAGAGATCACACCCTTATCACCTGATGGGTGGGCACAATAATTCTATGCTTCCTTTGTGCTTCTTGGTGTTCTTGGTGACTTGGTGGTTCAAATACGGTTTTTAGGATCAGTCCACCTCAAACAGCGGCAATTGAAAACGCGATGGCGCTCTTTGTCTCGTCGCAGGCAGGGCGGCCAACATCAACATCGTGTGCTTGCCAAACTTTTGGTTAAGCGCGTCCACGGTCTCCAATAATTTTGTTGCGCGTTCCGGGTTTTTTTGTGCAGCCATCGCGCCGGCCATCCCGGACGTTTCTCCGAAAAGGTCGAAATTTCGCGCCCGCATTTGCGCCGTGCCGAGGTCGCTGGCGATCACGCCGCAGCCGCGATACAGCGCGTTGCCGTCGTAAAGTTTTTCCAGCGCGGCGGCCACCGCCGCCGAGTAGCTGAAATAATTCGCGCCGGGAAAATCGAAGCGCGTTTCTGCGACGACTTTGTCAAAGGATTTGAGCGTCAGGAACACCGTCAGCCGCCCCGCCGCATAGCGCTTGCGGACGAGCTCGGTGACCAAGCGCGTGGTGTGGTGGGTGAGGTGCGCGAGCAAAATATCGCGGTTGCCCGTCACCTCGCCGAGCGAGGCGGTGCGCGCCACGGTCTTGGGAAGTTTGGGGCCAAGCTCCAGCGCGAACATCGCCGTGCCGCACAGTTCGTGCCATAAATCCGCGCCGCATTTTCCCAGAAGGCGTTGGATCAACGGCAAGGGCGTGGCCACGTATTCCGCCGCAGTAAAAATTTTGAATTTGTGCAGCAAAGCCTCGCGGTTGCCGCCGATGCCGGGAATGTCGCGTATTTTCACCTTGCCGAGAAAGGGCGCGATCTGTCTGCCGGGAACCAGCGTTACGCCGTTGGGCTTGTTGAAATCGGAAGCGATTTTTGCCAGCGTTTTGGTAACCGATATGCCGATGGAAACGGTGAGGCCGGTTTCGTTTTGAATAGTTTGGCATATAGTTTGGGCGATTTCGTCAAAACCCTTACGCCACAAGCCCCGCAGCCCGTTCATGCCGACGAACGCCTCGTCTATCGAATAGACCTCGATCTCCGGGGAAAAGCGCGCAAGTATGCCGAGCATCTTGTCCGACATTTGCCCGTAATAGGTAAAGTCAGCGGAAAGATAGTGCGCTTTTGATTCCGGCAGTAATTTTTTCGCCTCCCACACTGGCATCCCGGTGGTGATCCCCGCCGCTTTGGCATCGTAGGTTTTTGCCACCACACAAGCGTCCTGGCTGGACAACACGCACACCGGCAGCAGCCGCAAATGCGGATGGCGCGCGCGTTCACAGGCGGCGAAAAAACAGTCTGCATCTATGTGGGCGACGGCGTTGGGCCAAGAGGAGGTGGGCATGGGAATGAGTCAAAGCAACTACAGAGTCAGCGTGAGCGGTCACGCGGTTTTATTGCGAAGAATTGGGTGCAATAATGGGTTCAGTTTCTTGCTTCGGAATCAAGGACTGAGCAGCCCACTTATCATGCACAAACTCAAAGAAACCATCCACCGGTTTTGATTCGCATATCGATGCAAGCTGTTGACCTGCGCGAGTCAGCAAAACTTTCCCTATTTGCAGTTTATTATCAGATTCTTTGGGAAATTGGAGGGTAAGCGGGCGATCATGGTAGAAGACGGTCACTGACTTGGGTAGGCTGAGCCTTTCGAAGCCAGAGATAATGTTAAATTGAATGAGACCTAGGCTTTCTAGGTGAGACAACGAGTCAAAGTCAATTGCATTTTGATCGTAAATTTTGGCTTTTACATCAAAAACAAGGGGCACGATGTCCCCAATACTCCAGCCGTAACCGCATAAACGTATGAAAAGTTCTGCATCTTCTTTGTCCAGATCGGCTATGAGGTTGACGGTCCTCTTGGCGAACGCGCCTGGCGCGTTCGCTTCACCCGCTAATACTCTTGACCAAAGACTTTGCATGTCCGCATCAGAAACTATCCGTGATTTGTCGAAGAAGTTGGTGATCCAGTCATCAGCTACATTTTGCGGAGAAGAATTATCTTGAAGTAAAGGCAGGGCATTTTGTGTAATGGTTTCAATGTTTGATTGCTTCTTAGCTTCCTCTTCCAAAAAGCGGTGCATAGCACGTCGCTGTAAATCAGTGATTTGAATTTTGGACTCAGCTTGAATTTGATTTACCTCGGCTTCGGCCTTGGCGACACGAACCATTTGCCATGGCTTAAACACGCCTCCAACCGCCCCCGATATTTTTTCTATCAGGACAGTCGCAGGTTTCGTAAGATCGCCAAGTTTGGTTAAGGGATTTTCGTCGCTCATATTTTTTGCAATTTCACATAATTATGTAGGTTGCGCTGACAACAAGAGCCAATAAGGACAACGCGGATCGTTCGTTGTGTTGCGCGCGCGGCAGACCCAGCGAAATGAGTATCTGGTGCGCCTCGGCGATAGGGTTATGTTTTTTCTTTGTCATGCGGTCAAGTTATCCAATTGTTCATCCATCATGCCCTGTGTTGGATCGCCGTTGCGCATCGCCCACTCGCCCAGTTTGATCAGCATCTCCCGGCTGGGATACTTCATCATCTTGAGGTCGGTTGCGTTGACTTGAGTATGCCCGCTAGAACGGCGGAAATTTTCATCGACGCCGGTCGTGTTGAGGTATACAGCCAAACCGCGCGCGAGCGCTTCCGGCAAGCCATGCTTGTTCTCGTGATACACGTTCAGGTGATTTTCCAACCCCAGCATTTGGGCATCGCCAAAGGTGTCTGGCTGCACCACGCTGGCAACGATCCGGCGTTTTTCTTCTTTCGATGAAAAGCGGCGAACCACGCAATAGTGGCCATTCGGGTAAAGCCATTTTTCTGTTTCGGCATTGCGCCCGATTGCATTGGGCTTCTTGTTGCCTGGTTTCGGCCATTCGATGTGATGTCCGGTAAAGTGCGCGGGATACAGGAGGGGAACAGTGCCAGGTTCAGGCATCTCGCGCAGATGCTCTTTTAACCTGAAATCAACAACCGGCCCGGTTGACACCCTAATGCCAACATCACCTAACGAACAGCGAATCGCGCTTGAGCGTTCTATAGCGTTGCGCTCAGCCGAAGTCGGCACATGAATGAAACGCTCGGTATCATCGGGGAACACGATGCGGTTGAACGGATGCGTATGCGTGACGAGATCAGCGAAGCTGTTATCGGTTGATGTGGTCACGGTCACGTCACCTTGTGGGCTGCCACGCTCGAGCAGCAGGATGATGTTTTCTTGCAGCACATCATCATCCTTGAATGCTTTGCTGCGCGAGTCGAACAGGTGCATGTGTCGAATCGCAGCCCGCTCCAGCACAAAGTCGCGGAAAGGTCGGTAATACGGCCCATTGCAGAAGCTGCGCGGAATGATGGCAACGATTTGTCCACCCGGTGCCATCATCGCCAGAGCCAAAGCGACGAAAGCGGAATAGAGATTGACGGCTTCAATTCCGGCCTGTCGAAGCAATAGACGGTGGCGGGAGTTGCTGCCTATTTTTTTATAGGGAGGATTCAGGATTGAGTGAGTGAACCCTTGGCCAGAAGTAAATTGAATTTTATTGACAGCCTGTTCAATAAAATCACCGCCCACTATTTGAAAATCAATTGAAAGTCTTTTCCCGTAACTAGAAAGCGAGGTATTTAATTCCTTGTGAATAAGATCGTCCAATTCGAAGGCGGTTATTTCTACTTTCCCGAATTTCAAGTCGCCATCGATACACCGCTCAAGAAATGCACTTGAAAGTGAGCCAACGCCTGCGCCAGCGTCAAGCAAGCGACAAATAGGGCTGTCTTGCGGCGTAAACAAACCGGCCATGAATTGGGCCGTTTTTGCGGGTGTCAGAAATTGACCGAGTTGAGACTTGTGTTTCGCCCCGGTGTTTTTTGATACCCGTAATCTGGTTTGTTCAACGGTTGCTAGCAATGGTGCTTCTCCTTTTTGCGCTTTAATTTCACCCCGTGTCTGCCCACCCTACTTGATCTGAATCCCATTCTCCTCAGCCCATTCACGCAGAGCCTGCTCGATTGCGCGTTGTTCATATTCATGCCATGCGTCCAGCAGATCGTGTCGGTCGAGGTGGTTTTTGAATTTGGTGTATGCGCCGCGCTGCCGAAAAAAATCCCGTACCAGGCCATATGATTCGGGCAAAGTTTCTTTGACGAACCGGAAAACGAGCGAGTTGCCGAGATTAAAATCATTTCTGTGCGGTATCGCGATATAGCGATCCGAGTTTTCGAGATCGTCTGGAATCTCGCTCCCGTCCTCCATTGTCAGGTCGCTGCCAAGCCAATGCACCGCCCCCGTATCGAGCGCGACATAGGCCGAGTTTTCCGAATAGCTTGCCGCGCTCACCCACTCGAGCGCGGCCACTAAATCATCCAAACTTACTTTTGTCTGCGGGGACATTTTTTCGCAAATGAAGGTGATGAAGTTGATGACTGTTGAGAGCGCATTAAATATGCTTTTTTGAGAGAGGAACCACTTTCGGGTATTCCGCTGCCGCTGCATCGACATCCACGACGCGCCGCAACAACCCCGGGGACACCTTCCACTGCTCCCCATCTTCGGTCAGGACGCTCACTGTTTTCTGGTTGTAGCGAACCAGTACACCGAACAGCACCCCGCGACCTTCCGTCTCAAAAGAAATCCTGTCGCCGACACGGAATGCCAGCATCTTTTCGTGGGTGCGCATCTGCTGCAAGAGCCGCAATCGTTCTACGATTTGACGGTTCAGTGTATGCAACTCGCCTTCGCTCAATTTGGTGATGTCGATTTTCATGGGGGATATTTTACAGGTGTTCTCCGGTTTCCAGGCGCGACGATGTTCAAGTGTGGTGGCATTGTTGGCACATGGGCTTACGGCGAATTATAGACGCAGTCTTGTATCCCGAAAAACGCTGCGCTCATCCGCCCTTCCGGGCTGTGATTACCTAGGCTTGGTGCATGGGTGACGGAAATTTGGTACATGCTTGCCAGTCAGTAATTGAGACGACAACTGTAGGGTGGGCTACGCTTTATCCACCTACAAAATACGGCTTTGCACAATCTGTAGCCTTAATTTCTGACTCCTGAGTAAATTCTATTTCGGGTAGTTCTCACGAGCTGGGCGGAGAGTGCCCAACGCGCGCTTTACAAAGACAATTTGACTAGAGTCGCCCACTTTAATCAATCGAAGGTCTGATCCAATCTGTTTTTTTACAGGGTCAAAGGATTTTAGAATAATAGTGTCACCATAATTTGCGACTAAGAGCCAAGTTGAATCACTCTTGGAAACCCAATGCGCTGACCTTTCCGCAGCATGATATTTGCCAATCAAAAATATCAGCAGTACTGTATAAAATAATATTGATATAGGAAGCCTGATTTTTTCTTCGAGTTTATTTAAGCTTGATTTTGTCTCCTTAGCTCTATTGGGTATGCTTTCAGATGAAAGATATGACTTAAGTCTGTCCAAGTAAGTTGTGTTGGAGGTTCTTTTGAGCATGGGAGGCACAAAATTAATAATGACAAGTAGAAGAATCAACAATACAAACATTCTCCATTCATCCTCTGAAGCCTGACTAAAGTAGAAGAACGGAAATATAAAAAAAATCATGCCTATCGGGAGAATGAGTGCATGCAGCAGAGGGCTCGATCCTTTAAGAAATGCTGCGACAGTTGCGAAAATAAAAAAGTAGGTTGTTGCAAAGAGTGTAATGGCGGCAATGGAGGTTACTAGGAGTACGAAATCGATCTGTATTAATGTGACTGGTACATCATAAAATGCAAGGTATCCTGCTTCGAAGGCAAGAGCGACAAGTGATCCAGCAAAAGGTATCGCTGCCAGAAGTGCGCCTTCCGATTGAAGCAAACGAAGTGCTGCTGATTCAGATTTTTCAGGATCGGTCATGGTTAGCCTGCGTAGAGCGGGTAGCAGTTAAGTAGGGTGTAATAAGCGTAGCGCATTACACCTAGCGATTTTACACCTCCAGCACTTTCAACAACTCCGTCTCCAGCCGCAGCATTCCCTTCGGTTCGTTCAACACTTTTCCCGCCACCACAAAGGTGTCTTCCGCGCGTTCACCCAGAGTGTTGATGCGGGCGTTGTGGACGTTGACCCCGTGTTTGACGAGCACTTGGGCGATGACGGAGAGCAGGCCGGGGCGGTCGCCTGCGACCACCGACAGGACGTGGTAGCGGCCCTGTTCGTCGGCTTCGAGGGTGACTTCGGGGGTGATGGGAAAATGTTTTAGGTGGCGGCTCAGCCGTCCTGTTTGCGCTGGTTGCAGGGGTTTTTGCAGGCGCAGGGTTTCGCTTAATTCGTATTCGATATAGCTCATCACGTCGCGGTAATGCGCGACCAAGTTGGCGGGATCCATCACCACGAAGCTGTCGAGGGCGTAGCCTTGTGCGGTGGTGAAAATTTTGGCTTCGACGATGTTGTATTGGACACGCTCGAAAAATCCGCAAATGCGCGCAAACAATTCGGCTTGGTCGGGGGTGTAAATAAATACCTGCAAGCCTTCGCCTGCCGGGGCGATGCGCGCCTTGACGATGGGGGTGGAGGTGTCGACGTGCTGGCTCAAGTGGCGCAAGTGCCAGGCGATTTCTTCCGCGTCGTGGCGCAGCAGGTACGGGGTGTCGAGCTGTTCAAAAAATCGCATTTGCGCGGCTTGTGTGGCCGCATCGGGGGCGTGGCGTTGCAGCAATTCCAGCGCGGCGTTTTTGCGCGCCTGCAACATGCCGATGGGGGCGTGATCCAAGCTGGGGGCGATGTCTGCGCCTAAAAGATTCCGCGTCGCCCAGTATAAATTTTCCAGCAATTTGGCTTTCCAGGCGTTCCACACCTTGGGGCTGGTGCCGCGTATGTCGGCGACGGTGAGCAGATAGAGCGCGTTCAAATAGCGTTCGTTGCCGGCGCGACGGGCGAATTTTTCCACCACGTGCGGGTCGGAGATGTCCTGTTTCTGGGCGGTGGCGGACATGACCAGATGGTTTTCTACCAGCCAGGCAACGAGTTCGGTGTCCTCCGCAGACACGCCGTGCAGCTTGCAAAAGCGTCGCGCGTCGCTTTTGCCTAACTGCGAATGGTCGCCGCCGCGCCCCTTGGCGATATCGTGAAACAGGCCGGCGAGGTAGAGCACTTCGCGCCGTTCGAACTCGTTGATGAGGCGGGTGCAGAGCGGGTATTCGTGGGCGAATTCGGTCGCCATGAAACGGCGCAGGTTACGCACCACCATGAGGATGTGTTCGTCCACGGTGTATACGTGAAAGAGGTCGTGCTGCATTTGCCCGACGATGCGCCCGAAGGCGGGGATGTAACGCCCCAGGATGCCGTGGCGGTTCATGCGGCGCAGCTCGTGCGTGAGCCCGCGCGGTTCGCGCAGCATTTGCATGAACAGGTTTTGATTGGTGGGGCTGTTGCGAAACGTCGCGTCTATCTTTGGCGCGGCGCGTATCAAGGCGCGCAGCGTGGAGGCGCTGCGCCGGGTCAAATCGGGGTGTTGTTGCAGCAATAAAAAACTTTCTAATATCGCGCTCGGCTCCCGTTCAAAAATATCGGGGTCGATGGCCTCCAACAAATCGCCACGCTTTTGAAAGCGCGCGTTGAGGCGGATGGGCGGCTCGTTGTTGGGTGGGAAAATTTTTTCGCGCAGTGTCAGCAGCAGCAGCGTGTTGATGGTGGAGACAGCTTTGGTGGCGAGGTAGTAGCGCTGCATCAGCAACTCGCTCGCGCGCCGCGGCGGCCGGTCGGCGATGCCGAGTTCCTGGGCGAGCGGGGTCTGGTGGTCGAACAGCAAGCGGTCTTCGCGGCGTTTCGCAAGATAATGTAAACGTACCCGCAAATCGCGCAGCACGCCTTCGTGGCGCGTTGTCAGGCGGGCTTCTCGCGCGGTAATCAAGCCCGCATTTGCCAGTTCTCGCCAGGATTTTCCCAGGTTTGCGGCGCGCGCGATCCACAGTATGGTTTGCAAATCGCGCAGTCCGCCGGGGCTTTCCTTGATGTTGGGTTCGAGGTTGTAGGTGGTGTCGAGAAAGCGGCTGTGGCGTTGCTTTTGCTCCAATTGTTTGGCGGTGAAAAAAGCGAGCGGGTCGAGCGCGCGTCGCATCGCGCGAGAAAACTGGTCGAACAACGCGGCGTCGCCGGCGAGCTGGCGCGCTTCCAGTAAACTGGTTTGCACGGTGATGTCTTTGGCCGCTTCGCTCAAACATTCGTCCACGGTGCGGACGCTGTGCGCGGCTTCCAGCCCCATGTCCCACAGCAGGCTGACCCATCGCTCCAGCGCGCGTTGCGTGGCTTCGTCCGGCGTGTTTTGATCGTCGCCGGAATCTGGCAGCAACACCAGCAAGTCGATGTCGGAGCCGGGATACAGTTCGCCGCGCCCGTAGCCGCCGACAGCCAGTAGTGACAATGCGGTGGGGAGGTGGGTGTCGCGCCAAGCCTGTTGCAAAACTTGATCGACCAGCGTGGATAAATCGTGCAACAGGGCCGCGCTGTTGTTGTCTTTGCGAAAACGCGCGTGCAATCTCTCGCGGCCTAGCGACAGCAAACGCTTACCTGCGGCAGCGTTGAACGCTGAAGAGGCGAGAGCATGGGGAGCGGGTGCTGGCTTCATGGGGAATAAACTTGGGAAAACATTTTAGCCACGGATTGACACGGATTTTCAAGCTATTCAACCACAATAGCTGCTCTCCCGTTCGGTGGGTCGCGTCTCAATACTGTTAGATTTGTCACCACCCACCGTTCGCCCTGAGCCTGTCGAAGGGTGCTAGTAGCGTGACTCATAAATATCGATACATGAAACGGTGTCTTTTTTCGCCTGGCAGTCCGCTCACTCTGGAATTGATTATCAGCGGACGGGTTGCTCGTCGTTGCATATGAATAACTATGCGCCTCCTCGCGCCTTGCCAGGCGAAAAAATCCATCCGTTTCATTATGTCCCGATATTTATGAGTCACGCTACTAGTGGTTCGACAGGCTCACCACGAACGGCTTAACCTAACAGTGTTGGGTCGCGTCTGGTGATTACGCTTTTGATTTTATCCGTGTTTATCCGTGTTAATCCGTGGCTGAATCTTGGTTTTAGGAAGTGTACGCTGGCGCGGGCGACCCCGCCGACAGCGTCAACACTTCGTAACCGGTTTCGGTCACCAGCACGGTGTGCTCCCATTGCGCTGACAGGCTATGGTCTTTGGTGACGATAGTCCAGCCGTCGGCGAGTTGGCGGATGCCGGACTTGCCCGCGTTGATCATCGGCTCCACGGTGAAAATCATGCCCGCTTTAAGTTGCATCCCTTCGCCCGTTTTGCCGTAGTGGACAACTTGCGGGTCTTCGTGGAACACCTCGCCGATGCCATGCCCACAAAATTCGCGCACCACGCTGTAACCCTGCGCTTCGACAAAACTTTGGATGGCGTAGCCGATGTCACCCAAATGCTTGCCCGCCTTGATCTGCGCGATACCGCGCCACATTGCAGCGCAGGTGATTTCGCACAAACGCCGCGCTTGTATGGAAGGCTCGCCCACATAAAACATGCGGCTGGTGTCGCCGTGATAGCCGTCTTTAATCACCGTTACGTCGATGTTGACGATGTCGCCGAGCTTCAGCACGCGCTCGCCGGGTATGCCGTGGCAGACCTGATGATTCACTGACGTGCATATTGATTTTGGGTAGGGGTTGTAACCCGGGGGCGCGTAGTTGAGCGGCGCGGGCACCGTTTTTTGTACGTTCACCATATAGTCGTGGCACAGCGCGTCGAGCTTGCCGGTGGTCACGCCCGGCTTAATATGCGGCGTGATGAAATCCAGCACTTCAGAAGCCAGCTTGCCGGCGACGCGCATTTTTTCGATTTCTTCGGGGTTTTTTATTTTAACTGCCATGGGTTTTCGGTCTGTCGAATTGGGGAACTGGAGTTTACGCGCATCGCCGACACTAATCAAAAGTTAGCAGCGTGGCTCATAAATAGCGAGACAAGATGAAACGGACAGATTTTTTCGCAGGGCAAGGCGCGAGGAGGCGCATAGTTATTCATATGCAACGACGAGCAACGCCGCATGGCGACAATCTGGACATTCTTATGTGCTGGTTAGCGTGAAACACTACACTATGCACGGGTATCGCGGTAAGTCATTTTACTTTGAAAAAGGCAGCGTATTTCTGCTACAATGGCGGTCTAACTTGGCTTTGTGGCACATCGTCGCAGGGTGAACAAGTTAAAGGGCATCTCTATAAATTCAAAGTTCTAAGCAAAACGAGGCGCGAACAATTGCGACATGGCTGCTGATAACTCACGATTGTGAGCAACGAAGTGTTGCAACGAAATTTGGATTTATAGTGATGCCCTAAATTCGCACACCTGCCAAACTTAAGGGTGCTCTTCGATGAAGGGTGACTGTGGCGGGTGGTGGTTCTAACCCTATAGGAGTTTTTTGATGTCAACAGCAGAAGCAGCAGCAGTTTCGTCGGTCACCATGCGTCAAATGCTGGAAGCGGGCGTGCATTTCGGACACCAGACCCGTTTCTGGAACCCCAAAATGGCACCGTATATTTTCGGCCACCGCAATAAAATCCACATTATCAATCTGGAAAAAACCCTAGCGATGTACCAGGAGGCGATGAAGTATGTGCGCCGTCTTTCCGCCAACAAGAAAACGATTTTGTTCGTCGGCACCAAACGTCAGGCGCGCGACATCGTGCGCGAGGAAGCCACGCGCTGCGGTTCGCCTTATGTCGATCAGCGCTGGTTGGGCGGGATGCTGACCAATTTCAAAACTATCACGCAGTCGGTCAAGCGTTTGCACGAGATGGAAGCGATGATGACGGATGGCTCGGTAGAAAAACTCTCCAAAAAAGAAGCCCTCGACATGCAGCGCGAGTTGGATAAATTGAACCGCAGTTTGGGCGGCATCAAAAATATGACGAGTCTGCCGGACGCGATTTTTATCATCGACGTGGGCTACCAGAAAGGCGCGATCACCGAGGCGAAAAAGCTCGGCTTGCCGCTGATCGGCGTGGTCGATACTAACCACGATCCCGACGGCGTGAATTACATCATCCCCGGCAACGACGATTCCAGCCAGGCGATTCGCCTTTACGCGCGCGGCGTGGCCGACGCGATCCTCGAAGGGCGCAACCAGGCGATACAAGAAATTGTGCGCGCCGAAATCGCCGCCAACGAAGCGGTCGGCGATGCGGGTGAGGCGGCGGGTGAAATGTATGCGGCCGATGTCCAAGCGGGCGAGCAAGCGGGCTGATCAACCCTTAAATAACATCGAGGGGGCAGGTTAATCTTGCTCCCTTTTTTTTACCGGAAATAGGGAGCAACACAATGGCAGACATTAGTGCGAGCATGGTGAAAGAGTTACGCGAAATGACCGGCATGGGCATGATGGAGTGCAAAAAGGCGCTCACAGAAACTGGCGGCGATTTGCGCGCGGCAGAAGATTTGCTGCGGATCAAGAGCGGCGCGAAAGCCAGCAAGGCGGCCGGGCGCGTGGCTGCAGAAGGCATGGTGGGCGCGTATATCGCGGCGGATGCGAAGCTGGGCGCGTTGGTGGAAGTCAATTGCGAAACCGATTTCGTCGCTAAAAACCGCGATTTCATCGACTTTACCAACAATATCGCGCAATTGGTAGCGAGCCAAAATCTGGTCGCGGTCGCCGATGTGGCGACTGCAACCCTGCCTGGCGGTGTCAACGTCGAAGAAGCCCGCAAAGAACTGGTGATGCGCCTCGGCGAAAATATCAGCGTGCGCCGTTTGGTGCGTTACGCGACGCAAGGCCGGCTTACCGCCTATCTGCATGGCGCGAAAATCGGCGTGATGGTCGATGTGAGCGGCGGCGACGAACAACTGGGGCGCGACCTGGCGATGCACATCGCGGCGAGCAAACCGCTGTGTGTTTCCAAGGAACAAGTGTCCGCTGAATTGCTGGCGCGTGAGCGGCAGATTTACACCGCGCAGGCGGCAGAAAGCGGCAAGCCCGCCAACATCGTCGAAAAAATGGTCGATGGGCGCATCGCCAAATATCTGGCGGAAGTCACACTGCTGGGCCAGCCTTTCGTCAAAGACCCAGATCAGATGGTTTCGATGTTGCTCGCGTCGAAATCCGCCACAGTCAACGGTTTCACGCTGTTTATGGTGGGCGAGGGTATAGAAAAAGCCGCCGGGATCGATTTTGCGGCCGAAGTTGCCGCACAAGTTGCCGCGCAAACCAAAGAGCCGGCGTAGTGATGACTGTGACCGCCCCCGCCTATCAACGCATCCTGCTGAAACTCTCCGGCGAAGCCCTGCTGGGCGACGACAGTTATGGCATCAACAAAGCGGTGATCGACCGCATCGTCACGGAGATTGCCGAAGTCGTTAACTTGGGCGTGGAAGTCGCCGTGGTGATCGGTGGCGGCAATATTTTTCGCGGCATGACTTCCGCCGAAGACGGCATGGATCGCGCCACCGCAGATTACATGGGGATGTTGGCGACGGTGATGAACGCGCTGGCGTTGCAGGATGCGATGCGTCGCGGCGGGCTGGTGGGGCGCGTGCAATCGGCGATCAACGTCGAGCAAGTGGTCGAACCTTACATCCGCGGCAAAGCCATGCGCTACCTGGAAGAAGGCAAAGTGGTGATTTTTGCGGGCGGTACCGGCAACCCGTTTTTCACCACCGACACCGCCGCCGCGCTGCGCGGTATGGAAATGAACGTCAACATCGTGCTCAAAGCCACCATGGTAGATGGGGTTTATAGCGCCGACCCGAAAAAAGATGCCGCTGCCGTGCGCTATCAAAAAATTTCTTTCGACGAGGCCATCGTCAAAAATTTGAAAGTGATGGATGCCACCGCGCTCACCCTGTGCCGCGACCAAAAATTGCCGCTGAAAGTTTTTTCCATTTTTCAGAAAGGCGCGTTAAAGCGCGTGGTGATGGGTGAGGACGAAGGAACGTTGATACACGTGTAAGCCGGAGTATCGTTCCCGCGCTCTGCGTGGGAACGCAGCCATAACCGCTCTGTGGTGGTGTTGATGAAAGCGGTGGATATAAATCCCATCGTATGGGACGCGGAGCATCCCAAGACACGCTCCCACGCGGAGCGTGGGAGCGATAAAAGATGATAAATCAGTAATTTCTGGATTCCCGCCTTCGCGGGAATGACGGGGTTAAGGGGAATAACATGACGATCGCCGATGTCAAAAAAACCGCCGAACAAAAAATGCAGAAAAGCCTGGAAGCATTGAAAGTTGATCTGGGCAAGGTCAGGACAGGCCGTGCCCATACCGGTTTGCTCGATCACATCATGGTCGATTATTACGGCTCGCCGATGCCGATCAACCAGGTCGCCAACGTCAACCTGCTCGACGCGCGCACCATCGTCGTCGCGCCCTGGGAAAAATCTATGCTGGGCGCGGTCGAAAAAGCCATACGCGATTCCGACTTGGGGCTGAATCCGTCGGCGATGGGCGAGACCGTGCGCGTGCCGATGCCGATGCTGACCGAAGAACGCCGCAAAGACCTCATCAAAGTCGTCAAACACGAAGCCGAAGATGCGCGGGTGGCGGTTCGCAACATCCGCCGCGATGCCAACGCGCAGTTGAAAGAAATGCTCAAAGAAAAGAAGATCGCCGAAGACGACGAACGTCGCGGCCAGGACGACAACCAAAAATTGACCGACAAATATATCGCCGAAATCGACAAGGCACTGCAGGTCAAAGAAGCTGAATTGCTGGCGGTTTAGATCAATTTTGAGTATTGAGTTTTGAATTGCTCACGAGTCAGTAATTGAGGCTATAGATGGGGAAAAGGCTCATCAGTGAGCCGTATTGGTAGCCCGGATGAAGCGAAGCGTAATCCGGGAGGGCTGCGATTTTAATGTGCCATGCTCCCGGATTACGCTTCGCTTCATCCGGGCTACGTTGCTACGTTGCCCAACACTTAAAATTGATTATGAGTTCCACCCGCGAAATCCCCACCGTCAGCCTGGTTCCCCGGCACATCGCCATCATCATGGACGGCAACGGGCGCTGGGCGAAAAAGCGTTTTATGCCGCGCGTGGCGGGGCACAAACGCGGTGTGGAAACGGTGCGGGCCGCCATCAAGGCGTGCGTCGAGCGCGGCGTGGAATACCTTACCCTGTTCGCGTTCAGCAGCGAAAACTGGCGCAGGCCGCCGGAAGAAGTCTCGTTTCTGATGCAGCTTTTTATGGGCGCGCTGGAACAAGAAATCGACAAGCTGCACGAAAACGGTATCCGCCTCAAAGTCATCGGCGACACTTCAAAATTCGACCCAAAAATCATCGCGTTGGTCGGGCGCGGCGAAACGTTGACGGCAGCCAACACAAAACTCACCCTGACCATCGCCGCTAACTATGGCGGGCGTTGGGATATCCTGCAAGCGATGCAAAAAATGCTCGCCGCGCACCCGGATGCGCTTCAAGGCATCACAGAAGAAGCGTTAGCCGAGCACCTGTCAATGAGCTACGCGCCCGAACCGGATTTATTTATCCGCACCGGCGGCGAACAGCGCGTCAGCAATTTTCTATTGTGGCAGTTGGCCTACACTGAACTCTATTTCACCGACACGCTGTGGCCGGATTTTGATGAGCAGGCATTAGACTTGGCCATTGCTTCTTATCAACAGCGTGAACGTCGTTTCGGGCGCACCAGCGAACAGCTTGCCCAGGCCACCGTCAAAGAGGCGGAGCGCTTGCACGGCAAGCCTTTTATCGACACAATCACGGTTATCGAGTAGGCTCGTTGTCAAAATTTTTTCAGGAGAAACTATGCGTACTTTATTCCTGTCATTGAGTTTGTTGTTGTGTCTTTCCCTGAGCGGCTGCGGCTACAACACGCTGCAATCCACCGACGAACAAATCAAGGCGAGTTGGGCGGAAGTGCTCAACCAATATCAGCGCCGCGCCGATCTGGTCCCCAATCTGGTGAGCGTGGTGCAGGGCTTTGCCGCGCAGGAAAAGGAAGTGTTGCTGGGGGTGACGCAAGCGCGTTCCAAAGTCGGCGGTATCCAAGCAACGCCGGAGCTAATCAATAACCCCGAAGCCTTCGCCAAATTCCAGCAAGTGCAAGGCGAGATGACGAGCGCGTTGTCACGCTTGCTGGTGGTGGCGGAAAATTATCCGCAACTCAAATCCGACGCCAATTTCCGCGAAC
>Ga0209824_10000741_pt1 | contig 19810 bp, 18 predicted proteins | sample VDWuncwatermetaG_FD_184124 | JGI IMG/M metagenome (GOLD analysis project Ga0209824, IMG submission 184124) | Wastewater microbial communities from Netherlands to study Microbial Dark Matter (Phase II) - VDW unchlorinated drinking water (SPAdes)... ... | reverse complement strand
GCCCTATATTGAACGAACAGCAGTCGGGAAGGGATCTACCTATGGATCAAAATCAGGTGAGTGAGGATCTTGCACAGTAATCTGTAGCCGGGAAGTGTCTCATTTCATTGACAGGTTCCGAAACTCCGAGCTTTACGCCCTCGTTTAAGTAGGCCTTCTCCGCACCAAGAGCAGGAGCATCAGGCCACCTAAAGTCTAGTGGTAATATAAATGTCCTGGTGCGCCTCCATCCGAGACTAACTTCATCTGGTTTCTCCAGGCCAAACATCTCTTTCGCGTGTTTACGGAAATGGCCTTCATCCTCCTGTACTCCCTTAGCCTCTTCCCATGCCGCTCGCAATTTGGAGACCATTCCAGGGTTTTGCCGTACCCAGGGCTCAAGCGCGCCCACCCATCCGAGCAATTTGACCTCGGCATTGAGGGCTTTTCCCAGCTCTTCCCGAAGCGCCATGATCACTCTGTATCTACCTGTGGCCAATAGCCGCGAGACGTGGGCCTCCCAGAGGATGGCGCCTTCGACCTCCCCTTTCTCCAACACAGCGATAATGCCTGCAGCCCCTAATTTCTTTAGCAGAAAATCTTTCTCGATGTTGATCCCCTGTTTTCTCATCAAGAAGTCAAACATGTTGTACAGCGAAGTTACCTCTGGGGTTAAAGCCAAGGGCTTGCCTCTGAGCTCATGGATGCTTTTATAGCGGGACTCCGTACGAACCAACACATGGTGATGAGATGTCATAAAGGGCTGGATCAAGCGAATCGGGATACCGCTTAGGTTCGCCCGCAGCGCCGACTCGGATGTCGTCAAGCTCACAGGAACACCTCCAATCGCCAATAGGCGCTCAATATCCGCAACACCTCCCCAGCGAGGTGTAGTGATAAACCCATGTTTGCGATCGATGCCTTTGTCAAGGATATACTGACCGCCCAAGCCATACACTCCATCATTAGGAAGACCCATCTCGACTGTAGATTGATCTGGCGCCGAAGCCGCTCTGAACGCCCCTGGAGAAAATGCGACTATTACAAAGGCTAGTAAAAAAACTCTCACGATAACCATCGACCCGCTTGATTTCCTGTACATAAGTTTATCCGCTCCAATCTCCTAGCGCTTGTCCGACCAGAGCTGATCGAAAAAACCGCTTTTTTCCATCTCGTCGAGATAACGGCCATCGACGAGCTCCTGGGGCTTTACATTTTTGGCCCGTGGCTCTGTCGGCGAGATTTCGTCGAGGATCGCCTGAAACCCCTCGGCCTTGATAGCCAATCGAGGCTCCAAAGCTTTGATCTCCGCATTGTAACCGGCCTCGAGGATCTTCCTGTCGTCAAGCCCTAAATATTTTCCCAGAACCTTATAGGTAAACTCCTTGTCCGTGTGTAAAATCTTCGCCGATTCCGCCATCGCCCGCATAAACCGGCCCAGCACCTGCGGGCGCTTTGCGATGATAGAGCGGCGGGTATTAAAGCCCGTGGCTGCATAAGGGATACGGAGATCAGGACCGTAGATAACATAATGGTAGCCTAGCCCGATCGCCTGGATATCCGTCGGCACGGTCAATACCGCGGCATCAATACCCTGGGAAACCAACGCGGCAAGTGTCTCAGGCGCCCCGCCGGTCTGGATAAAGGCGACATCCCGCGTTTCAAGACCAAAATGACGCAGGGCTTGAATCGCAAAGTAGTGGGGGTTGCTTCCAATTCTTGAGACACCGATCTTTTTCCCCCTCAGGTTCTCAGGCTTCTTGACGCCCGGTTTCGCCAGGATGCTATGAGTCAGTATGTTCTTGATACCCCCTATAAAAGTCAGGTCCCTGTTTCCCTGAACAAAGGTCCGAGTTATCCCTAAACCTCCTTGCTGCGTCAGCTCGGTGTCGCCGGCCAGTATCGCCGCAACCGCAGGCGCGCCAGGCGTTACAAAAATGAGTGGGACGTCCAAGTCGTACTTCTGGAAAAGACCGGCCTCCTTGGCGATCCAGGGCATGGATTGAGACATTACCCGGGCAGTATAGACGCCAAACAGCTTGTCAGCCGCCACGCTCTCCGAATGAGCAAACACAACTCCGCAAAGAACGGACAGAGCCAAGATGCAGATAGGACACTTCATCGAAGTACCCCGCCGAACGAAATCATCGGGGTTTCTGGGTGCATGGTCTTTACGGGCCAAAGAATATCTGACGGAATTCACCCTGGAGTTTCTTCAGTTGTTCCACAGTCGGATTGTCCATGAAAACCATGTTGGCCGCTACTTTTTCAGCATCTTTGAGGGCCGGGTAAATGCCCGGAGAGAGAACGAACTCCCCAGTCTCTGCAACTCTCTTTTGGCCTTCAGGCGAACAGAGGTATTCCATAAAAAGTTTTCCGGCGTTCGGATTTGCCGCCTTGGCGCTCAAGCCTATATCGGTCGGATCGGTCAAATACTTGTCCAATGGGGCATATCCAATCGGCCCCTTCTGTTGAACAACATATTGGAGATACGTTATGCCGAGAAGGGTTTCCCCTCGTATAATGGTGCTGGGGATGGGGGCGAAAGAGTCCGTCATATGGGGTTTCTGCCTGGCCAAGGCTTTGACAAAGTCCAGCCACTTTTCCCCCTTGAGCTTTTCCAGATTCCAAAGAAACTGTGCCGTGCTGCTGTGTTGAGTAGGATTCGGCATAGCGATTTTCTGCTGCCATTTGGCATCGAGGAGGTCATCGAGGCTCCTTGGAATATCCCCGGATCTGACCAACTCTGTGTTGTATAACACCCCTACAGAGGTGACGCGCCAAGAGGTGAGACGACCATCCTTATCTCTAAATTTTACCGGAAAACTCTCCGCGGCAGCAGGGACATATTTGGCGAATACATCCTCTTGTTTCAGGAGGAGGAGTCCCCCTCGAGTTCCGGTCACCACGTCGAACCCGGGCCGACCAGCGCGCCACTCCGTCAAGGCCCGGTCTATGACTTTGGTGGCATCGGCCCGCCAATAGTCGATTTTGATGCTGTATTTTCCCTCGAAGCCTTTCTGGATGACACTCATGATTTGGGGCACGATCGTACCGTAAATGACAACCTTGCCCTCTCTCCTGGCGGCCTCTTCTGGGCTGGCGGGCTGGGCCGCCGCATCTCTGCCCGCGCCGGAAAATGCCGCTAATCCCAGGAGAGCTAAGCTCAGACCAAAAAGCCAGAGCCTTGCCATAATAGCCATAAGCTTTACCTCCCGATCCATATTTCCCACTGAGAGCTAAGGAATTTATAATACAAGGTGACCGGATGGTGGTACCCAGGCTGAAATCAGCCCAAAAATTGGCTAAGACTATTCTAAACCGTGTGAGGGCGTCAAGGGGCACGGAAGGCACTAGGCAACAGGCGAAAGGCTGGAGTATAAAAAAGATTCAGCGGCGGGAAAATCGCACTCGTGAAGCGTGTTCGTGTTGGTGAAAAGATGAAAAAAAGGGATTCACCTGAAAGTCGGGTTCGTGGTAGTCTATGCCAATATATATAAAGGAAGGCGAGGATGAACTATGAGCGAAAGCGAAAGCCAAATCCACCCCCACTTCCGTTATAGCGACCTGCGCGAGTGGATCCGCGAGGCCGAGCGCCTGGGTGAGCTGCGCACGGTTTCGGGGGCGTCGTGGCAGGAGGAGATCGGTCTTGCGGCGGACGTTGTTGTCCCGGCTGATGACGGGCCGGCGGTTCTTTTTGACCAAGTGCCCGGTTGCCCTAAAGGATTTCGGCTGATCATAAACGTCTTTGCGGGCAAACGGCGCAACATGACCCTGGGCTTTCCCGACCATCTTTCCAAGCAGGAGCTCAGTCAGGCTTTCTTCGAGCGCTACCTCAAGCAACAGCGGCGCATCGTCCCCGCGTTTGTGAGCGACGGCCCTGTTTTCGAGAACACCCTGACGGGAGAAGAGATTGACGTCACCAGGTTCCCCACGCCGATCTGGCACGTCGATGACGGCGGCCGCTACATCGGCACAGGTTGCTTCTCCGTGACCATGGACCCCGACGAGAGATGGGTCAACGCGGGCTGCTATCGCGCCATGATTCACGACCGCAAATCCGTGAGCCTGCTCATGGTTCCCGGAAAACACGGCCACGTGCACCGCCAGAAGTACTTCAGCCGGGGCGAACGAATGCCCATCGCCCTGGTCGTGGGAGGCGATCCGCTGTTTTTCTTTCTCGCAGGAACGGAGGTGCCCTACGGCGTCTCCGAGTTCGACGTAGTCGGCGGCATGCGCGGAAAACCCGTCGAGATGGTGCGGGGCAAAGTGACGGGACTGCCCTTCCCGGCAAACGCCGAGATCGTCCTCGAAGGTTACCTGGATCCTAAAATCCGCAAGCAGGAAGGACCGTTCGGCGAGTGGACGGGCTACTATGCGGGCGGCGCCAGCCCGCAACCGGTGCTCGACATCCAGGCCATCTACCACCGCAACGATCCCATTATCCTCGGCGTGCCGCCGTTAGGCGGAGGTTCCGACGAGATGGCGCGCTACCGCGCCATCATTCGCTCGGCGATGCTCAAACAGGAGCTGGCCAATGCCGGGGTGCCGGACGTCACGCAGGTCTGGTGCCATGAGGTGGGGGCCTCGCGCATGCTGCACGGCATCGCCATCAAGCAGCGCTATCCCGGTCATGCCAAACAAACAGGAGTGCTCGCCGCGAGCTGCGGCTCCACCGTTTACGGCTGCAAATTCGTCATCGTCGTCGATGATGACATCGACGTGTCGAATTTCGAGCAGCTGATGTGGGCGATGGTGACGCGCTCAGACCCGGCCACCTCCATGGACATCCTGCGGCGAATGCGGACCTCCCCCGCCGATCCGCTGATCACGGACGAGCGGCGCGCGACCGGAGACCTGACCAACTCCCGAGCGGTCATCGACGCCACCCGCCCCTTTGAATGGATGGACAAGTTTCCGAAAGTGAACGCTCCGAGTCCGAAAGTGAGCCGCAAGGCGCGGGAGAAATTCGGCTATCTGCTGCGTTCGCGTGGAAAAGAAGGATGAAAGCGGAAGGATGGAGAATGAAAGGATGAAAAAAGGAACCGCTCGAACTTTTTGAACGGCTTAAACTTTTAGCTGAGTCTTAAGCCCCGCGGGCGCTCAGGGGATCTTTCAAGCCAAGCTCGCGCTCTTCCAATCCCCGGATGCGATCGCGCAGTTCGGCGGCCTTTTCAAACTCCAAATTGTCCGCGGCGATCTTCATCTCTTTTTTGAGTTGCTGAACCTGGCGCGGAATCTCATCGGGCCTGTACCTCGCGGCCCTCTCCGCCACCAGCGGTACGGTGACGTAATCGGACTCATAGACTTCCACGAGCCGGGCCCCCAGCGACTTCACTATCGTTTGCGGCGTGATCCCATGCTTCTTATTGAAGTCGGCCTGCAGGCGGCGTCTGCGATCGGTCTCGCCGATGGCGCGCCTCATCGAATCGGTCACCGAGTCGGCGTAGAGGATCACGGTCCCGTGAACATTGCGCGCCGCCCGGCCCATGGTCTGGATCAGGGAGCGCTCGGAGCGCAGGAATCCTTCTTTATCCGCGTCCAAGATCGCCACCAGGGAGACCTCCGGGAGATCCAGGCCTTCGCGCAGGAGATTGATCCCAACCAGGACATCGAAGCTCCCTTTTCTCAGCTCCCGGATGATATCCACCCGCTCGATGGTCTCGATATCCGAGTGGAGATAGCGCACCCGCACATGCAGGTCCTGGTAGTAATCCGTCAGGTCTTCGGCCATCCGTTTGGTGAGCGTCGTGACCAGAACCCGCTCGTCTTTCTCGGCCCTCTTGCGGATCTCTTCGAGAAGATCATCCACCTGCGCGCGCGCGGGCCGCACCAGCACCGCCGGATCCGTGAGCCCGGTGGGCCGGATAAGCTGCTCGACCACGAGCCCGCAGCTCTTCTTCAGCTCATATTCCGCCGGGGTCGCCGACACGTAGATCGCCTGATTCACGATCCCTTCAAACTCTTCGAAGTTTAAAGGACGGTTATCCAGGGCGGACGGCAGACGGAAGCCGTATTCCACCAGCGTCTCCTTGCGCGAGCGGTCGCCGCGGTACATCCCGCCGATCTGCGGTACGGTCACGTGACTCTCGTCGATAAACAGGAGAAAATCGTCGGGGAAATAGCTGAGCAGAGTCGGCGGCGGCTCGCCGGGCTTGCGCCCGGTGAGGTGACGCGAGTAGTTCTCGATGCCGGGACAGAAGCCCATCTCATGGAGCAGTTCCAGATCATAGAGGGTCCTCTGCTCCAACCGCTGCGCCTCAAGGAGTTTGTTTTGTGTCCGCAGCTCTTCGAGTCTTTCTTTAAGTTCAGCCCGTATCCCATCAATGGCGATCTTTATTCTTTCTTCCGTCGTAACGTAGTGACTGGCGGGATAGATGGCCGTCTTGCCCACCCGCCGCTCCACCTTGCCCCGTAGGGGATCGATCTCGAAGAGCCCTTCGACCCGGTCGGCGAAAAACTCGATGCGCACGGCGGAGCTGTCCTCGTAGGCCGGAAAGACCTCCACGATGTCCCCGCGGACGCGAAAAGTCCCGCGGTGAAAATCGTAGTCGCTCCTCTGATATTGGATATCGACCAGTTTCCTGAGCATCCTGTCCCTCTCGACCTCCATCCCCTCTTCCAGGTAGACGATCATATCGAAATAGGTCTCCGGCGAGCCCAGGCCATAGATGCAAGAGACGCTGGCTACGATGATCGAGTCGCGCCGCTCCAACAGCGCCTTGGTTGCGGAATGGCGCAGCTTGTCGATCTCGTCGTTGATCGAAGCGTCTTTCTCTATGTAGGTATCCGTGGACGGGACATAGGCCTCAGGCTGGTAATAGTCGTAATAGCTGACGAAGTAGCGGACCGCGTTGGAGGGAAAAAGCTCTTTGAATTCGTTGTAGAGCTGCGCCGCCAGGGTCTTGTTGGGCGCGATGACCAGAGTCGGATGGTTGACCTGGGCAATGACGTTGGCCATCGTGAAGGTCTTGCCGGAGCCGGTCACGCCCAAGAGGACCTGGTCTCTCTTGCCGCTGTTTATCCCTTCAAGCAGCTTCTCGATGGCCTGCGGCTGGTCTCCCTGGGGTTTGAAGCCGGAGACTAACTGGAACTCCCCCTCTTTTCTCTGGCGTACCATCAAGAGAAAAATAACAGGGATATTGAGATGCGGCAAGGAGATTCAGTGGATAGCCTTTAGGCTATCGCTGGTAGAATAATTTTGGTGGCAAAACCCCGCCAAAATCTTTATCATGTCCGCAATAGGCACCGGGTCCTTAGATGCTGGACGACTATCTAAAAGGGATATTGAAGACAGCCAAGCAAGCGGACGCTACCGAGCCGAGTTACTACCCTGCCCTTAAAGTTCTTCTCGAAGCCTTCGCCGATGAATCAGGTCACTCTAAGGTTCAAGTTACCGCCCAGCCAAAGAAGACCGAAACAGACAACCCCGATTCCCGGGTTTGGGAGGGCAAGCAACACATCGTTGTTACGTTTTTCCATGGAGATTAGGACGTACACCGCTGAGCAAGAGGCAGAACTACTTAGTCGCGAGGAGTCGCACTTCCTGGACTTCAAGCGGGCCAGTATCACGCCGGGCAAGCTTCAGGAGACTGTGGTTGCTCTAGCGAACGCCGACGGCGGCGAAGTGGTGATCGGCCTTGATGATGACATTCGCCGCGCCCCGGTCGACCGGTTTTACGGCTTTCGAAATCCTGAGCACGCCAATAATCATGTCAGCGTCGCGGACACGCTGGTCGACCCGCCGATCCCTGGAGTATCCGCCGAATTTATCAAGTGCCCCACGGCACCGGGCCATCTTCTGTTGCATTTGCTGGTTCCAAAGAGCCCTCAAGTTCACTATACGTCCGACAAGGCGTGCTACATCCGTAAGGGTGCCCAGAATCTAGTCCTAAAGGGCAAGGCGATCGAGCGGCTCATATTCTCCAAGGGGCAGCGATCGTATGAGGACGTACCGGTGGCAACCATGCGAGCGAAGGAACTCGCAGAATCAGACTACATGCAGAAGTACTTGCGTCTCGTGCCTACCGCACAACCGGCGGAGGTGTTCCTGAGAAAGCAACGCTTAACGTACGAGGAAGACCAAGTCCATTTTCTTGGGCCACAGATTCTGACAGCTGGCGTGCTGCTCTTCGACGACACGCCACAGGCGAGCCTACCGACCAAGTGTGCTATCAAGGTCACCAGATTGGAAACGGCTGAGGAAGAGTACAAGCGGGACTACCTCAAAGCCACTCCTCAGACGATCGAGGGGCCGTTACAACTAGTCATCGAGCGCGCCAGAGAGACGGTCCTCCATGTAATGGCCGGCGTTACCTACAAGGTTGGAGGCCGCTATGAAGCGTTACGTTATCCACCCGTCGCAATTCACGAGATCATTACGAACGCCGTACTGCATCGCGACTATGGGATAAAAGACGATATACACATTAACATTTACGACAATCGCATCGAGATAATAAGTCCCGGTAAGCTGCCCGGCCACATTACAATCTCGAACATACTCCAGGAACGCTACGCGCGTAACCCGAAGATAGTCAGGTTACTCAACAAGCTCCCCGATCCTCCGAACAAGGACATCGGCGAAGGATTAGACACCGCGTTCCGGAGTATGCGCGATGCGCGACTGAAACCGCCCCTAATCGAGGAGATGGAAGGCGGTGTGCGCGTCGTTCTCAGACACGACAGCATCGCGTCGGCTGAAGAGCAGATCATCGACTACCTCGAGAAGAACGGGACGGTACGGAACCGCGAGGCGCGAGAGCTAACGGGAATCGAAAGCGAGAACGCGATGAAGAGAGTCTTCGAGCGAATGAGGAAGAATGAAATAATCGAACCCGTTGACCCAAATGCGACGCGTGCCAAGTACAGCTACAAGCTTATGGCCGGCTACAAGGCGAGGTTTCAGACTTTGAAGGAGCGTACGGCCGACAAGTGAGCAAGGTCGATACGCCCTATCAGACTGCTCCAGCCGATCGAGGAAAAAAAAGCGGGCATTCTGAATTTCTAGGCCTAACCCTTGGCTTCAGACCGATGCGGAACACGCGCGGCTAAGCACGGCGTTGAGCCTGTAGAAAAAGGTAGATCGAAACATTTAAAAGAAAAACGACCTCCGTATTTGGCGTTTAAGCGACGATCCCGGATCGAGGTACCATTTGGGTACCCCCAATTTGTACACCTTTTTAGTGGTTGGGACTTTTTCTACAGCCTTGTTAGGCCGACCTTGAGAGGGTCGCCGCAATGCAACTTAAGCAAGCTGCTCTGCTGACTGTGTTCGTGGCCTACGTGGCAATCATTCCCTTGTTCGGGTTGGCTTACTTCTTACTCTACCGACGTCGGCGAAGCCATTTCGTCTTTGCAGGCGACATCTACTCATCGCGCCTCTCGGAGGAAAGGCAAGACGCTGAGGACCGGATTTCCTGGCTGCGCGCGCTCCTGGAGTACTTCCAAAGTTTTGCAGCCGATCATCGCCACGGTGTCGCGCGCGAGGAATACTCCAACGAACGAGCTACGCTGCAGTTGAGCAATAGCTGCTCAGTAGTTCTGGAGAAGCACACGATGCACGTGCCTGCTGGTGGTGCGTCCGAGCTTGCACCTTTCGTTCGGCTGCTGCGCGCGGACGGCACAAGTCTCCGAGAGGGCAGCATCGTGGGGCACGGGTTTCTCTCGGGGTTTCGGAATGGGACTGAGTATGTTCTGGCTGCAATCGCGCCGTTAACGGAAGATCTACGGCGTGCCGAAGAGTACCGTGTGGCGCTGGAGTCACCTGGCCCGCAGATATGGCGCTATCTCGACTTTTTGTACTTCAGCACGATAACGCAATCGACCGTGGGCTACGGAGATATTCTGCCGAACAGTACGCTGGTGCGCTCCATCGTGATGCTGCAGATCGTGATGGGATATGCGCTCTTGGTGGTTGTCCTGAATACTGTCCTAGGTAGCTAAAGAGCGCGCTAGTCAAGGTGGGGCGGTCTAACCACGCGACGAAACTGACGAGGCCGGGGCAAGCCATGGGGCCTTGCAGCTTATCGCGGTGTTATGAGGGGAAATAGGGTCAGAGTCGATTTCCGGCGGCGTTAGCTAACTAACGGACGGAAGGGGTCGAATCCTTACCTTTGTATCGGGACTGCAACTCACGGTGCGAGCAGCACGGCCACCGATGAGTCCTCGTCAAGTCCTCGTGTCAGACTTGCGTAAGTTGCATTCACAACGTTAAGGGAAGTCAATTATGCTGAGGGTTCTTAGTAAAGAAGAGGAACTGCAAGGTCGTCGTGAAGCATTTGCGAAGCTAAAACCAGGCTCATTGTTTGATCTTGCGCAAGAAAGATTTTTCATCGCGGTCAAGAAAATTGATGAGAAGGTGTGGCAAGTAATCGAATTGACGCAGGCAAACAAGAAAAAGCTCATCTCTGGACAGCAGTGCGAACATTCATGTCTTCACTTCGATGATATGGACTGTCTCAATCTTCGATAGTCCGACAGGGGATCATTCCTACCGGATATCCTTTAGCATCCGCCAAAAAGTAAAACCGACGGCAGCGAAGATAGCAAGTCCTAGTATAATCGCAAAAAGCTCACTCACTCTCGGCTCCTTATGGCACTTTTATGCTGACACGGAGAGAAAGGAATAGCAAGGAAATCTTTCAGAACGAGACAGGACTGCCGCCAAGGGGCAAGCTTGCAAGGTGGCCGTGAAAATACTAAGGTCCCCTTGTCGTCCACACTATGAGAAAATCTCTCACAGCAAGCGTCGGTTGGCTGCTCGCTTTCCTCCTGTGGATCTCTTCGGCGAGCGCAGCAAGCGAACTGAAGAAGGTGCGCCTCTCCTATGCCGGATGGGAAGTGGGGACCGCCGTTGCCTATGTGGGCATAGACGGCGGGATCTTCAAGCAATACGGCGTCGAAGTCGAGGAGGTTTTTATCAGGGATACGCTCAGCGCCGGGGTGCAATCCTTGATCGGAGTGGATTTCCTCTTAGGCTTCGGCAACCCTCTGGCCATTCTCCAGCCGCTCCTCGCAGGCGCCGACATCATCTCCCTCTGCTCCCATGTCTCTATAGCAAGTTACGGCATGGGGGTGGCGGCCAACATTGCGGGGATCAAAGAGCTTAAAGGGAAAAAAATCGGCGTATCGGAGATCGGCGGGAGGTCTGATCTCGCCGCCCGCGTCATCCTGCGGCGCGCGGGGCTCGATCCGGTGAAAGATGTCGAGATGGTATCGGCCGGGCTCGGCCCTAACAGGGTGGCGGCCCTGTCGAAAAATCTCATTCAGGGAGCGCCTTTGCCTCCCGAGATTGCCGAGCGGGCGAAGCAGCTCGGGGTCAAAGTCCTCGATGTCAAAGAGGTTCCCTTGATCACGGCGATGTTGATGACGACGCGATCCTTTATCAAAAAGGATGAGGAAGCGGTGCGGCGCTTCATGAAGGGATACCTGGCGGCCATCCATTTTTATTTAACCCGCAAGGATGAAAGCATCGCCATCATCAAGAAATATTTCAGCGGCGCAGATCCGCTCGCCCTGGAAGAGATGTACAACACCTATGCGGCGCAATTGAAACCGCTGCCGGCTCCCAACCGCGAGGCGGCGCAGGCCTTGATCGATGTCGCCGCCGTGATCGATTCCAAATCCAAGAGCATAAAACCAGCCGATCTGTTCGAGCCGCGCTTCTTAGAGGAATTCAGGGCCAATGGATTCATCGATGAACTTTACTCTGAGAAGGTCAATTTATAGAAAGGAACGTAGCCCCCATGCAATATACCAGCGACGAAAGGATCGACACCTATCACAACTGGCAGCAGTCGCAAAAAATTCCCATCAACACGGGATTTTTTATCGAAGACTTGAGAAAAATAGAGGTCGCCCCCTGGGATCACAAAGGCGGCCTGGGGGCGTTTATCAATCTTGACGGGACCGGAGGGACCAACGATGCCTACGTGTGCGAGATCCCGCCGGGAAAACAGTTGAGGCCGCAGCGTCAACTCTACGAAGAGATGGTCTTCATCCTCGACGGCCATGGCGCCACCTCCGTGTGGCAGAAAAACGGCAGGAAGCACACCTTCGAGTGGCATCCGGGCAGTCTCTTCGGGGTTCCGCTGAACACCTGGCACCAGCTCTTCAACGGCCAAGGGAACGTCTCCGTCAGGTATTTCGCTGTGACCAACGCGCCCTTCATGATGAATCTCTTTCACAATCTCGATTTCATCTTCGACAACGACTTCGCCTTCGCCGACCGCTTCCTGCCCGAAGACGACGAATACTTCAGCGGCAAAGGACAGCTATGGGGCCGCAAGATGTCGGTCAACTTCGTTCCCAATACGCGGGACATCCAGCTCTACGAATGGAAGGAGCGCGGCGCCGGCGGCAGGCATGTCAACTTCGACTTAGCGGGGAACGTTATGGGCGCCCACATCTCGGAATTCCCAGTGGGCCGGTACAAGAAGGCCCATCGTCATGGCCCCGGAGCTCACGTCACCATCCTAAGCGGTCAGGGTTACTCTCTCCTCTGGCCTGAGCGCGGGGAGACTGTCCGAGTGGATTGGAAGCCATTTAGCGTCGTGGTTCCGCCCAATCAATGGTTTCACCAACACTTTAACTCGGGGGCCGCGCCTGCCCGTTACCTAGCGCTACGTTGGAATAGCTGGCGTTACAAGTTCGTCGCTCTCAGTGACGACAAACCAGTTGATGTCAGCGTCAAAGAGGGAGGGGCACAGATCGAGTACGAGGACGAGGATCGAAAAATTCACCAGATGTTCGAGGCCGCTCTCGCCAAAGTGGGCGCTCCCTGCCGCATGGGATCGATGGTCCCCTGGTGCGCGCAAAAAGAACCGCAGCGCGCGCACGTTTGAGCAGAGAAGAAATAAAGAGCGTTATGGGAGCGGCGGCCGCCGTGCGTACCACTCGGCTGCCCGCTCGTAGGCATGCGCCACTTGAAAGACCAAGCCCTCCTGGAAAGGTCCGGCGACGATCTGCATGCCTATCGGCAGCCCTGAAGAGGTAGAACCGCAACACACGCTGAGGGCAGGCAGCCCTGTCACGTTGAACGGTATGGTAGTCAGGCCCCAGAAGCTCCCTCTAGCCTCCTGGAAGCGGATCTTTTGCCCATTTGCCTCCATGAAACCCCGGTTGCACTCCTCGATGGTAGGCGCCGGAATGGAGACAGGGGTAACGATGAGCTGCACGCGTCTTAAAGCCTCTTCGAATTCCTGGCATATGAGGCGCCTCACTCTCTGGGCAATCACGTAAGTGGAGGCCGGGATAGTAAGCGCATGGATGTGCCGGTACAGCAGCGTCGGACTGAAGTCGCGCGGTCGAGTTCTCAGGTAATGGTCGTGGTCGGAGACGTTCTCCACCCGGCTGGTAGCGTTCTGCACCGCCGGAATGAGATCGATATGGGGAATGGAGATCTCCTCTGTCTTGATCCCCAGCGCTTTAAGCTGTTTCACAGCCTGGGCGAATATTCCGCTCGTCTCACCGATCATCAGCTCGTCAAAATATCCTTTGATGAGTCCCGCCTTGAGGCCTTTAATTTTCTTGCCGATATTTTTTGAATAATTCGACACCGGTTCGTCAGAGCTCAGGGGATCCCTGGGATCTTTCCCCGCTATCGTTTGCAAAACGAGAGCGCAATCTTTCACGGTCTTGGTAAATATCCCGAAGTGATTGGTCGAATACCCTCCCGTACCGGGAACTCCGCCAAAAACGCTCACCCTGCCGTAAGTCGGCTTCAGCCCCACCACGCCACACATGGCGGCCGGGTTTCGCACCGACCCGGCATTGTCCGTGCCGATCGAGGCCAAGCACATGCTGGCAGCAACCGCTGCCGCGGAGCCGCCGCTCGATCCACCGGGGATCCTGCTGGTATCCCAGGGATTCCGAGTGGCGCCGTAATAGGGATTGATCGTGGTGCCGCCGCCCGCCCACTCGTGCATGTTCGTCTTCCCCAGATGGATCGCTCCGGCCTCCCTGAGTCTCGTTACTACGGTGGCGTCAAAGTCCGGGCTCCACTCCGCGAGGATCTTCGATCCCGCGGTGGTTCTTACTCCCTTGGTTGCCAGGTTGTCCTTTATCGAGATCGGCATGCCGTGAAGCGGCCCGCGGTATTTGCCGCGCATGATCTCTTTCTCCGCCTTTCTGGCGCCCGCTAGAGCCTGGTCGCTCGTCAGAGTCAGATAAGCGTTCAGGACGGGATTCCACCTTTCGATTCGCTCCAAGAACAGCCTGGTCAGCTCGACCGGTGAAATTTCTTTCTTTTTGACTCGCGGGGCGAGGTCGGTAATGGAGAGGCTCTCTAGCTCCAGCTCTTTCATCTGTCGCTCCCTTTTTTATCGACCTTCATGATCGGGGCGATTCCGCTGACATCCACCTCGTAAAGCCGCTGAAACATCCGGTCGGCCTCCTCGGCCTGCTTGGCTATGAGCTCAATCTCCTCTTCACTAAGATTAAATCCGTACTCGGCGTTCAGCCTTCTAATGATTTCTTTCATATACGCATCATCTAGCGCTTTTAATTTTTGACTCCAAGCGCGCGGTCACTAATCGTCCAGGATGGCGGAGAATGATTCTAGCGGCGGAAGGTGAAATCGGCCGGCCGAAAATAGTGTAGCGTTGCCCGTTCTCTTCCTGGCTATTGGCCCAAGCCGCAAACTCTTCGGGTGATGGCGGATGGCCGATCTCCCGCGCGCACCTGCGCACAATAAAGCCGAGCATGAGCTTGTTGCTGTTGCTTTCGCGAGTCATGCTATCGGCCATAACAATTTTCGATTGCCGATTTTAGATTTTCGATTGAGGAACCGCCTCTATGAATCTAAAATCCAAAATCTAAAATCAACTAGTCGTCCAGGTGCGTCGCCTTCATGTGGCGGTCGACAGTAGTGTATCCCTTCCACTGGTCCGCAAGCCAATAGCGGATCCCGAACTCGAACCTGAGTTCTTTCATATCCGTGTCGTTGGGATTGAAGTGCTGGTGGTGCATCATGCCGGGCGGCACGTGGACGGCGTCGCCCTGGACCCACTCGTACCTCTTGCCGCCGATCTCCGAGTAGCCGCTTCCCTGCAGCGCGTACAGGTAAGCCTCGGGGTGGGCGTGACTGTGACTTTTCGAGTGCGGCAGGTCGACGAAGATCGAGCTGATCGCCACCGCCGTGGCCTTGAAACCATTCTGTTTGCCGCTGCGGCCCATCAGAAAGTAGGTCGCGCCGTGCTTCGTCTCGTCGGAGAGCTCGAATTGCTCCTCGTGCATGGAGATGCGGCGCCCGTCGGCGGGCCAGTATTGCGACTCCTCCCGCGGCGCCTTAGCGAGCGCGGCCGGGTCGTTCGGCCCCGCGTCCTCGATCTGTTCCATCCGTCCCATGTAGACAGAGGCCTCCAGCGGCCAGGCCAGGCCCGAGAGATAACTGACCGGCTCTTTGCCGGTGTTGAAGAGCTGGTGCGGCGAGCGATAAGGGATGTGGAAGATGGTCGCGCGGCGAAAATCGTAGCGCTTGTCATCCAATATGAGGAATCCCTCGCCGCTTTCGACGTAGATCGCCTCTTCGCCGTGGAGATGTCTGCCGGTGTGCCAGCCCGCCGGGATCTCCGCCTTCATGAGGAGACTGCCGCCTGTGGAAAATCCAAGCTCCGGCGCGATCATCAGCGCCGCCTTACTGTCCTGGCGCGTGCGCACCCAGTTGAGGTTTTTCCCTTTCGCAACCCTGGGGGCCTCTCCTACTGTTTTCTCGATCCCTTCCGACCGCTCCAGCCAAGCTGAATAAAAATCCTGCATCTCCCCTCCTATATCAGTGATTTTGAACGAAACGTCCGCCTCACGTTAGTGACGAGGCGGACTTCACCGAGATTATTAGATGAAATAGTTCATGTCAAACGGCGATAAGGACCACCTTGAAAAGTGTCCCTCAAAAAGATGCGGAGGAGGCCTGAGACGTATCGAGTTCCGAGGGGGGAGACGAAAGCCCGAGAGGAGCGCGAGTGAGGCTGCGGACGTAGGAGTGAGAAGATTCGGTCAAAGCACTGGCCCATCGGCCGCAGCCGAAGGCGCGCTCCGCGAGGGAATGAGGGAGGTTATCGGAAGTAGTTTGATAAACACCATTTTTTCTCGGCCGCTACGCCTCCCGAAGACGGCGCAGCCGCGGGGCCAAAAAGAATAGCGCCACCACGGCGACCACTATCGCCCCCATCTCGAGGGCAAAGGGAGCGCTGCTCCATTCCGCCAGGAAGCCCGCCTGCATCCCGCCGAATTCTCTCATGCCCGCCGCCGTCAGCCCATAGACGCCGAACACCCTTCCCCTGTAGGCGTCATCAACGGTCAGCTGGATGAGCGTATTGAGCAGGGTGTCAAATACCGTGCTCAACCCTCCGACCAATACCAGCAGCGCAAAGGCGATGGCAAAGCGCTCGCTGGTGCCGAAAGAAAAAAGCGCTGCCGCGCAGCCCAACATCACGATCACCAGGATCCGTTTGTCCACCTTGACCTTGCCGAGGATCGCCAGGCTCAAGGAGCCGATGACAGTGCCCATACCGGGCGCGGCTGAAATAAATCCCAAGCCGGAGGCGCCTACGTGCAGCACTTCCTTGGCGATCACGGGCATCAAAGTGATATACGAGCGGCCAAAAATACTGAAGAAGGAAGAACCGACGAGCAGGGTGAGAATGAGTCCTTGGCCGCGGATGTATCTCAATCCGTCGAGCAGGCTCTCGGTCATCCGCATCTTCTCCTGCGACCCTGCATGGGGAGGAATGTGTATCCACATGAGGGTCGCGATAATCGCCAGGTAGCTGACCACATTGAGATAAAAACAGCCGCTGATCCCAATCACTCCCACCAGAAGCCCAACCAGGCTCGGCCCGAGCAGACCCGCCCCGTGCCAGGTAATAGCATTCAGCGCCAGGGCGTTGACGAGATCCTCCCTGCCCACCAGCTTCGGAATGATCGACTGGCGCACGGGCTGCTCGAACGCCCACGCGGTCGAAGTCAGCGCGCCAAGAATGAAGATGTGCCAAACCTGCAGCGATCCGAGCGAGATCAGCACGGCCAGCCCCAGGGCGGTCAGCAGAGAGACGATCTGGATCCAGATCATAACCAGACGCCGGTCCCAGCGGTCGGCGATCAAACCGCCCAGCAGGAAAAAGCACAGCAACAGCGCCGTGCGCAGCAAACTGAACAGCCCCAGGATGAAGGGAGAATTGGTCAGCTCAAAGAGCAGCCACCCCTGCGCCACGCTCTGCATCCAGGAGCCGACATTGGAGACAAAGTAGCTCGACCAGAACCAAAAAAAATCGGGGTAGCGAAGCGCGCGGAAGGCGGCCCATCGTTTAACCATCTTGCTCAATCTTTTCTCTTGTCGCTTTTTTGGATTTTTCTACCGAAGCGCTCTCAGCGGCCGTAGAGGGACTGGATAAACCCGTTGTCTTCGAGTTCCTTGATGAACCGGTTGTCCATGAAATCCTGCACCTTGGCGCTCGCCGCCTGCGGGTTTCGCTCCTTGATAAAGTTCAAAACGGTTTGCAGGCCCGCCTCGCTCACGTAAGGGACTTTGGGAATCACGCGCTCGACATAGTAGTCGTAACTCGCCTTGAGGACATCAGGATCGTCGGTCCGCATATACTTCTGCAGCACCTTCAAGCTGAATTCCCGGTGGCCTTTGGCATAGTGAATACCCGCCACAAAGCCTTTCGTGAAGCGCCGCACCATCTCCGCTTTTCCCCGGATCATAGTCTGGGTGGTGATGAGCGAGGCCGCTTCGTATGGAATATCGAGCTCCTTGAGATCGAGCAGGGCATGGAAGCCGAGCTTTTGCGCGGCGACATAGGCCGCCGGAGTCACCACGGTCGCGTCGACCACTCCCTGCTTCAGGGCCGTTATCCGCTCCGTATCGCTGCCGATAGTGATGAAGTTGACTTCTCGCTCCGCAAGTCCCAACTTCTTCACGGCGAAGCGCGCTGCCAGGTCCGAGTCCGTCCCCGGCCGGCTGATGGCAAGTTTTCTTCCCTTGAGTGCCGCGGCGTTGTTGATCTCTTTTCTGGTCACCAAGTAGAAGGAAAGACCGGGAGCGGCTGTGGCGATCAGGACCGTGTCCACTCCTCCCAGCCTGGCGAGCACAGAGGAGCTCGCGCCCAGCGCCGCGAACTGCGCCTCACCCGCGACCAGCGCGTTGACAGCCGTGGTGCTGCCGCGAAGAAAAACCACATCTACATCCAGGCCGTACTGGCGATAGAGGCCGGCCTCGCGCGCGATCCAGAAGGCGGTGAGATTGCCTCCCGTAGAGCCGAAGGCAAGAACCGCCCGCTCGCTCTTCTGTCCCCAGGACTCAAGCGGATAGAGGAGCAGAGCCAAGAACACAAGAAGGCCCGGGCACAGGGCTTTGAACAGACTCAGCAGCTTCATTGCCGTCTCCTCTACGACGGCCAGCCGTGCTGCGAGAGGTCGATGGGATTGCCGTCAGGGTCATGGACCCGGTACTCGGCCTCGCGGTTCTGCGGCCTCTTCTCCACTTCCGTAGCCGCCCCCAGCTCCTTCAATACCGGCCTCAAGGCATCGATATTCTCGACTTCAAATCCGAAGTGGTAAAGCCCCTCTTTGTAATGCGGCCTCTTCTGGATAATCGCCAGATTGAGGTAGCCGTCCGAAAGGTAGATCGCGGGACCGACGCCTTCGATCACCTTCATGCCGAACGCGGTGGTATAAAATTTTACCAGCCTCTCTCTATTCTCCGTAACAATCGCCAGGTGGCGAATCCGAGCCATAAAATGAATCCTCCTTCCCGGTCCTTCCCTTTTATCTCATTCTGGTAGCAAAATGGTAGCAGAAAATCCCACCGATTGAGATTGTCAGAGCAGGGCAAAAGTGACAGGCGCTGTACGTTGATGGGAAGCCACATGTTTGAAGGTCTTTTTCAACCGATGCATTTCTTGATCATTCTTATGGTTACCCGTCTTATTTTTGGACCAAAAAATCTTCCTGCAATCGGACAGGGTTAGCGGAGGCGATTCGTTCATTCAAAAGAGCACTCCACGGGGGGAGCCCAGTTCACCGACTTCAGTTTAAGTCACCGGTAAGGAAGATGAGAAAAAATGATTGGGTGAATTCTCCAGCGCCAAGCTCTGTGGGCTGAAGCCTCGTAGTCGCTAAAAAAACTCTGTGCGCAGGGAAAGGGAGTGAACAGGGTCAGGGTTGGTGCGGATTTTCTCCAACGCTATAAAATCGTCCTCGGCCCAGGTCCATTCTTATCTATCTTGGCAAACGATGCAACCTGACGGCCTCCCTGAGCGCTTCTATCTTGGGGGCGTTAAATGAACTGATCTCTTGGACTGAATTCCCCCCCAATGTTGATAGGTAATACGCCCCATCCTTTTCTCCGAAATAAATGATCAGCTTTTTCCCTACTTCAGGGCGAGCGACGAGGTCCCAAAAGTTGCCGTTGATGATCTCAGGCCCAAGCTGTCTTTTATAAGGGAAAGTCAACAGGGCCGCGTTGACCTTTCCTTCGAGGACTTCATCGACCCTTATGACGACATTGCCGTATTCAGAATTCCCCTTCTGTCCCAATACCTGGACTTCAGCGATCTCCCCCAGAAGGATTTCTGTTCCTTTTTCTAAGAACGCCTCTGCTGTCAACCTTGGAAGGACAGCACCGAAAGCATTTATCTGCACAGTCATTGAGAAAAACAGGACTAGCGAGGAAATTAAAAAGGATTTTGCCATCATTGGATTAGTTGAGTAGCGCAGGGGAATCGCACCCTCACGCCCTCCCAGAACCGGACGTGAACCTCTCGATTCATCCGGCTCCTATCGCCCAACCGATGGCGCCGAGACCCAAGGCGCAAACAGGGCCGGTTGC
>Ga0209824_10000737_pt1 | contig 19850 bp, 19 predicted proteins | sample VDWuncwatermetaG_FD_184124 | JGI IMG/M metagenome (GOLD analysis project Ga0209824, IMG submission 184124) | Wastewater microbial communities from Netherlands to study Microbial Dark Matter (Phase II) - VDW unchlorinated drinking water (SPAdes)... ... | reverse complement strand
CGAATAACAGCTATGAGCGAGGGGAGTAAAAACTAATCCGATGTAAACTCGCAAAACCGTAACTCATCATGAAAACAACCAAGAAAAACCGACTCCCTTCCTTATACAGTAGTTGTTCAGAGGTTCCCTTAATATAATGAACCCCAATATATAGTCTCGCTTTTCACAGTGGCCGAAAAAAATAAACTTCTCCCCAGTGATTCATCAAGGGAGCATCTTGACCTCCGCCTCATCATAATTATCCCTGTAATTTTCATTCTCGTTTCTCTCGGCGTAGGTCTGTTGGCTATGACCCTGACCCAGTTCGCCCTCCACCCAGCCAGCCCATCGTCTAAAGAGCTTCTTATTTTACGTCTCTCCATTGTCGCGCTGTCTCTCTTGGCTGGATTTTTAGGCGCCCTCTTGGCCTATTATGGTATCACCAAGCCAGTAAGAAGAGCTATTCTTGAAGCCCAGAAGATGATTCGCTATGTAGAGGCCGAACCTCCCCCAATCGAGGCTGCCAATGAAGTGCGCGCGCTTTCAGCCCTCTTTGACCAAGCCTTTGTCTCTTTCATCGAGCTCGTCCAGGCCAGAGAGATGCTCGATAGCGTCAATGAAGGGATTGTGGCGCTTGATAAGGAGGGCAGGGTCGCAGGGATGAACCTTAGGGCCCAAGAAATCCTAGAAATCCCTATTGTTGAAGCACGCCACAAGAGTCTGAGGGAGCTTCTGGGCCACCCTCCTACCAACGATTTCCTACTAACGATTGTACAGAATGCGCTTCAGGAACACGAAGAGCGGGTTTACAATCGTGTTCCGCTCTGCCCTCCCTCAGGTAAGGAAACTCTCATCTCGTTGAAAGTCTCCCCCCTAAAACTCAAGAACAAACCGCGGGAACTGCTTGGAGCGATTGTCGCTTTTCAGGAGCAACCGGATAGATCCGCAGAGCTACCCGAAATCGTTGGCAGGAGTCAGCAGTTCAAGGAGGTCTTGGATCTGGTCGTCAAGGTAGCCCCCACAGATTCCAGGGTTCTCATTATGGGTGAAAGCGGCACAGGCAAAGAGATCATCGCAAACGCGATCCACCGTTTGGGGCCTCGGAAGGATAAGCCTTTCATCAAACTCAATTGTGCTGCTATTCCAGAGGGGCTCCTGGAAAGCGAACTTTTCGGCCACGAGAAAGGAGCCTTTACCGGAGCGCTGAATAAAAAGTCCGGAAAATTTGAACTGGCAAACCGTGGCACGATCTTCCTAGATGAAATAGGGGATATGAGTCCACCCACTCAAGCTAAGGTCCTGCGTGTTCTCCAGGAGGGGGAGTTTACTCCGGTAGGTGGAAATCAAACAAAAAAGGTGGATGTCAGGATCATAGCTGCGACCAATAAAGATCTCTTCGCCGAAGTTCAGCAGGGCCGATTCCGTGAAGATCTCTTTTACCGGCTGAATGTTATCACTTTCAACGCCCCTCCCCTCAGAGAAAGAAAATCGGACATCCCTCTACTAGCCGACCATTTCCTTGAAGAAGCAGCCAAAAGAAGCAACAGCGAAAAAAAATCTCTCTCACGTAGCGCCCTCGATTTGCTCTTGGCCTACTCCTGGCCAGGCAATGTCCGGGAGTTAGAAAATGCCATCGAAAGGGCCTCTCTCCTCTCCAACGGTTCTGTCATCCAACCCGAAGACCTCCCTATCACGCCCAATGCCGCGCCAGGCAATCCTCACACCCGCAAGCATCAGGTTGAAAAGAACTGGCTGGAGAGCCAGGCTTCATTAAACGAGACCCTGGAGGCAGTTGAAAAGGAGCTCATTATCCAGGCCTTAAAGAAGAGTGGCGGGGTCCAGGTTGAAGCAGCTAAATTACTAGGCTTAAACCACAAGAACCTTTGGCATAAGATAAAAAAACACAATATCATCCCAAGTGATGCCAAGAATAATGGCTAATTTTTATCTAAATATCCTAGATTGGGCGCTTAAAATTAAAAAAAACTAGATTTCATCTTGATCCACCTCTCGTATCACTCATACACATTTCTACATGGAACCTATTGTTTTAATTAGCTCTTTTGTCATTCCTCAATCTCCCATATCCCATTCCCTTTCCGAAATGGCACAGGAGTTGCTGTTCTACCCATTTGACGATTGAGGAATACACTGAGGAGACCAAAATGATCCCAAGACGATTAACAAATAATGATTCCCATTTAACGCCTCACGCCTTGCGCCTTACACCTCATGGCTTCACTTTAATAGAGATCATTGTCATTCTGGCGGTCATATCTATTTTAGTAGCGATCCTGACCCCTACTGTCCTTAAATATTTGGATGAGGCACGGAGTGACAGAGCCCAGAACGATGTGGGGAACATTAGCGCAATGCTAAATGATTTGATAAAAGACACCGGCCAGTTTCCAGGGGCTCACCTGGGTACGGGAAAGACTTTTCTTTGTAGCGGCACGGGCACCATTGCTGGGGGGAGTTTCGGGGGCACAACCACAAACTGTGAAAACCTCGAGAATCATCTTGTAACGAATAGTCCTGGGAACGCGACAACAACCGATGACTACCCCTCGACGGGAAAGTTTAGGTGGAAAGGTCCCTACATAACTAACCTTTCTGAAGACCCGTGGGGCAATGCCTATGAAATTAATGCCTCGACCCTGGTGGGTGGCAATACGAGTGTCACTTGGGTTATCTCCGCCGGACCCAACGGAACTTTCGACACATCCCCGACCGCAACCACCATTTCCGGGGATGATATTGGGGTAAGAATAAAATAAGTAAGATGAAATTCAGAGACAAATTGTAAACATAGGCAGTTTTTTTAAAGGGAAGGAGAATACTTATGAGGAGACCCAATTTCAGACAGAGAGGTTTTACTCTGGTGGAGATGATCTTTGTGCTCGCGATCATCCTGACCCTGATTGCGATCTTTCTCCCATTGGCTACCAGCAAGCTTTCAGACGCAAAAACGGCTAAGGCCCAGGCAGATGAAGATAGCATCTCTGCAGCCTTGGTCTCTCTCTTTACAGACGTTGGGATCTGGCCAGCATCGCATGGCACCGCTCCGGCTGACCAGACCTTAAGGTATCTTGTGATTGGCGACCCTGGGACAACCGGGACGACTATAGTCTCTACCAACCCAACGATGGTAGGAGGGGGCTGGGTCACAGGTGCCGCGGTAGACCAGATCAATTTTGGTTTTGCACCAGCGTCACCAGCGCAGGACCCGAACAATGCCTTTAACCACCTTGTGGTTAATAACCCTAATGCCAATGCTACAGAGGGTGACGCTAACGATTACAGATCCACAGGGAAGAAGAGATGGAGGGGTCCGTATATCTCAAAGCTGGGTGCTGACCCATTCGGCAATAACTATATCATCAATATCGGAGCCGTTACCGGAACGGGGGCTGGAACGCTTTCAACAGAAAGAGGCTGGATCCTCTCCGCCGGTCCAAATGGAGCCCTTAATACCGCTGCCACCGATTCGGCTGTTTCCTCTGATGACATCGGCTATATCTTTTGCACCAGGTGCCAATGAGCTAGCTGCTATCGATTTGTGATCAAGAAGGCGCCCTCTTTAGGGCGCCTTCTTTTTTTCTGCCCGCCAAAATTGTAGACTTTCCCCATGTCATCTCAGCTTAAGTCGGACCACCTCTTTTACGGGATTCTCTTACTGGTCGTCCTTTCTCCCCTTTTTTTCTTTCCTTCCCTGATCAACCTCTACCGTCTCCCCAAAACGGTCCTTATTAGCACCTTAGTTACGACGCTCGTGTGGCTCTGGCTATTTCTTCTGATCCAAGAAAAAGAGAAAAGAGCCAGCTTCCCCTTGGCTATGCCTCTCGCAGTCTACCTTTGCATCTCGGTTTTTCCGCTCATTAAGGCACCAAACCCATATGAAGGAATTTTTGCCCTCTCTCAGGAACTCTCATACGTCCTTCTCTTCTGGTTGGTCGTAAACCACATCAGGACCAGAGATCAAATCGAGAAACTTCTTCTTTGGGCAGTCCCCAGTGCCGTCATCGTCTCTCTGATCGGGATCTACCAGATGTTCGGTGGTGAGATTCCCACCCTTGTTAACATCGCGTCACCCGGCACTACTTTCGGAAACAAGAATAGCGCGGCACAATATATCGTTCTCGTGTTTCCCTTCCCCTATCTTTCTCTCATCTCTACCACTGACCGCCGGAAAGAGCGCCTATTTGCCATCTGCGCCGCAGTATTAACCACATATCTCCTCTATACAGGGACTCGTGCTGCTTGGGCAGGCTGCATAGTAGCATTTCTCGCTATCTTAATACTGCTTCGCTTGAAAAAAACCTTACTAGAATTCCAAATCAGAAATTTGAAAGGCCAAATTTGGAACAAAGGGATTACTCTTGCGTGCGTTTTAATCTTTGTGGTGGCGATGAACTTGATCCCGCCTTATGTTATTCCAAACTGGAAGGTTGCTGAGTCCTCCTCGCCAGTTTCCCGTTTTGGGACAGCTTTGGATCTCGACCGGGACCCCTCTTTTTTGTTCCGCCTTGCTCTATGGGCCAATACTCTGGAGATTTTCGAAGATCACCCTCTCCTGGGTGTTGGCAAAGGGAACTTCAAGATCACCTATCCTCGCTATGCAGCAAAGGCAATCAAGGACCCCAGTTTTAGCTCGGAGGTGCAGCCCCGTGAGGCCCACAATGACTATGTCCAGCTTTTGGCTGAGACCGGCGCCCTGGGTTCGCTCTGCCTCTTTTGGATACTGGCCATAATTGGACGGAAGGTCTGGAGATCGGTCCCCGGAAAAAAAGATTCCTACTGGATTTATTTGATTACGGTTCTCTCTCTATCCCTTCTCTCTCTCTTAGCCGAAGCCTTCTTCGATTTCCCCTTCGAGCTGCCTGTCTCCGCGGCTTTTTTCTGGGTTTTGGCTGGCTTCCTTTGGATAAGCTGTGAAAATAATAGCCTACTCACCGCCCCATCCTTGGTGAAAGAAGGGTGGATATGCTCTCGCACTCTGGGACTGATTTCTGTGGGTTCTCTCTCCGTTCTTTCGATCCTCCTGACCACAGTCCATTTCACCTTCCTGCGCGCTGAGTACCATTTCAGTCGCGGGGCAAGATGGTCTTCTCAGAAGCAATGGCAGCTAGCGGAGCAGGAGATGAAAAAGGCCGAGTATTTTAACCCGACCACTCACCGTTACCCTTTCGTAAGAGGGCTTATCGATCTGCAAATGGAAAAATACCAAAATGCAATCGAAGCGAACCTGCGCACTCTCGCTCTCCATCCCAACTACATTAACGCTTACACAAATCTTGGCGTGGCCTACGCCTCTGCGGGAAAAACAAGAGAGGCTGAATGGGCATGGAGGAAAGCCTTAGAAATCTGGCCAGACCACAACGACGCTCGCAACAACCTGGCCACCGTCTATGCGGTACACGGAAAAAGACAGGAAGCGATCGCTCTATTCAAAGAGTCGCTGATAAGAGACCCCCAAGACGCAGAGGCCAAGAAAAAGCTAAAGATTCTTCTTGGCCAAATCAACCAAACTCCGAAGCCTTAAGGTCTTTTTCTCTTCAAGACCGTATCTAGATTTTCTTTGAGAACAGTCGAGTAGGGGGATATCTCCAGGGCGGCCTTCAGTTCGGCTTCGGCGGCAGTAAGTTTCCCTTCGAGATAATAAGCGTGGGCTAGATCGTGGTGAAGTTCAGAGGAATACGGGAAAAGTCTTACCGCAGCCGAGAAATATTTCTCTGCTTCCGTGAGTTTTCCCCTTCGGACGTAGTAATGACCTAATAGCCAGTAAATATAGGGCTCATCAGACGTGGACTTCAGAGCTTTGCCATAATGGGTCAGGGCATCGGTGTCCCTCCCCATAAAGCGGTATAACGCACCTAGGCTCCGATGGAGCCCAGGGTCATTGGCGGCAAGCACGAGCCCCCTTTGGAACACTTTTTCTGCCTCGGGGGTGTTCCCGTGCCGCATGTAGGCGTTCCCTATTAATCTGAGGGCAACGGGATCATCTGGAGAGGCTGCAACGGTGTGAAGAGATATCTGCATACCGTCTTTCCAATCCCAGTTGCGGTAAAAAGTAATCCCTCCGACCATAACGGCAATCCAGACAGTAAGCAGGAGGGGAGCCGCGGAGGTAGTCCAGCGCTTGAGCGCATCCAAGCCTAAAGCCGCCAGAAGCACGAAACCTAGGGAGGGCAAATAGCTCCACCCTTCCAGTAAGGGAACATTCAAACCGATAAAATAAACCAAAGGCGCCAGACCAATCAGGAGCCACAACAGGGCAAACCTCACGGCCTGATTGCCTGATCTCGCCGCGTGTCGTAGCCACCAACCAGCCCCTACCAGCAAGAGAATAGCAAGAAATATCTGTAAGTCTAAAGGAGATGCGACGCGAAGCGAGTGGAGAAAATGGAGATTCCAAGGAAACAAGAGCAGGCCAAGGTAAAGCGGGACAGCCTTCAAGGCGAGCAAGAGATGATGGACAAAATCGGTAACGGCTAGCGAATAGATGGACGTTATACCAACAAAGATATTCCGCAGAGAAAAATAAGCGCCTAAAACCAATAGAGGACCGATTTGACGCGCAAGCCGGCGTGACGGATCACTCTGCCAAGAAGAGGGAAAGGCAGTCCCATCCGCGGCCAAAAGCAACAGAGGGAAAATCACAGCGGTCTCTTTTGTCAGAAGGGCAAAGAAAAACAAGGGCAGCGAAACAAGGTATAAGAGCCAGGATGTGCGTTTCTCCGATTCAAGAAAAACGAGCACCCCGCTTAATAGGAAGAAAGTCATGATAAGTTCTCCCCTTCCCGATATATAAGTGACAGCCTCCGTGTGAATGGGATGAGCCGCAAAGAGGAGTGTCGCCATCAACGCCGGGATGGCGGGCACATACACGCGGGCCAAAAAATAGATCAGAATCGAGCTTAGGATGTGCAGAAGGGTATTAGTCAGATGGTATCCCCAAGGGCTGAGACCCCATACAGTATAGTCCGCCATGAAGCTGAGAGAGAGCAGCGGCCGATAGATCTGAGAGGGTTCTCCAACAAGGGGCTTCCAAAAAGCGCTGGTAAAAATTTCCGGCAGGTTCCTCCAGTCTTTAATCAGAAAGTTTTCAATAATGAGAGTCCAGTCATTCCAGACAAAGAAGTTAGCGAAGCTATTGGTATAAAAAAGCGTTGCAAAACACACGATAAGGAAGATATGGAGCAGTTTTTCTCTCATGTCTCGTGGGGTACCGGTCGTTCCGGTAAGGAAGATTATACCACAATGACCCGCGTCAAATCGGCCACGAGAATTTCTTTTCTTGCTGCTGCAAGATACCCCACCGTGCTATAAAAATTTGTCTGGCTGGTCCCACCATTGCTACTGTTCAGAAGATCCTCGAGGGCATGATTGTCCCCAAAATGCAGGCTGTAAAGGATAGGCTGGCTTCCATTGAGGGTGAAATCAAAAGCCTCCGCAGCGAAGTCAAAAGGCTCGATGACAAGATTGACAATGGACTAGCACGACTAGAAAACAAGATTGACACTGGACTAGCGCGTCTTGAGGAGAAAATAGCTCGCCTAGATGATAAGCTCAGTGCTCAGGTAGCCCGCCTCGACGAGAAACTCACCTTCACCAACAAACGCCTCGATGAGGCGTTAGACATCCGTGAGAGACTTGCTGCCTTGAGGCCAAAGTCGGCCGCTAAAACAGAAAGGTCAACACTTTACCCCTGGCGCGTGTAATCCAGATTGCTGCTGAACAAATACCGGCCAGTGCCGCGTAACTAACCTCATGGACCTGGAGATAGAGCAAAAGCCCCTCGACCGTGTGTGAAGGCAACAAGTCTTGCTGTGGCAGCGTTAATCTGCAACTCAAAGACAGCTACATGGGGCATGCCGGTCTCGGGTCCCACATAAAGGGGGTCTAGGTCTAATGGGTGACCCCAATCTTTCCTTGTTGTGCAACCGTCTCACCAGCAAATAAAAATAGAAACAGGGCGACAAATGAAATCAAGCCTAAGCGTTTAAGATTGGTCATTTCGGTCCCTCCTAACTAAAACTGGCGAACGTTAGAGATGTACCAGCGCATACCATCAGTAGCACCAGTTAGCGTTAAAGTTGCTTCGATCTTTTTACCGACTAAATCGGGAGCCAAGGGTTCGGCTGAGAATGCTTCAATAACAATTCCAGTGCGCCAGGCATAGTTCTCGAGTTCTGGGCTCTCCGCGACACTACTCAAAACCTCAACGCTGAAGGAATAGAGCGTTTGGTCAAGCGGCACTGGCGGCTTCTTGCCCTTAAGCGATCCGGGGGGCCAGACGGAATATTTATGTACGGTTCCAGTGATGCGGCTCCCGTTAGGGAAAACCTGGCGTGGGGGCGGCGGGGTAGGCTGTGTTCTCTCTGATCTATCTCCTACTGGAGTAGGCTGGGCGACTACACTCACCAGCTGTATCAAAATCCCCAGGAGCGATATGCAAATGACCAGCACGACTCGCCTGGTTCTAAAATTACGAATCAAGGCCGTTGCCTCTGCTACAATGAGACAGCTCAACTTAACAGCATATTACAATCTTAGTTGTGCAACCGCGCCCATCAAACTCACTGCTACCAGTATCTGGGCGGCCACATGCGTAACTCGGTTTGTTGGCTCCCTCATACGATGTTACTCCTAGCTACGCATAGGATAGGCGGAAATGACCCGGAGTATGCTTGCGTTCCCCTGAGCTTGTCAAGCAAAAAGCGGGAGAGCTACGGAAGTAGCAGTGGGCGTGAATTTAACCACCGGACACTGGCGTGAATTTGATCACGGAGCCGTTACTGAGGGTTATGGTGAAGAGGATACGGGGGATAACGACAACAGGGTTATCGAACTGGATCAGCTCTATCAGGGCAGTGGTCCCTTGGGGAAATAGGATCAGATCTGGTAGCTGAACCGTCGGGGCGTCGATAATAGCCACCTGGGGCGGCGGGGCTGTCGAGCTGGCAGCAACAGTGCAGCAGTTTGAGGGGTTAAATGTAGCCGCCTGCCCGCTGCACGTCCGCGTGTTAACCACGCTCGTGCCGTTAAACCGGACCTCTTGGTAGCAGTTGCCCAGGGAGTTGTAGGTTGCTATCAAGTTGGTGATGGTGACAGGGCTGGTAGTAAAGTTAACAATAGTGAACTGAAGATCCAGATCACCACTGCCAGTCTCAGTAATGCCACTGCCCGAGGCGTATCCCAGAGTCGGCCGGGCCTGGACACTGCGCCTTCCAAAAGGAATAGAGCTGAAGGTATAGACTCCGTTGGTGTCGGTGGTGGCCGTGCTGGTGCTTAAGGTTCCATTGACTGGATAGTTGATATCCACGGGGATGCTGGCAAAACGGGCCCCGTCTGCAGCTTTCACAATTCCCGTGACCGTAGCCGTGGTCTCGCTTGCTGCTATGGATAAAATTATGTCATCAGAAGTGCTCAATTGTCCATCAGGCCCGTTGGATGTAAGCGTGGCAGTCCGGGGACATGTTCCTGCAGCCGGGGTGTATGTGTAAGGATTCCCCCACTGGTCTTTTGTGAAATCCTGCGACTCCTCGCCAGCAAAACTGCCGGTGATATAAGGCCCATTCCAGCCTGCGCCCGCTTGTTTTGCGGAGTTGAAGAACCATGAGGGGTAATTTCCCCCTGTGTTGTTGAGCAGCCTATCAAGACCGCCTAAGGCGGTAGTGGGTAGACATCCGATATCACCCAAAAAGCCAAAGTCCGAGCGCACACCCTCCTTGAGGATCAAAGGATTTCCAATCATCGCCTGCTTGAGATTTTGCATCGCTGTTCTTGTCGAATCCTGGGCGGTCTGTTGAAAAAGCCTGAAGGCTAAAGGAACAGCGACCGCGACTACGATGGCTATCACCATCAGCATCACGATCGCTTCGACAAGCGTAAAGGCCTTTTGGTTGGTCAGGGCACGCAATAGAAGTAATCTCAGTCCGGTTTCTTCACTCTCTTTGCAGAATAGAAAACTACACGACAGGTTAGAAATTAGCCACCATTTGCAGGCGTAAATCGGATCACCGACCCGTTGCTGAAGGTGATGGTGAAAGGGATGCCTACAACAGAAGAGTTACTAGGATTATTAAAGTTCAGCAGCTCAATTAACGCGCTAGTCCCCTGGGGAAATACGATCAGGTCCGGAAGCTGAACATCAGGCTTGTCAACAATGACTGCCTGGGCCGGCGGCGTTGAAGTGCTCAAAGCAATAGTTCGCGGGGCGCTAAAGGTAGCGGTCTGCCCGCTGGATAGCGTAGCACTATTCACTAGGACGCCATTCCAAACAACCCCTTGGTACGTGGTGTTAGGGTCGTTGAATGTTGCTACCAGGCTGGTGATGGTCACAGCGCTCGAAGACATGTTGAAGATGGTGAACTGAATAGCTTGACCGCCACTACCAGTCTCACTCATCCCGGTATTTGGTGCATACACCAGAGTAGGCCGGGGCTGGACGCTGCGTTTGCCGAAGGGGATCGAGATATTAGAGGTATAAACTCCGTTGGTGTCCGTTGTGAAAGTGCTGGTGGTCAGGGTTCCATTGACGGGATAATTAATATCTACAGGGGCGCTGGGAACACGGTCGCCGGCTGAGGTTTTTAAAACTCCCCTTACCGTGGTGGTAGTGCCCTCGATGGAGACTATAGACAATGTAATATCATCGGAGGTGCTCAGCGTCCCATCGGGTCCATTCGAGGTCAGCGTTGCGGTCATTGGGCATACACCTGCCGCGGGAAGGTAGGTATAGGGATTGCCCCACTGGTCATTTTCAAACTCTGCTGTCGCCTGACCCGTGGCAGCCCCTGTGATGTACGGCCCATTCCAACCTGCACCCGCCTGTTTTGCGGCGTTGAAGTTAAATGGGGTAGGCAAAGTGCCTGCAGTAAGCAGCCTATCGAGAGCAGGAGCACTAGGAAAGGCGGTAGTAGGCAGACATCCTATATCGCCCAAAAAGCCAAAGTCTGCCCGCACGGTGCCGTTGAGTTTGGTAGGATTGCCTATCATCGCCTGCTTGAGGTTCTGCATCTCGTTTCTGGTGGCATCTTCAGCCGTGACCTGAAAAATCCTAAAGAGGAGCGGTATGGAGATAGCGGCCAGGATACCCACCACCACCAGGATAATGACTACCTCTACGAGAGTGAACCCCTTATCGGCTGTTTTCATTTGACAAGCGCGAACGATTTATGTCACCTTGAAAGCCCACGTGGCCCTTGAAAAACAACAAGGACAGGCCCTTCGACTCAGCTCAGGCCAGGCTCCTCTTCAAATCATCGGCCTGATCGCCCTCATTGGACTGGTAACGTCGCTGCTTGCCTTTCTGCGCTTCGAATCCCCCGGCGCGATCGACCCGGTCTTGATCTTCCTGCTGGTTGCCTACCCCGTCCTGATCGGAACCACCATCTACTTCTACCTTCAGGATAAAAAGATCGCGGTCTCGCTCCAAGAGGAATACTACATCAAATGGTTTCTCCAGAGCTTCGCCAAAGTCTGCATCTCCGAGACCGACCAGCAAATCATCAGGGAAGAGCTGTCCAGCACCATTTTGCGCTTGATCAAACCGGCGCTGGTCATGGTCTATGAGCTGAACCCGGAGAGCAAGCGCTTGGAGATCACCCAACAATCCGGCATCAAAAACCTCCCTGATACCGCGGCTCACGGCTACGCGTTTGGCGAGGGCATTCCCGGCTGGGTGATGCAGAATCAGAATACGGTGATCCTGCCGGACATCTCCAAAGAACAGTACCTCCAGGTTGACCCCTGGGCCAAATCCCTAGAGCTTCGCTCCTATGCGGCTGTCCCCATCATCGTAAAGGGAAGCCCCATTGGCATTATCGGAATGTATTCTCTGGAAGCTAATTTCTTTCAGGACTCTAATTTACTCATCGCCCAGATTGCCGCCCAGCTCTACGGCCTCAGCTTAGCCAGCATGCGCCATAAATAAGGGCCTCCCTAACTCATCCCGCTGACACTCGTCACCGATTATTCCTTCAAAAGCTTTTTTATAGCGGCGCCTAATTCCCGGTGGGTAAAAGGCTTGGCAATGTAGTCATTGCAGCCTGCCTGAAGACATTTTTCCTTATCTCCAGGTAACGCCCGTGCCGTCGCTGCCAGGATCGGGATGGATTGGGTCTTGGGATTTTTGCGGATTAAAGAGGAGGCCTCGAGCCCGTCCATCTTGGGAAGAGAGATATCCATAATGATCAGATCGGGTAGATATGAAGCGGCTTTGTCGATTCCCTCCTTGCCGTCCTGTGCTACTACGGATTCATAGCCGAGAAACTCGAGCTCTTTCTGAATGACGTCAATGGTCGCTGGGTTGTCTTCTACCAGGAGAATCTTCTTTTTCATCGAGGGCTCCTTTGACAGAATTATAACATATCCGCGCTGCTAAAAGCCACCTTGTCCTCGCTGCGCGAGGAATCGCAGATTACAGATCTCAGATTTCAGATTTGCCATTTGAGATCTGAGATTTTTAAATTGGCTGGCTATAGGTCGAAGAGCGGCTTGCGAACCATTTCCCCTATGAATTCCTTATAGCGCTCCAGCACGATCTGCCTTCTCAGCTTAAGAGTCGGGGTTAATTCCTCCCTTTCCACCGTGAAATCAAGCGGGAGAATTCGAAAGTTCCGAACCGCCTCAAAAGCAGCGAGCGCCCTATTTTTTTGCCGGATCTTCTCCTTGACCAGGGCGAGGACTCGAGGGTGAGAGGCGATCTCTTCCGGGCTGTGAAACTCCAAGCCCTCGCGCTTGCCCCACTCTTGCACCTGATCCCGGTTGAGGGTAACCAAGGCCACGAGGTGGGCTTGTCGGTCGCCTATGACCATGGCTTGACTGATCCAAGGGTCCGTCTTCAGGAGATTCTCAATCATCTGCGGCGCCACCTTCTTCCCGCCTGAGGTGACGATGAGATCCTTCTTGCGGTCTGTGATGCGGAGAAATCCGTCCTCGTCGATTTCCCCGATGTCTCCGCTATGAAACCAACCGTCCGCATCCATGACCTCCGCTGTTCCCCTCGGCTCTCGATAATATCCCTTAAAGATATTCGGCCCCCGCAGAAGGATCTCTCCGTCGGCCCCGATCCGGCATTCCATTCCTCGAAGCGACAAACCGACCGTACCTAACTTGAACCGCTCTCGCCGGTTGACGTGGGATACTGTGGAGGTCTCGGTCAAGCCATAGCCCTCGAGGATGAGGATGCCCAGAGAATGGAAAAATTCCGCGATCTCTCCGGCCAAAGGGGCGCCCCCGGAAATGGCCAGGCGCAGTTTTCCCCCGAAGCTCGAGTGGATCTTGGAAAAGACCAGTTGATGAGCCAAATAACGGGCCGTGCGAAGGAACCAAGAGACTTTCCTCCCTTCCCCCTGGCAACGGGCAAACCTCCTACCAATGGATAACGCGCAGCGAAAAAGACCCCTCTGGAGAGCGCTGCCTGTCGCCATTCTGGAACGTATCCGGCTATAGGCGTTCTCATAGATTCTCGGAACAGAGAACAAAAGCGTCGGACGAATCACCAGGAGATCCTTGGCGATCGTCTCCATGGAGCGGGCAAGGCCGCAGCTGTACCCCTTGGCCACGATCATGAAATGCTCCAGCCGGCCGAAGGAATGCGCAAAGGGCAGAAATTGCAGAGTGACGTCTTGATCTGACGACGGGATGGCCGCATCTACGGCGTCGATCATAAAAAGGTAGTGAGCGTGAGTGGTCAAGACCCCTTTAGGCTCCCCGGTTGTCCCCGAGGTATAGATGATCGTGAGGTCATCCTCAGGACGCAGCGAATGGACCAAACGTTCAAAGGCCTCTTCATGGCTTTCGCCGTAGCTCCGTCCCCTCTCCTGCAGCTCATAGAGCGAGAGCACCTTATGGGGCTCTATTTCAGAGGGAATGGAGACAGCTGCCGGGTCTATCAGGATGATCTTGTCCACCTGATGGAGAGAGGGATCGAGGGGGCTCATCTTCGCAAGCCGCTCCGGAGATTCGACGAACAGCACCGTAGAGCCGGAATGGTCCAGGATGTGCGAGAGCTGGGAGGCGGTGCTGGAGGAATAAATCGGAACCGTCAAAGCGCCGATGCCTATATTGGCCCAATCGATCAAACTCCACTCAACTCGATTGGCCGAAAAGATGGCGACCCGATCTCCCTTTTGCACACCCAGGGAAACTAACCCAAGGGCGATTTCCCGCACCCGGCGCAGCGTCTCCTGCCACGTGTAAGTTTCCCAATGGCCATTTCTGGCAAAACGATAGAGCACTCGATCTCCATAGCGTCTGGCCTGAGACAGAAACATCTCGGCAAGGCTCTGATAACCCATGAAGGTCGATTATAAACTTACGCCCCCTGTGAATAAAGGGGTTTCTTGAAACGACCGTCCTTTTCTGCCATGAGTGGGCCGTGAAACTTATAGGGCTAACCGGCGGAATCGCCACGGGCAAGAGCAGCGTGGCAGCCATGCTAAGTCAATTGGGGGCAAGGATCATCGACGCCGACGAACTGGCACGGGAGATCGCGCATCCCGGCCAAGAGGCGTGGCAGGAGATCGTCGAGGCTTTCGGCCAAGAAGTCCTCCGCGAGGACAAATCCATTGATCGAGAAAAACTGCGGAAAATAGTCTTTAAAGATACAACGGCGAGAAACCGGCTCGAATCCATTACCCACCCCCGCATCAGGAGCCTCGCCCAGCAGAGGATGCAACAATTGGCCGCCGAAGGAGCAAAGATCGTCGTTTACATGGCCCCCTTGCTTTTCGAGAACCAAGTCCATCTCTGGCTCCGCCCTGTGATCTTGGTGGCCTGCGATGCGGCAACCCAGAAGCGGAGGCTACAAAAAAGGGATGGGCTCAACGACGAGGAGATTCAACAGCACCTTAAGGCGCAGATGAGCCTGGAAGAAAAGAGAAAACTGGCCGACTTCATCATCGAGAATAACGGCAGCCCGGACGAACTGAAAAAGCAGGTGCAGGAGGTGTGGAGAAAAATAGAAAGCAGAAAGCAGTAAGCAGTTGGCAGAAGGAAAACTGCCTGCTGCGTACTGCCTTCTGCCCGCTGATCTTACTTGATCCGCTCCAGGTACTTCCCCTCCGCAGGGTCGACGCGCACCCGATCGCCAACTTGAACGAAAGGAGGGACCTGGATCGTGATCCCGGTCTCGAGTTTGGCCGGCTTGTACGAAGCGCTCGCCGTCGCTCCCTTGAGACTAGGCTCCGTCTCCACCACCTCAAGATCCACAGTCGATGGCGGACTAATCCCAACGGGCTTTCCCTCAAAAAACTCGATCTCCACCACCTGGTTAGGAAGAAGATAATACAAAAGCTCCCCGATCTCCCCGGCTCCCAGAGAGGTCTGCTCGTAGTTCTCGGTATCCATAAAAGTGTGGAGATCCCCCTCGTTGTAAAGATACTGCATCATGCGGGTTTCCAGCGTGGCCTGTTCCAGCCGGTCTTCCGAACGAAACTTGCGCTCCGTCCCCATCCCCGTCCTGAGATTTTTCATTTTGGTTTGCATAAACCCGCGCTTGTTGCCCGGCGTCAGGTGGTTCACCGAAGTGACCCGGTACAGGTCTCCCTCATAGACGATAATCATACCGGGTCTGATTTGTGTTGCGTTAATCATGCTTTTAATCTTTCACGCTTTTTTATTAAAGGCAACTGACTGCTTACCGGGCCAAGGAACAAGCATAACGAGGCGCGAGCCCCGAGCCGACTGAGGCGTACTGACGTTGTACACCGCAGGGAAGGCGAGGGGCGATAAACGAAGTTAGGCGAAGTTCATTGGCCTGGACTAGGCGTAGAGACCGCGTAAGAGCATGGCCCGTGCCACGCGGTTTACCCCAAGCATCAGGGCTGCCAGACGCATATCCACCTTCTCTCGTTTACTCATTTCGAGAACTTCGTGGAAGGCCCGCGTTAGTATCTCCCTCAGTCTTTTACTCACCTCTTCTTCGGTCCAGAAGAAATTCTGCAAATCCTGCACCCACTCGAAATAGGACACAATGACCCCGCCGGCATTCGCCAGGATATCAGGAATCACAAAAATTTCTTTCTGTTGAATGATCTCATCGGCTTCTAACGTCGTCGGACCATTCGCCCCTTCCGCCAGGATCCGGCACGTTAATTTCCCTGCATTCTCTCGCGTGATCTGCATGCCCAATGCGGCGGGAACGAGGATGTCGCACTTCACTTCTAGGAGATCGGCGTTGCTGATCTTCTCACCGAAAGGACAGCCTCCCAGGTCTGGATTCTTGGCCGCATATTCGAGGATGCGTTCGACCGGAAGCCCATTCGGATCATAAAAACCGCCTGTCCGATCGGATAACGCAATCACTTTTATGCCAACACCCGCCAGTTCTTTTGCCGCCACAGAGCCGACGTTGCCAAAACCCTGGACCGCCGCGGTACAGCGGGTCAGATCTATGCCCAGATATTTTGCGGCCTCCGTAATCGCGTACACCACTCCCCTGCCGGTGGCCTCTCTTCTCCCTTGAGTCCCGCCAATTTCCACCGGCTTGCCTGTAACGACTTCAGCCACGGCATATCCCTTATGCTGGCTGTAGGTATCCATGACCCACGCCATCACCTGTTCGTTGGTCCCCATATCCGGCGCCGGAACGTCCACATCAGGTCCGATGAAATTCATAATCTCGGCGGTGTAGCGCCGGGTCATTCCCTGAAGCTCCTTGCGGGAAAGCTGCATCGGATCGCACGCGATTCCTCCCTTGGCTCCCCCCAAAGGCAAACCCACGAGCGCGCACTTCCACGTCATCAACATCGCCAAGGCCGACACCTCGCCGAGATTAACGTCTGGGTGATAGCGTATCCCCCCTTTGAAGGGGCCCAGGACATCGTTGTGCTGAACCCGGTAGCCGGTATAGACATGGACACTCCCATCATCCATGCGCGTGGGAACGCTGACGATGAGGGCACGACCCGGTCTTTTCAATCTGGCCGCCACATTGCTGTCGAGATTGAGTTTTTCAGCGGCGATCTCGAACTGCTTGACGGCCATCTCGCTCGCCGGGCTACGCCATTCAACCGTCGCCATATTATCCTCCCTCCTTTATCCCTTCCCCATTTTAGATTTTAGATTTGGGATTTTAGAGTTAATCGGAAATCGGCAATCCAAAATCCAAAATTGTTTTATCCCGGAGGCCAACTCAAGGGCCGGCCCCCCATAAGGTGAAAGTGGATATGATAGACGCTCTGTCCGGCCCCAGGACCGCAGTTGAGAACCACACGGAAGCCATCCTTAGCGATCCCCTGTTCCCTCGCCAGCTGGGAGGCCACATAGACCATATCACCCACAAGCTGCTGATCTCCCGGTTTCAAATCGAGGAGCGTCTCTATGTGTTTACGCGGGACAATCAGGATGTGAACCGGAGCCTTTGGGTTGATGTCCCTGAAGGCCACGACAGACTTGTCCTGGTAGACGATGTCCCCCTTGATGTCTCCCTGGATAACGCCACAAAAAAGACATTCGCTCATTTTGTCTCCCCTCCTGGAATCATCCGCCGGTCGATTTTCACCTGAATTTCAGAGCCTGTCTGACTCCTCGTCCTCTGCTTCGGGACAAAAGGCAAGAATTTTTTCCCGGCTGACCTTCAGAGGAACTCTCTGGAGGAAGGCCCCGAAGCAGGGGCCCCAAATACATTCTCCGGTTGCCGGCTCATAAGTGGCACCGTGGTTGGCACAGATGAGGTAACGCTCGTCCTCGGTAAAGAACTGATTATCCACCCAATCCATCGATAGCGAAATGTGGCGGCAGCGATTGACATAGGCATAAACATTCCCCTCGTAATTCACCAGCAACGCCTCGATAGTGACCCCCTGACACTTAAGATGAAATTTCTTCGTCATCCCGTGCGAGAGCTCGCCGGTCCGAGCCACCACTTTACCCCTGCGCCGTTTTCTATTGGTGCCTCGTCTCATCATCTGCTGCCTAATCTACCAGAAAGGAAAGCTCCCCGGACGGGCAACTCACCAACACCTCCCCTCGCTCCACCAGGACTGGAAGCCGATAGAGGGAAAGGCCCCGGCAAGGCCCCTCGACGCAGAGCCCTGATGCGGGCTCGTAGAGCGCCCCGTGCGTCAGGCAGATCAGGTGGCGGCCATCCTCGGTAAAAAACTGATAGCGGACGAAATCGAGGGGCGTAGTCATGTGGCGGCAGCGATTGACATAGGCGTGGAACGTCCCTTGGTAATTGATGAGGAAAGCGTCCACCCGATATTTCCGGCAGATCAGCCAAAACTTCTTGACCGACCCCGGCCCCATCTCCTCCACGCGCGCGATCACTCTCGCACCCAGTCTGCTCTCCCGCCCCATCCGGCCCTTGTCCCGCAGGAAAAGATACCTGCGGATGGCCAACCCCAAGAGGTAGAGGAAAAGAAAGAGCAGAGAAAGGTAGATGGTCAAGGCCATTTCGTTAATCGTATATTCGTTATTCGTATATCCGTTAAACGCCCATGAGCGAATAACAATTAACGAATAACGAGTACACGAGTCTTACTTGGATTCCTTCGTGGTCGTCTCCCGGATGCGCTTTACGCCTTCAGGGGTCTGGCTCCCTTGGAGCCCCATGACCTTCATGAGCTCGCTCGCCATATCCGCGGTCACCTGATCTTGGATGCTCCCCTTGCCGTCCGGATCCGCCTTGAGAAATACCACGATCTTTTCCTTGGCAACCCCGGTGCTTGCCAGTCCATCCAGAAACTCCCCGTACCCCACCTGACCCTTTAGCTCGCGTACCCGAGTCAGCAGTTTTTTGCAATCCTTGCAGATCTTCGACCAGAGTCCTCCCCGATCCCCACAATATACACATCGGGCCATTGCTGCACCAATTTTCTCAGGATAGCTGAACCAGGAGAAAATTTCACCTCTTCGCTGACAAAAGACTCGCCAACATCCCCTGGAGACCCTGAGCCAGACTCCCGTTGGAGGCGACGATCCCCCGGTACAGGGGATCTTCCTGATTAAAGACGAGCCCGCGGCCACCTCCGTCGACAACGACCCCCCCCGCTTCCTCCACGATCAGCACCCCTGCGCACACATCCCACTCGCGCAGCGAACGGAACGTCAGCGTGCCGTCTCCCTCTCCTGCCGCAACCATCGCCAAGCGATAGGCGATGCTTCCGATGGACTGCAGGCGGCAGAGATCGGCGAAGGACTGGAACTTGCGGCGCGGCTCCGAGCGGCTGACGAGCAGAGAGGCGCCCTGCACCTCCTCGCGCTCAGAGACGTGAATCGAATGGTCGTTGAGGAGAGCCCCGCCTCCCTTGACGGCACGGTAGAATTTCTCTTCCGCCGGATTGTAGACCACCCCCAGCACTGGATGTCCTTCTATAACTAGACCGATGGATACGGCAAACTGCGGCACACCAGCAATAAACTCCTTGGTTCCATCTATGGGATCGACGACCCATACCCGAGAAGAGCTGAGCCTTCTGAGGTCATCCTTGTCCTCCTCGGAGAGCCATCCATCCTTGGGATAACGTTTCCGAATAATCTCCTGGATCTTGCGGTTGGCCTCGATATCCGCCGTGGTGACGGGATTGCCCTTGCTCTTCTCTTCGATCCGATAATCCTTGCCATAAAGGGCCATGATGATCCATCCCGCCTCCCTGGCCGCCCTTTCCGCCGTCTCCATTTCTTCAGGAAAATGATTTTGCGAGCTCACAGTCTGTCTTCCACCTCTCTTCTTTCCGCAAGCGCCAGCTCCCCGGCCCTCTAGCAGGTTGCTGAAAAACTCCTGTTTGGCAATTTTTTTATACTCTCAAAATCACTGCACATGTTAAGATGGCTGCAATTGAAGCTTTGGGGGTATTGATGCGAGGAACACAGGATAGACAAGCGAGCATGCTGGCACTGATTTCGATTGAGTGCCGTAT
>Ga0209824_10000736_pt1 | contig 19858 bp, 13 predicted proteins | sample VDWuncwatermetaG_FD_184124 | JGI IMG/M metagenome (GOLD analysis project Ga0209824, IMG submission 184124) | Wastewater microbial communities from Netherlands to study Microbial Dark Matter (Phase II) - VDW unchlorinated drinking water (SPAdes)... ... | reverse complement strand
CAGCGCAATAACGGTACTCTTGTTCATAGTGGCGCATCCTTTGGTTGCTTCGTTGTGTCGCGATCACAAATCAACCAGATACGCCGCTTCTTTTCAAACCCTCAAACACCAGATTTGGTTATAACTCATCCGACAGGGAGAATTGCCCAAGACCGGCAACGCAATACTTACAATCTTGATGCACAGCACACAATTGAATTTGCTCCTGCACATCGCTTCACCTACGGAGCAAGCTACCGCTACAATCATTTTGACAGCAATTATGTGCTTGGAAACTCGAAAGACGAAAACCGCTTAGGACTATACATTCAGGAAGAATGGCGCCCTAACGAACGCTTCTCTGTCGTAGCAGGAGTTCGTTACGACATACATAGCCAAATTAACCCGACTATTAGTCCACGCGTGACCTTTCTTTATAAACCGAATGCAGATCATACCTTTCGCGTAACCGGCGCAGTCGCATACCGCCCGCCGACGATATACGAATCGTCTATCGATTCTCGCGGACGAATTTTCCCCGCAGGTTGCCCGCCGACATGCACAGTTAGCTCAGGGACATTATTGATTGGCAATAATAGTCTGCATGCAGAACAAATGATTTCATATGATGCCGGTTACCAAGGTTGGTATCTCAAACATCGATTACGCGCCCGTATAGACGTGTTCTACAACCAGGTAAGCGATTTGATTTCCTTCAATGCTCCGACACCAACCAATGGAGGGAAAGCCGACATTTATGGCGGCGAGGCAGGTCTGGAATTTCTTGCAACCTCTTGGCTCACTGGCTTTGTGAACGCGAGTTACGTAGACATTGGGCAAAGTGTGCCCGGAACAGCTAAACGGGGTGCTCCAACGTGGAAAGCAAATGGGGGCCTTCGTGCGGAACTTGACAACGGGTTGAATGGGGAAGCTGGGATACATTATGTCAGTGAAGCAACCTACCCAATCAATGCCCTCTTCTTTGCCGCACAGAGATTTCCAGGGGGGCAAGCGGCGCCGGATCAGAGAGTAGGAGGCTACACATTGGTAAATCTGCGAGCAGGTTACCAGTTTTGGCGCAATAAAGCAGAGGTAGCCATCTCTGCCTTTAATGCAGTGAATGATAAACATAAAGAACATCCCTTAGGGGATGTGATCGGGAGTCGAGTAATGGGTTGGCTGACTCTGAAGTTTTGATAGCGTGTAGCAGTGGGCATCAAACCAATTCCAGAAGGAGGGTAGAAAGATGGCGAAACCGAAGATGGCGTCAAAGGTTACTAAGTTTCTTGGGAACACAATTACGGACGATATGAAAATAAAGCTAGACGGGTGGACCTTTGAAGATCTCAAAACCCTTGACCGCGCTTTCGATAAGTTGCCACCTAGTAAACGCGGGCAAGTAAAAGGTATGTGCTGTTGCTCAATGTGTTGCTGTGCAGCGGCCGTGACAAGTGTAAACCAGATTGAAGAGCGGAAGTAGAACAAACAGGTTACTGTGTGGCTCGGCCACTCGCATTATGCGACTGGCCGAGCAAGAAGGATGATAGCTTTCATCTCTAGCACATACCCCCCTGAGTTACTTGATATGGCGAGCAACCGAAATCAAAGACTGTACTCCCTCCCAGTAGAGACGATCCCAATCCAAGGAGGAATCATCCTCAAGCGCGGATGTATGGAACTTCGGATCAGAGGAGACGGTGTGGAGGACATCCTGAAAAGTGTCCTGTCCTCATCCAGTCGACCTTCAGGTATTACCAAAGAAGAGCTTCGTCTCCGATTTGGATCGAACAGTCATGGCGGCATCGATCGGCTTATTGACCAACTCATTCTTCGCCGCATATTAGTCACGGATAATACGCATGCTGGGGAACACATAGCACAAGAGTCCGCGCTAGAAGTTTTTTACTGGCACTTTGACTCAACCCCAACAGAAGCCGAACTGCATCTTGCTAACAAGACACTTGTGGTTCTCGATGTCGGCACTCTCTCGCAGTTCATCGTACGGTCTCTTTCCTTAGCAGGCTTTAAAGACGTACGTACCATTCCTCATCGAGTGGTCGACTACGCCGATAGTTCTAGGACTGTTGGTGGCCTTGCATCGGACGAGCCCATCTCTACTGAATTATTCGCGCATCTGCCGGCATCGTACGATTGCCTCGTCATGGCCTCAGACTTTGGCACGAGTCCCGTATTCCACGAAGTGAATCGCTTTTGTGTCGAGCAGGAACGGAAATTTTTCCCGGTAACCATTCAAAATATGATCGGGTACATTGGACCGCTCGTTATCCCTGGTGAAACGGCATGTTATGAATGTCTGCACCGTCGAATCCAGTCGAACCTCCCCGATCCTGAAATGTCACGCGCAATAGAATCTCACAACTTCCGACAACAAAGAATTGTCAGCCATCATCCGCTGATGCTGTCAGCACTGGCTGATCTCGCCGCCTTTGAGCTTCTTCGATATTTTAGCGATGTGCTTGATTATGATCCAGGAACACTCCTTGAAGTTCCATTCTTGGCCCGACGCATGGAAAGCCGACGCGTCCTGAAGTTGCCTCGTTGTTCAACCTGCAGTCCACTGAAGACCAGGCCGTCCACTACCCTAAATAAGACCATGTTCTCGTTCGAAGATTGATAATGATAATGCCGGCGAGATCAGCAGAAAGCTTGTTACGGGTGCTCGACGACTTAGTAGACCACACTGTTGGCATTATCCATGACATTGAAGAATTGCCGCGCGAAGCTGGAGCTCCGGAATTCTTCTACTATTACGCAAGATCTTGCAATACTGAAGCATTTTGCGACCAGAAAAATTTCGCAGAAGGAGGAGGCGCGTCAACACGACACGATGTAGCTTTGGCAAAAGCCGTCGGAGAGGCGGTCGAACGATACTGCCCTGCTCTCTATTGCAAGGAAGAACTTCCTCTCACAACTTTCCGCCAGGCATCATTCCCTTGTGTCCATCCTTCAGAATTCGCTCTGCACAGTTCAGACCAATACGCACAAATGGGATTTCCTTTTAAACCATTCACGATAGATACACCTATTCGATGGTCGCAAACAGTCGAACTGCTGACAGGCCGTACCTATTCGGTACCATCAGCCATGGTGCACATCCCTTACATCTATGATGAAGCAGCAGGCGAAATTCCAATTTGCCAGCCCATTTCCACTGGTCTCGCATGTCACTCATCTTTCGAGAATGCCTCCATATCCGCCATCTGTGAAGTTATCGAACGCGATGCGTTCACCATTTCTTGGCAAGCTTACATAAGCAGACCACACATTTCCGTGGACACCTTGAGTGAAAACACCCGCGATCTCATCGCGCGCTTGGAGAAAAACGGAAGCACGGTTGCCCTGGTAGACATGACCATGGATACTGGAGTACCAACTATATTCGCGATTGCCTCTACTGAATCCCTTGAAGCACCTGCCTTCGTGTGCGCCGCCTCAACCCATTTAGATCCAGAAGAAGCAGCACGGAAAGCCCTGGAGGAAGTGGCCCACACGAGAGTTTTGGCTCAAGGGCTCAAGTCCAATAGGCGCGCACCGCAGCCCATTCCCCCATATGGAGAAGTTATCGATCAGGATAGTCATATTCGCTTTTACGGCGAACAGAGCAATGCCACGCTGGCAAGTTTTCTGACAGCCTCTCAATCAATCGATTTTAGGAGTATCCCCAATTTATCGACCGGTGTTCCCGATCGAGACTTGGAGATTCTACTTCAAAGAGTCCATCACACCAGCCACAGGGTCCTTCTAACGAACCTTACGACTTCTGACGTCAATGAGCTAGGACTTAGCGTAGTTAGGGCCATCATTCCTGGCTTTCACCCTCTCTTCCTTGGCCATCGCATACGCGCCTTGGGAGGCTCGCGACTCTGGTCGCTTCCTCAGAAATTAGGGCACAAAGGCATATCCCCTTCGCAAGGAGACAATCCTTCCCCGCACCCCTATCCATAGGACTGTTCATGAACAAACCTTGGCAGAAATACGTCCTTCCCGAAGACCAGGAAAGCGAGATATGGGAACTGTTTCATGAAAATTCAAAACTTGACACACACACCAAATCCTTGTCTGAACAAGAAGTGTTGGCAAGAATGGCTGACCTCAGTGAGGCGTTGCCTTACCTTGGATATCCTATAATCGAGCTTTCTGCCGCGTCGCTTCCAATAACCCTTCCCTTAGGGCAAGCCATTACAGCAAGGGCTTCAAGACGAGAATTGGCCGAGCAAACGGTGTCGATTGAAGCGCTATCCAGCCTACTCCACTTGGCTTATGGTCAAAATCGAGACAATAAGGAGACTGGTTACCCAAGGCCGTTTCGGGTCGCTCCATCAGCCGGTGCACTGTATCCTCTTGAATTGTATGTACTCAATTTGCGGGTCAAGCATCTTGCTCCAGGCCTCTACCATTTCAACCCAGCCCACCATCACCTTCGCCTACTTTCTTCGGGTAATCACGTCGACAATGTAGCGGCTGCACTTGTTCAACCAGAACTGGCCCATTGTGCATCGCTGATCATCTTCATAACGAGCCTATTCGAACGATCAACGTTCAAGTACGGAGCCCGTGGGTATCGTTTTGCGTTACTGGAGGCAGGTCATGTTGCGCAGAATGTGAACTTGGTTACAACCGCATTGAATCTTGGAAGCGTCAACATAGGCGGATACTTTGACCGTGCCGTGGACAAGTTTCTTGGTCTAGATGGCATTAGACACTCCACCGTATACGCGATCGCCTTATGAGAACCCTGCAATCGGAATGAACCGTGAAGGAGATCCTTATGAAAGGTCCTATGAAACACGTCGATGCCTATGTCCAATTGTTCGGAATCTTAAGGGACAAAGATCTTTTCGCTAATGGGCCAACTCATAAGATTGATTTCTCAAAAACTACCCCCTTGCGTAAGGCTATCTCCAAGGCCTCCTTAGAGCTTCCTGGCCTCTATCAAGATAGCTATATCTCACCCCTTCTTCGAAATCTTGAACAGACGAAGGCCCGTTGTAGCCAAGCCACCATAGAAACTCTGAGCAGAGCAGTTCTTGACCACAATCATCACAACAAAGAGAGAGATGTCATACCCGCTATTCAGGGACTTCTCGCACTCATTTCAAACATCTATCGTTCGTTTCTGACTCCTGAGTTTGTGACAGAACGGCCATTACCACAGCCAAGAGTCACCATTCCTTCCCTAGTAATGCTCAGACCAAGACTGAACCTGGGTGTCGAAGAGTTTGCTCCTCATATTCTCCCTGCAGAAGAAGTTGAACGTCTCTGTGGTGCAAAAGTTGGCGTCGTCTGCATTCCATCAAACTATCGAACGCAACCAGCATTATGCTGGCCAGCATTGGCCCATGAAATTGGAGGGCACGATACACTTCATGCCTACGACGGTCTTTTGTGGGAAATCAAGTATCAAGTCCGTCAACACTTTTACAAGGGCCCCGACCCCAGCGGCACGGAACCTGAGAACAAAGACCAGTTTCTCGGCCTGTTGTGGGACTATTGGACAGAAGAAGCCGCCAGCGACGTGTGTGCAATACTAAACTTGGGGCCAGCTTATGCGATGGGAGTCGCAGTGTACCTTGCAGCTCTAAACGAACGGATTCGTCGTTATAAGGAATTAGGGAAGGAGGGTCAAGCGCGTAGAGGCCAAAACCCTTCACTAACCTCATCGTGGCCGCCATCTTCTGACGTGTCGGAAATTAGGCCACACCCGACCGATATTCTGAAATTTCAAGTGATGATCGGTGCGATCAATGCACTTCGTGGGCTTGGCGACCAAGACAAGAAGCGCTATACGAAGCAGATTGAAGATATTGTCAGTTACACACTAGAAGCGAATGGATCAGATTCACGGACTATTTCAATTAGCGGATGGTTCCAGATCAAAACTGGACGTTGGATGCATGTAGAGGAGGGGAGTTTTCCTATTGATCGTGCAGAAATGGAGGACGGAGCAAGGAAGGTTGGCGAACTTATCGCTTCAGCTCCTTTCAGTCGGCTAAATGGGAATTCCCTTCAGGCGTTAGAAACATGGGACTCCTCCGATCAGACCGAAACTGACGGGATCAAGAAATATCTTCATGACAAAACTCCTCATTTTGCCGTCGGCGATGATGCCCAATTGATGGCGGCTTCAATATTGGCTCTCTACGAAAATCCCACGCCAGAGTTTTACGATTACATCAATGAAAATCTTACCCAATCTCTAGTGAGCAGCTTTGGAGATGACCCTGTTTGGGGTAAAGAATCGTATCACCCGATTGCCGGAAAAGGTATAGGCATATAGGTTATGTCCTGTAAAAGGCATGGCATTCCCGGAGAACTTCAATGACCACAAAACCTACTAAAACAGGCAAACCACCACAGAAACGGAAGACCGTGATCCTTGGAGCTGGCTTGGCTGGATTGGCATGTGCCTATGAACTTGCTCGAAAGCAGCATGAGGTGCTCGTGTTGGAAGGACGTGACCGTGTCGGAGGACGGATTGAAACCTTGCGGCAACCTTTCAGCAAAGGCTTGTTCGCAGAGGCCGGAGCTTACTTTATCTGCGCAGCCCACGAATGGACGATGAGTTATATTAAGGAATTACTATCTGAATCGGAATTAGCACCGTTCAAACGGACGGGGAAACAACCGACCATTCGATATTTTGTAGATGGGGCCAGATCCGAAACTTTACCAAAGAAAAGCCCGGTAGGCGCTATGCTCGCGAAGTACATTTTCGGTCAACAAGGCAACCTTGTAAGGGAGCTAATGAGTCCTCTGCCATCAGGAGCTCCGGATTGGCCACCTTCATCAATGACGGATGTTTCATTCTTCGATTATTTAAAATCGAAAAACCCACAAACCTGGAATAAAGACAAGCGGTACCTTTTCCCTCTTTTCAAGCCCTGGTGGGGTGAGCTAAACACCGTGTCTGCTTTAGCAGTGCGCCGTGACGCAGTCACGGTCTTATATCCTGGCCCCGCAGCCCCCTGGTATACCCTCCGCCGTGGCATGGACGCTTTCCCTGAGGCATTCGCCCTCAAGATATTAACATTGCCAAATGCCAAGATACAGACCGGATCGAAAGTGGTTGAGATTGACCGAACTACAACACCTTTGGCCGTCACTTATGAGCAAGGAGGGAAGCGCTTAACCGTGCAGGCGGATCACCTTGTCTGTGCTATCCCGTTTACGACTCTCAGAAAATTAAAAATCAGTCCCGAGTTGCCTACTGACAAGAAAACCATCGTCGACAATTTATCCTATAATTCGGTTGTACGTGTGTATTTACAGTTTGATAAACGTATTTGGCACCCACAAACAAACAATGGCACAACCTTTACCGATCTGAGAATCGGCAACCTAATAGACTCGACATATACTCAGCCTGGACGCTCTGGAATTTTAAGCTGCTATGTTGCTGGAGACCACGCAAGAGATCTTCAACGAATGGACCCAGAGGACCGAATCACTCACGTCAAGAAGCAGATGGAGAAAGTCTATGAGGGCATTTCGACTCATTTCATCAAAGGCGCAGGGACATCAAAATGTTGGGACGAAGATGAGTGGGCATTGGGTGCATATGCTAGATTCGGCCCGACCGAGCTCAACAAGTATAGTCGAACAACTATTATTCGGCCGGAAGGGCACATCCACTTTGCGGGAGACCACACTTCTCCCTGGCCGGGTTGGATGCAAGGCGCACTGGAGTCCGGTCATCGCGCAGCTCGAGAAATCGACCCGACAATCGACCCACGCATTACGAACATGCGCAGACCGAGAGAAAACCAGAATTAAGGCTGCCATGATGAAGCCTCTGGTTGCGGCACTCGACCAGAAACAGATCTGGCATCTCCAGACCCTAATCAAATTAGATTCAGTAAGAATCCATTTAGATTCACCTCGACCTGGTTCTCTGAGCACTCAATACAAACGTAAACCTCGAATAAGTTGAATTCCCGTAACTTCTTTCCTGGTTTGCGAACAAACCTAGAAGTGGCATATGAATTGCTACGTATCTAGGTGGTGCGCCCTATTGAGGGTTAGGCGTCGGCAGGATATCGGCTTACATACGCCCTTGATGCAAGGGATTGCGCCGAATCTATGAACAATGATTGCCTTTGTGGTCTTCGCTGAATCATCTAAGGAAGCTCTGATTAATTCACTATTTCATTCGGTCGGTGTTCAAAACACTGGGAATCTGGATGATCGAGACCTGGAGCTTTGAATTAATCAGACCTTCCCTAACCCTTACAAGGAAAGATGTCACTCACCTACCGGGTACCTATAAGAGAGAAATGTCCAGATGACTTAAAAAGTGATAATGGCACCGTCACTCCTACAAATGGCTAGCTTCATTTACTGGGCTAAGAATCCAGCCCTCGCCCGATTGAACCGTGGCTTGAGCGAAGACGCTCTCAGGGTGAACTGCGACTATTCCCCGACTAGATCGGCATCTCTCGCACACGACAGACCACTCCACACAAGTTTTCTTTTTCGCCTCCCAGTTATACGGCTCTACCATCGTCTCAGAATCATAGGGTCCGTGGGCTCTACAATGGCACCAGCCTCCCGTGCCAGCCCCCGAAATGATGCGCTCTTTGCACGGCATAAAACGAGCATTCTTCTCTCATAGCAGACTCAATTACCGAGGACTCGCGTGGTACGATATCTGCCAATTCTCTCTCTTGCCTACCTTGCGTTGATAACCATCGTCCTACTACCGCTGGAGCCCGTTACCGCCCAAACAGCAAATCACCAGAAGAAATTGGGTACGCCAGTCGATCACAGTATGCCCGACGAACTCCTCCTCCTCAAAGAAGAAGAAACCGTCAGCATCGCCTCTCGCCACGAACAGCCCATTTCTCAAGCGCCATCGAACGTGTACGTGATCACCGACGAGGACATCCGCCATTCCGGCGCTGTGGATCTGCCGACGGTGCTTCGCCGCATTCCCGGTCTCGAAGTCATGCAGGTGACAGGCGCGGACTTCAACGTGAGCGTGCGAGGAGACAATCAGCTCAACGCCAACAAGTTGTTGGTGATGATCGATGGCCGCTCAATCTATGTCGATGTGCAAGGAAGCGTGATCTGGAAAGCGATTCCCATCACCTTGCCGGAGATCAAGCGCATTGAGGTTCAGAAAGGTCCCGCTTCCGTCCTTTATGGATTCAATGCCTTTGACGGCATTATCAATATCATCACGAAATCGCCGGAGGAGATGAAGGGCGCGACGGTGCAGTTCGGGGGCGGCGCCTATGGCACGATCAGCAGCGCCGCCGTGTATGCCAATAGGCATAAGAAATTTGGCTATCGTCTCTCCTACGGCCATGATGAAAACCAACAGTGGCGCAACGGCAGCGCCCGGGCCTATCGCGATAATAAGTTCAATGTGCAGACGGAATATGCCTTGGGAGATGAATCGAGGCTGTCGTTCTCAGGTGGCCTTGTTGATGTGAATCGCTTCGATGGCCATGTTGCCGATGTTGTCGTCCAAACTGGCATGCCGGCTCTTGGCTATGCCCAAGCGGGCTATGAGCGACCCAACTTTTTTATTCGTGGATTTTGGAACAGCTACGACATCGATGGTCTCATCACAACCAATCCTCTGATTGCCCCGTTCCTACGCATCACCGATCGAAGCTTCAGTTCCGATCAGCGATTGAGAGGCAACACGTACAATATCGAGGCCCAGCAGGCGATCGAGTTGGGGACCACGACTCGCCTCACTGCTGGGATCAATTACCGGCATAACACCCTGTCTCTTAACATGATTGATCGATTTCGCACAGAGGATCGACTCGGGTTCTACCTACAGGGTGAATGGAAACCTTCACCAATGTTCCAAGCAGTCGGCGGTGTGCGTTACGACCTCGATACTTTTATCAATCCGACCATCAGTCCACGCGGGTCGCTCCTGTTTTCACCATTCTTGGACCACACCTTCCGCGCCACGGTATCGACGGGGTACCGCCCCCCAACGCTATTTGAGACCTACGGAGAGAGTCTTATCTCCATTACCGTCCCCTCGCGACCACCGTTCTTTAGTCGAGGCAGTGGGGGCCTCAGCCCTGAGAAGATCGTGTCCTATGAAGTGGAGTATCAAGGCTGGTATCTGAAGCATCGACTCAGAATTCGCACCGCTGCCTTTTTTAATCATATCTCCGACCTGATCACATTTGGTCCCTCTGGTGTCATCCAGGCCGATATAGCTGACATCTATGGGGGCGAAGCCGGCATGGAATTCCTGGCGACGAAGTGGCTGAGCGTATTCGGCAACTTTGCATATCAGGAGATCGGCCAGACGCTCACCGGGGCTGCCCAACGGGCCGGGCCTCGGTTCAAGTACAACGCCGGTCTGCGAACCCAGTGGGAGAACGGACTCAGCGGCGAGATCGCCTATCATTATGTCGGCGCGGCCACGTATCAGCTTTCTCCCACCTTCTCGATGTTTTCCGCCTTGGGCGTGGTCCCGCCCAATCCGTATGTCGGGAGTTACGAACTTCTGAACCTGCGAGGGGCCTATCGGTTCTGGCAGGAAGCAGCGGAGGCCGGCTATCGCCGCGAAGCCGAGGTAGCGGTTTCCGCGTTTAACTCATTGAACGACACACACAAGGAACATCCCTTAGGCGATACGATCGGCAGCCGAGTGATGGGTTGGCTCACGCTACGGTACTAGTCTCGATAGAGCTGTACGACGATGCTGAACTCTTTGTCAAGCCATACTAATTCATTGCTCATAGAGCCTGTGCGCTCTGCTCGGACGACGCGATCATGATCTTCCTTACCTGTACAGGCCGGAAACAGATAAGGGCGCAAGGTGCATGCCTCTGGTTGATGCCACTCATGCTTACTACTCTCTGGTGCATTGCCCCCGTGCATGCGAGAGCTGCCGGCGTCGAGATTGCCATCCTGAAATCCTCTGACCTTAAAGCGTACAGTGAAGCCATCGAAGGATTCAAGACGACGGCGCCCGGCGGAACGACCTACACCGAATACGACCTGCGGGGCGATCTTGAACGGGGAAAGCAACTTGCCAGAAAACTCCGGGCATCGGACTCAGCGCTCGTGGTCGCGGTTGGCCTGAAAGCGGCACTGGCGGCCAAGCTGGAGATTGTGGACATCCCGGTGCTGTATATGATGATTCTCGACCCCTTGAAACATCGCCTCACCGCTGACAATATGACCGGAGTCCTCCTGGAAATTCAGACGGACCGTCAGTTCAAGATCATGCGCACGTTCCTGCCCACCCTGCGCCGGATCAGCATGATGTACGATCCTGACAAGACTGCCCCCAAGTTGAAAGAGGCGGAATCTCGAGCCTCCACCTATGAGTTTCAATTGCGAGGGTTTCCGGTCGAGCATGAGAAGGAGATTCCGCAACAACTACGGGCGCTCTTGTCCGAATCGGAAGCTTTGTGGCTCATTCCGGACTCGACCGTCCTGACGGACGAATCGATCCGTTTTATTCTCGAATCGGCGCTGGCCAAACATGTTCCTGTCGTCGGCTTTTCATCCGAGTTTACACGCCTGGGTGCGCTCCTCAGCATGTCGATCGACTACGGCGAAGTCGGTCGAGAAGCCGGCCTCTTGGCCAAGCGCATCCTGAATGGCGAACAACAGTTGCCGCTCAAGCCAATCTCTGTTCAACGGATCAGAATCACGGTGAATCAGAAGACGGCGCGGTATTTGGGCATTACGATTCCAAAAGAACTCGACAGTCTAATCGACGAAACGTACTGAGCGGTCCACAATGGAAGCCCTACACCCAAACCGACAAGAGGTCACACCAGGGAAGCCGGCTCGCTTCGTTGCTCTACGCACAAAGTTTGTGGTGTTTTTCAGCCTCATCCTCATCATGACCTGTTCGTCCTTGAGTTGGTATTTCATTGAAACCAGGCGTACGGCCATGACAGACAATCTAGAAGAGCTCGGAAGTATCTTATTGACGAATACCGTGCGCAATGAACACTTTCGGATTGCCGGCGTCGTCCTGGAGGATCGCACAACACTCGGACAATTCATGCAGAGCCTGATGGCCATCGACCATGTCGTCTACGTGACCATCACCGCTTCCGACGGTCGTATCCTGGACCGACAAAGCAAACGAACTCGCAAACTGTCGAGCCGTTCCCCGAAAACCTCAGAACAACCAATCTACCCGGACGACCGAATCTCAGAATCGCTGCTCCAAGCCCCGCTGACCGCTCCGCTTATAACGAGGCTCGTTCTCTCGTCTGAACAGACATTGGTTCCTCAGGATGAGTCTTCGGACTGGATTCTGCCATTTTTCATTAGGAAAGAAACGCTATTCGACTTTGTGATGCCTGTCCTTCGGAAGTCCTCGGCTGATACTGCCCTGCCCAAACTTTCGGTCGAGTTAGAAGAGAAAACAAGTTCCGCTCTCTCGAGAAACATTTTTCCGGTGGTTGGCCTTGTACGCATCGGAATCACCGACATGCAGGCTAAAGACGCCCTGTTGGTGATCGTCCGTAATGTCTCGATCCTTACCCTGCTTATCATCGCGGGAGGCATTCTTGGTGCTCATCTATTGACATCGCGTATTACGACGCCGCTACGAAGTCTCGCCAACTCTGCTCGGGAACTGGCAGAGGGAAACAGTGCACCCGTTCGGCTCATGATATCCACCAACGATGAGGTTGGTGAGTTGACACATGTGTTCAACGACATGACGCAGTCTCTGTATGATCGCAATCAAGCCATCACGATGAATATCAAAACGATCCGGCGACAGGTCATACACTTGACCACGGTGCATCAGGCCAGCACCGCGATCACAAGCGCCAGCATGTTCGACATGGATCAGCTGCTCGACACGGTGCTCCAGTTACTCGCTGAAAACCTAGGTTTTTCTAAGATGGCGATTGTACTCTATCGCGCGGAACAGAACCGTTGTTCCGTCGCCCATATTATTGGAGTTTCCCCGGAGATAGAAGATGCAGCACGACGCATGCAAGTACCAGTTTATGACGGCAGCACCACGGCCGACCTCCTCATTCACGGCAAACCATTGCTGATCCACGATATTGAAGCCGTCACTCCACGCTTGCACCCCTCGGTTCTTGAATTGCTGCGCCGTTCTAAGACGCGCTCAGTCGCGTGCGTGCCGCTGCAAAGCCATGCCAAAATACTCGGCTATCTGGCAGGCAGCCGAAGCGCACAGCCATGCAGTGATGAGGATCTCCATATTCTGCTGACGATCGCCGGCCATGTGGCGGCCGCCATCGATAATGCCAAGACTTATTCTGACTTAACCGAGCTTACCCAACATCTCGAAGAGCGGATCGAGCAGCGTACGGAAGAGCTGTCACAAGCCAACCAACAACTCCAGGAACATGATCGGCACCGGTCAACGTTTCTCTCCGTCGTCTCACACGAGCTGCGAACGCCCATGACGGCGATTCGCAGCTTTGCGGAAAATATGTTGGACGGCGTGACGGGGCCGCTGACCGAACTGCAACATACCTATCTCACACGTATCCAACACAATGTCGCCCGCCTTGGGAGAATCATCGTGCAACTGCTCGATTGGTCGCGTCTCGATACAGAAAGCGTCCAGCTTCGTTTAGAGGACGTCTGCATCCACCAGATCGCAACGATCACGGCTGACAGCTTACAGATGGTGGCCGGCGAGAAAACCGTAACCCTTACCGTGGCGTCGGCCGAGTCGCTTCCACCGGTCCAAGGTGATCGCGACAAGTTGGAACAAATTCTGTGGAACCTCATCGGGAATGCGATTAAATTCACCCCGGCTGGCGGTCGTGTGACGGTGGAGTTTTGCGTGTCGCCACCAGGCTTCGTACAAACGTGTATTGCCGACTCAGGCTGCGGGATCGACCCGTCCTACCTGCCGAACATTTTCGAGGAGTTTTCCAGAGTGCCGTCAGCTATGCCCACGTCACAGGGTGCGCAACTTGGCCTCTGTATTACAAAGACGCTCGTCACCATGCATCGCGGACAGATCTGGGTAGAGAGTCAACCGGCGGTCGGGTCACGCTTTTATTTCACGCTCCCACTCGCTGGGTCACAGGATGAACCGAGCTAAACAACCTAATCAGCCGGTGGCGTCCCAGTCGTATGAGGGCACAACGTTATCTATTTTGAAAGGAGCGACAGACGATGCGCGCTAAAATTCTTGTTGTCGATGACGACCCCGATATCCTCCTGAGCTTGCAGAATCGTGTCAGTTTTATGGGACACGAGCCCCTAACGGCGACGAACGGCAAAGATGCCTTGCGCTTGATTGGGGAAGAGGAACCAGATCTTGTCCTGCTGGACTTGAAAATTCCAGAGATTTCCGGGCTTGACGTGTTACGGCAGGTCAGTGCGGCATCAGTTCCGAGTGAACCAACAGATGAGGCGGCAACCCAGACACCCCCCTATACAACCCCGCTGACCGTCATACTGACTGCATATGGAACCATCGAACTCGCTGTACAAGCTATGCAACTCGGCGCCTTCGATTTTGTGCCGAAGCCATTCACCTCGGACCACCTCACCGTCGTCATCAACAAAGCCTTGGCCACCGTCGCCCTCCACCGCCACGTCGATTCGCTCCGCAAGGAGGTCGATGATCAGTTCGAACCGATCGTCTCGACCAGCCAGAAAATGAGCGAACAACTGGCCGTGGCCAAACAGGCGGCGCCTTCCTCCGTGACCGTCTTGTTGCTCGGCGAAACGGGGACAGGGAAAGAAGTCGTCGCCCGCGCCATTCATCGGTGGAGCCCTCGCTCCACGAAACCATTTATTGCCGTCAATTGCGCTGCGTTCCCTGAGAACCTACTGGAGAATGAGCTCTTTGGCCACGAGAAGGGTGCGTTCACCGGAGCCATCAAGCGGGAGCCCGGAAAAATCGAGATCGCCGAGGGAGGCACGCTGTTTCTTGACGAGATCGGCGACATGCCCCTCACCATGCAAAGCCATCTCTTGCGAGTCCTGCAAGATCGGACATTCTACCGTGTCGGTGGAACGCAAGAAGTACGGGCCAACGTGCGTTTTCTCGCCGCCACGAATAAAGATCTGAAACAGGCGATTCATCACGGCACGTTCCGCGAAGACTTGTACTTTCGCCTTGCCGTGATTCCTCTCACCCTGCCGCCGCTCCGGGAACGGATGGAAGATCTTTCTGCGCTGATCCACCATTTCCTCAACCGGCCCAGTCATGTGGGTCCGTGCAAACGCCTGACGCTCAGCGATGCCGCGTTCCAAGCGCTGCATCAGTACTCCTGGCCAGGCAACGTGCGTGAACTAGAAAACGTCCTCACTCGTGCGTTGATCCTATGCCCCGGCGACACGATTGGACCAGAACACCTCGCTTTGACTGCTCCAACGACGTCAAGAATCGCCACATCCCCAGTAAATCAGGAGCCTACTTCTGACATACTATTTTTCTCCTATCATAAGAGTATGGACGCCTATAGCCAGAAACTCCTTGAGGCGGCCTTGAACCGGAACGGGTGGAATCAGACCAAGACGGCAGCCGAACTCGGTCTGCAACGGACCTACCTAACCAAATTGCTTCGACAGAAGCAGATTCCAAGCAAGCCACCTACTGATCCCTCAGACTGAAAGGACGATACTCCTACAAGAGCTTCATCTCGCCGTTCGATTTCTCACCATATCATCGACGGCCGATTCCCCACGTCCGCATCTAATTTGATCCAGCCTGGAATCCATTCAGATTCAGGTACACATCGCCACAGCATGGGCCTCTCTGTGCAAGTGCTGAAAATATCAGGAGTAAGATGCCCGTCGTGCGTGGCCTAAGAAATGCTTAGTCCTTGGCATGAAGAAATGATCACCATGGAACTCGGACTTCATGATCGACACACCTCGACCTCCATGTGAATGAATCACGATGGAGCATAGAAAGGACGGGTATGAATATGCTGAGTGATGAGATGGCTATGTTAACGATTTCAGGCGCGATATGTTTCGCTGTGACGATGTTGGCGCTGCTCATGCGAAAGGCGTGACTCAATCTTGCCCGGCGCAGCTTGCGACGAAAGGAGGTGAAGGGTGATGTTGATGCTGTTGAACATTGGAGTGCTGGTGATCGGTGCGGTGTTCCTCATGTATGGGGCGCTTGGCCCTGACCGCAAGTAATCAATGGTGAAGCGACTGGTTTTGATCCCGCACCAAGGAAGTTTTCATCGTGAGAAATGGGTCTGGATGCGAGCCGTGATGAGGTGACTATCCCCCTCCGGCTCGCATCGAACAGGTCAAACACTGACACGGATCATTCCGTCAAATTTCGATGGGGAGTCCTGCTTCGCAATCTGCGGGATCGATTCTCAATGCGTCAAGATCGGTCTTATCTATTCACTACATCCGTTTCCCCGTTGAAAGAGCTTGGTTTGGAAAGAAAAGATAGGACTGCTGAATGGCATTATCCGCGCATCAATCACGATGACGCTATGGTTGGCGCGCAACCCACACGAAGTGCGGTTTGGTCGGGGCGAGAGGATTTGAACCTCCGACATCCTGCTCCCAAAGCAGGCGCGCTACCGGGCTGCGCTACGCCCCGACAAGCTCTTCTCTTTCACAACTCTTAGAGCAACGGCACCACGAGCTGCAGGTCCTTATATACAGGAATGTTCCGATTGGTGTCCAGGCAACGCCTACAATTGGACCATGTGCCAGCACCACGCGGCTCAGAGCGTTCCAGAGGCTAACGGTCGAAGCATGTCGGCCATGGCTCGAAATGCCTTAGCCCGATGGCTGATATGGTTCTTTTCTTCAGCCGTCAATTCAGCCAACGTACGACCGAGCTCCGGAACGAAGAATACGGGGTCATACCCAAACCCTTGCGAACCTGCGCACGCTTCAGCAATGACACCAACAAGCGTGCCAGTAGCTACTCGAGTCTCTCCTCCCGGCATCGCCAAGGCGGCGACGGTTACAAACCGGGCAGTCCGCCTGGCCTGCGGCACGCCATCCAGTTCCTTGATCAGCTTCCTACAGTTGTCTTCGTAGGTGGCGCCTTCTCCCGCATATCGGGCCGCAAAGACGCCCGGTCTTCCACCCAAAGCGTCAACTTCGAGTCCCGTATCATCCGCGACCGACAGGAGGCCTGTCACAGCAGCGATCTCTCTTGCCTTTTTTCGTGCGTTCGCTTCACAAGTTTCACCGTCTTCTTCGACTTCCGGTGCGGTCGGGAAATCCGCCAGGGTACGGATGCGAATTCCAAGATCTCCAAGAAGAGCCGCGAGCTCCCTGACTTTGTCAGAGTTTCTGGTCGCGAGGAGGATCTCTTTGATCGGGCTCTCAGTCGAGTGCACCGATCAGCTCTTTCTGAATGGCGGTTAATCGTTGGATGGCCAGCCAGCCGAAATTCAGAAACTCATCCATATCTTGCTTCGCGAATGGCGTACGTTCCGCCGTACCCTGTACCTCAACATACTGGCCACGACCAGTCATCACGAGGTTCATATCCACTTCCGCCATAGAATCTTCGGTATAGGCCAGATCCACCATCACTTCTCCGCCAACTTTTCCGACGCTGATGGCCGCCAAGTAATCGGTCAGGGGAATCTTCTTCAGGAGATCCCTTTTTTTCAGCACGGCGCAGGCATCCGCCAAAGCGATAAAGGCACCGGTGATGGATGCAGTTCTGGTCCCCCCATCCGCTTGGATCACATCGCAGTCAATCCAAATGGACCGCTCACCCAGTTGCGACATATCTGTCACCGACCGCAGTGCACGTCCGACGAGGCGCTGAATCTCCAGAGTTCGGCCGCCTTGCTTTCCCTTGACCGCCTCTCGTGGCGATCGCTCATGAGTGGCACGCGGCAACATGGCATATTCGGCTGTCACCCATCCAGTCCCCTTGCCTTTGAGAAAAGGTGGCACCTTTTCTTCAACAGACGCCGTGCAAATAACCTTCGTGTCTCCCATTTCGATGAGAACAGCACCTTCGGCATGTTTGGTAAAGTTGCGGGTCACTTTCACCGGGCGAACCTGATCTCGGCGACGCCCATCGAAACGGACCAACCCTGAAATTGCGCTCATTCGTAGGCCCCTTCCTCAAGAGTAAGGTTGGAATTATAGTGAAGGCCCTAAGAAATCGCAAACCGATTGGCCGTCCCAGCATCGCCAGCGGTAGTACGAGGTCAGATTCGCCCTACGTCTCTTAGTTTGTACAAATCCCACCCCCCGCGTTTGGCGAATTCCGTACATCCCACGGGCATATAGCCCACCAACGCCAGCACTGATATCTGACCCTGATTGCAGTAGCTAACTCTGAAGACCGCTCCAAGTAAGAGGATTCCAACTTTCGCTCCCGCGAAACCACGATATGAAGACTAGCTGACAGTCCAAGACACGGGGGGGAATGCGATGGCACACAAAGTGCAGAACTCCGTGAGATTCCTGCATCACTCAGGTTATACTCCAATGAGCCGATAAAGAAGAAACAACACAGTCTTCGACTCAGACGACCCGAAGAATACCCGACTCATGGCAACCCTCCTAGACCAGACCACTCATCAAGCCCTGCTCGATAATCGTAACATTCTGGTGGTTGACGATGAAGAGTCGATTAGGCGCCTCCTCGCCTATTTGCTCCAATCCCATGGGTATACGGTTGACTGCGCCGCTGATGCCCGAGAGGCTCGGCAAAAGCTGAGCGACCAGCCTTTTGCCTTGATGCTGTGCGATGTCAATATGCCGGGAGAATCGGGCATGGACCTGGTGCGCAGCCTTCTCTCAGACCAGAACCATACAGCGGCAATCATGGTCACAGGTCTCGACAGCTCCGTCCTGGCCAACGCAGCACTCGACGGCGGCGCGTTCGGATATATCGTCAAGCCGTTCGAATCCAATGAAGTGCTCATCGACGTCGCCAATGCCCTCCGTCGCCGCCGGCTTGAGATGGAAAACCGCCTCCATCGTGAGAATCTTGAGGATGTCGTCCGAACAAGAACACTCGCGTTACAGCAAGCGTTGGACTGGCTCGAACGTACCGAAAAAGAGCTCCGACTGTCTCGTGAGGAAACCATTCAACGGCTCGCCATTGCCGCGGAGTTCCGCGATAGCGCCACCGCTCAACATATTCAACGTATGAGCCACTACTGTGAGATGCTCGCGCGCAAAGCCGGCCTGTCGCCTGAACGATGCGACCTGATCCGGACAGCGAGCCCCATGCATGACATTGGCAAAATCGGCACTCCGGATCACGTGCTACTGAAACCCGGTAAGTTCACACCGGAGGAATTCAGGGTGATCGCACAGCACGCCGAGATCGGGTATAAAATCCTCAGCGGGTCGGAGGCAGAGCTGTTGAAAGTCGCAGCCGTCATCGCCTACACCCACCATGAGCGCTTCGACGGCACAGGATATCCTCGCAAGTTACAAGGCGAGGCCATTCCCATCGAAGGCCGCATTGCCGCGATTGCCGACGCGTTTGATGCCCTGACCACGCAACGGGTCTACAAGCCGGCCTTTGAAGTCAGTCATGCGATTGAGCTCATGCTCAAGCACCGAAGCGAACATTTTGACCCAGAGCTGCTCGACGTCTTTATCGCATCTACCGAGGAACTGGTGCGCATCCACGATCAATACGCAGACCGAGTGCACTCCAATACGTTCCGCCAACCATAAGCCTCTCCTCAGCTGACCCGACACATTGTTCGATTGTGGGCAATTCGTTGACCGACTGTGGCGCCACCGCTATACTTTTTAAACCTGGCGGTTTCAAGTTCCAAGTGCAACGGGTGAATAATGGCGCAGCTGCGCATAGACCTCCAGGGGTGTGGCAAAGTCCAAACATTTGCGGGGACGCGTATTCAACCGATGGGCAATGGCATTCAACTCACGCTGGGTATAGCCCGACAGGTCCGTGCCTTTGGGCAAATACTGACGC